>Ga0315277_10008739_pt1 | contig 12986 bp, 11 predicted proteins | sample YL17G05_15_MG_FD_203695 | JGI IMG/M metagenome (GOLD analysis project Ga0315277, IMG submission 203695) | Sediment microbial communities from Yellowstone Lake, YNP, Wyoming, USA - YL17G05_15 | ecosystem: Environmental > Aquatic > Freshwater > Lake > Sediment | place: USA: Wyoming | collected...
AGCACCTAATTCCAGATACAGGCCATTGACAACGGCCTCATGGCTTGAGCGGATGTATTCAAGACCAGAAGCCGCGTCTCGGAAAGTTATATAGCTGACCTCATCACCATGGAGTCCCAAACCTGCGCTCAGCGTCTTGTGGATTAGTCTGCCTGCTGTCTTATCGAAGAAAGCCACAGAGGTCTTGACCCAGCCACGCGCTTCGGCAAATTTATTGTTGTAGACCACCAGTGCCTGTTCCGATCCGTATCCATTCGAGAATACGAATACATCCTCGTTAACATGTCCATCTGGAGTGAGAAAGTCGTACAGCAGGAAATGCTCGACGTCCGCGAACAGGTACCTTCGGTGTAAGAGTGGGAAGATATGCCATTCGTGTCCGCGGATCAGGCTGTCATTCGGAGTTTCATTCCAGTAGGTCCGCCGGTATTCCATCCCATATTTTTCATGAAAACCCTCCATCTGTCCGTGACCGAACATTGGTAATCCCGGTAGTGTCGACATGAGGGTACACACGCCGAAATATTTATCACCGTCACCAAACTGTTCGATGGCTGTCTTTTCGTCAGGATTGTTCATGAAGTTGACAAAGCGTTTAAGTACTTGCGGGTCGAACTCAAGTACATTCTTCATCACCTGGCGATACTTGGCATTATCTTCGTCGCGTAGCATATGCATGAATGCCGAGTTATAGACACGGTGCATACCGAGGGTGCGCACGAAGTAACCTTCCATGAGCCAGAATGCCTCAGCCAACAGCAGTGTATCTGGTACTTCGGACGCGACCCGATCCACCACTTCACGCCAGAACTCATTGGGCATAGCCGCCTCGAACTGCGATCTGGTAATACCATGCTCGGAGCGTGAGGGGATGGTGCCGCCTGCCCCGGGTTCTGGGAACCATAAGCGCTGGATATGCTTCCTGGCAAGGGTCATGGCGGCATCAAAACGGATGATGGGAAATTGGTGAGCCACTGCCAGGATAGCCTGAATGACCGCCTCTCGCACCTCGGCTTTGAGATAATCCAGCTGGGCCGTATCATTCCAGGGCATGGAGGTGCCATCGTTACCGTGATAGATGTAACTTGCCTCGCTTGTCCAGCGGTTTAAGCGCTTGAAGACAACCGCGGCATCGGTTTTATCATAGTAGTGGTCTTCAATGAAAATGCCCACGCCCTTGTCGTTGGATAGATCAGGACCATTGAAAGAATAATCAGGATAGGGAGAATACGGTAATGAAAGGAACCAATCGGGATGCTCAATGACCCAACGAGAGTCAATACCCATGTGATTGGGTACCATATCAGCGGAAAGCCGGATTCCCTTTTGCCAGGCGCGTCCGCGTAGGTTATTCAGTGCCTCCCACCCGCCCAGGTCTGTAGCAATCTGGTAATCCCTCAAAGAATAAGCTGAGGCGACCGCTTCCGGGTTGCCCATGATCTGTTTGATACGCATCGAGGCTGGGCTGCGCTCCCACAGGCCGATCAGCCACAGACCGGTAATGCCCGCCTGGGCTAGTTTATTCAATTCCTCTTCGGGTATCTGGTCGAGTCGATGGATATCACGAGCATACCACTTGCTCAATTGGTCCAGCCAGACATAAGAATTTTTAGCAATCAGTACCAGGTGCGGCATCCAGTCTTTATCTTCACTGAAGCGTTCATATTCTTTGTCTTGATAATCAAAGGATATCAAAGGGACTTCACCATTGAACCCGCCTGTACCACTGCGCCGGATTTCTTCCCTGACGAGATCCAACCCGCGCAGTAGACGGTAACGGAAGTCTTCGCCCAGCAACGTACCCCAGCGATTCAATATATACTCGAGTTGACCAGGCAATGAATGGGGTGAGGCTTGTGCGGGAGAGCTCAAGAGCCGGGTCAAATTCTCACCATTGCTGCCTGGTTCAAACTGCCGCCCCAAGAAGGTTTTTAGATTTTCAATGATGGATGGATAGATAGTCCTCGTTTTCAGGCTTTGGTCATCAAACAATTCATCTAAATGTGCTGCTGCTGAATTGGAATTATGCAATTTGAGGAGCAACAATTCCTTGAGTATTTTCACCTTGTGTGGGATACCCTCGGACACCGACTCGATATATTCACGTTTGGAGACTTTCCCCTGATAAACCGAGAGTGGTGGGAATTCATCAGTGAACTGCCCTAGTGTCTTCTTGACGGGTCGTGCGCCGAGTTCCAAATCCAACCAGCTTTGGGCATTTATCATTAGACCCGGATGATGCGCCTCATAGTGCTGAATGAGAAACCGGAGTGCATCATCTATAAGTCCAAGGGCGTACAGATCGGCAGCCGAAACCTTCATTACGCTTGCTACCTTACGCGCCTGTCCGATACTTGAGAAAGCCAGCTTATCCATTCCAAATTTTTTTCGAGCATAACGAGAGAGGGGAGTCTCAAAGGCAGGCACGGTAGGTTTCTCTATAAAAGATGTTTGTAAATTCCTGGCTGGAGGAAATATGCAGTCATGTACATAGCTGTTGCATTCGGCGTGAATTTTAAATTATTATTACTATTTCTCCACCTTGACGGATTCATGGTTTAGGTATATCATTATTTTCTGAAAGATGCCAGTACGTTCTCGTTGGAAAGAAAATGCGATAACCCCGGCGCTTGCCGGGTGTTTTATTTTTGATCGTCCGATGGAACGACAAGAGCACCTGATCTATTTTTTTTCTTTTGCCAAAAGGAGGCAAATCTAATGTCAGAACGTGTCATCGGTACGGTTAAATGGTTCAATGCCAGCAAAGGCTATGGTTTCCTTGCTCGCGAAGACGGTGAAGATGTATTTGTTCACTATACCGCCATTCAGGGCGAAGGTTATCGTAACCTTGCAGAAGGTCAACGAGTCGAGTTCACGGTCGAGCAGGGCGCCAAAGGTCCGCAGGCTACCAACGTCACCATCCTATAACCTTATCTGACCCAACAAAACCTCCGCTATTCAGGCGGAGGTTTTTTTTATTCTAAACCCCAATCAGACCAGACGATTTCTAGTTTTTCGAGGCAGCAGCCAACTTAATAAAGCAAATAACAGTCCCAACAAGATCAGAATGAATTTAAAGCTCGCGCACCAAAATGCCACCTGCGTTAAAAGATGGAAAACATCTCCTGTCAGGATTCGCCAGAGGGTAATATTCTCTACGGCGTCTGACAATGCAGCTAATATTATTCCCCAACCCAACCAGATGCTTATTATTCCAAACTTCCCATCATGCTTGCCTGCAGCCAACAATATACCAAGCGATATTGTAACGGCATAGGAGACCATGAACAGATAATCAAACCCCAAGCCGAAAGCAGCATAGAGTAGGGGCTTATATTCCCCTGCTGTGAGGTAATCAACAGCCGGATTGTATTTTGGAATCCATGAGCCTATGATGGAAAGCGCATGGTCAGGTGTACCAGCCAATTCGAAGGAAACAATCCCGGCAGGTGCTGTGGACGTTCGCAAGGGCGAATTCAGGAACTGCATAAGTACCATCAAGAGGAGAGTCCAGGGAAACAATACAAGGAAAAGAGATCTCCTGGTGTGTGAGGGAATGAAATCAAGTGGATGCCTGCAGATCATATTTACCTCCTGGATCGGGATATATCCTTAAGTGATGATTTTCCGATACACACGGTGATTCTTATATTCCACACCGTTCAAGTTCTTCAAATCGGCTCGCATTTGCCGGGTGGTCTCAGCCACCTGGGTCATTTCGATGTGTTCAAACTGACCGAACTCCTGCAGGGTTTTACCGAGCTCATAATAAAGCAAGGCATTCCCGCCACTCCCCTGATGTTCAGGCAGGATGCCCATACCGTTGCCAGATACTCCCTTTGTGCGCTTCATCTCGAGCAGCAGGTCGAATATTCCAAAAGGGAATAACCGTCCATGCGCACGTTGGAGAGCTGCCGAAACATCCGGGAATGCAAACAGAAACCCAACTACTTCCTCACCATGCAGGATGATCTTGATCAGACGGTGATCTGCTACTGTCATGATGTTGTCCACTATGAAATCGATCTCGCGTTGACTGAAAGGATAATATTCCCAGTTGTGGATGAAAGTCTTATTGTAAGCCTGGCCAATACGTTGCGCCCAGGAGATCAGCTCACGTTTATTTTTAAATCGCTTTACTGTAAGTTTTCCCTTCTTCATGACATGCTGGGTGATGCGAACGACTCTCTCGGGAATATCGAAGGCTGTTCCTGGTAGATAACATGAAACGAAATCTACTTCCTTCTCAAATCCGAGATGCTCCACAAGACGAGGGTAGTAATCATAATTGTAGTTCATCATCGTCATCATCTGTCGGTGCTCAAAGCCTTCGATCAGGATGCCATAACCATCGAACGCTGAAAGACCTTTGGGACCGACAACCGTATCCAAGCCACGTGCCTTCGTCCAATCGAAGACGGCTTGAAACAGGGCGTTCGCGATTTCCCGGTCATTTTCACAGTCAAAGAAATAAAACTGCGACTTCTTCGTTTTGTGAACTTCATTAAAAGGATTGTTCACCAGCGCAGCAATGCGTCCCACATCAATCCCATCGCGTACGGCGATATAAAAATCACCATCTGAATGATCGAAGAAAGGGTGTTTTTTACGGTTGAGTGGCAGGTAGGCATCCAGAAAAAGCGGTGGAACCCATTGCGGACAGTCCTTGTAAAGGTGATATGGATACATGACAAAACGTCGTATTTGGGACTTGTTGTTGGTATCTACTTTTTCGATGGTAAGCATGATACTCTCCCTGGAACAGATTATGATTTCTTGCATAGTATATAACACATCGATGTTGGAAAGTTTGCATATACCAGTGATGTTCCAATCTGATACTATTCGCAGTCAAATACCTGTCGATTTATTGCTTTTAAAACGGTTGTCTCTTTACCATTTTCCTCGCAACTCTTCTATCTGCTCCTCGGTCATTCCCTGGATTATTGGATGGTCTTGTTGTTCATTCAAACGAGGTTTGGCACCTGAGTTTATTAAATGACCAGACTTTTTGGCTTTAGTCTCCAGGTAGAATTTGTTATATTTATTCGGTGGGATGATCAAAGGAATACGACCGGTGACCTTTATTCCATGTTGCGTCAGGCCGTTGATCTTCTTGGGATTATTCGTCATTAATTTTATGGATTTGACCGTTAGCAGTTCCAGCATGTGAGCTGCTATGGCATAATCCCGCTCGTCATCACGAAAACCGAGGGCAATATTGGCTTCAACGGTATCATATCCATAATCTTGTAATCCGTAAGCCCGGATCTTATTAATAAAACCGATCCCGCGCCCTTCCTGGCGCAGATATAGCAAAATGCCTTTATCCATATTACCAATAAACTTGAGCGCAGCCTCAAGCTGGTCACGACAGTCGCAACGCAATGAACCGATGACATCACCGGTCAGGCACTCTGAGTGCAGGCGTACAGGCACATCTTCGGCGTCGGTTATGTCCCCTTTAACAAAAGCGGCATGTTCCTTGCCATCACGATTGTTCCAGAATGCCACCACGTGAAAATATCCGAATCTACTGGGTAATTCGGCTATCGATGCGATCTTTACACAAATATGATCGACCCCGTATCCATCGCAATGATGGTAACGGTTTTCATCGAGGATTTCTTTTATCTGCATGCTGGTGAAAGACATCTTTTATCCTTTATGTATTCGATTAATCCATTAATGGGATGATTAGCCTGGTGAAAATGAGCGCTGCAATATGGTTCTTTGAGGCGTCTACGAATCCAGTTCGAAGTTGTTTAATAAAATTACTAGTGGGAATGTAGAAAATAGTTATTAACGATATCTGAATAATCGACAGAAGTGTGTTGCTGCAGGAGGTTAAAGAAATCATCAGTTGTGGCGCGCCTGTGTCCGTAGAGTACAGCATAATCCTGCAGGAAACTAAAGAAGTCGTCATCCCCGATGCGATAACGTAGGTCTTCGAGGAATTCGGCACCACGCAGATAGACAGCATCAGTGTAACCACGGAAATTTCCCCCCTTGTATACATTCGTATCCACCCAGCCTGTCGGAGCATAATAATTCACCCGATAATTCCACCACCAGTTAACCAGGCCTGGTGAAGCAGCTTCATAGAATACACGTTCACTATAAACGGCTAGAGCCTCATCCAGCCAGGGTTCCGTCGCCTGGTCGCTTCCTACCAATCCAAACCACCAATTATGTGCGGCTTCATGGACACCGATGGAGGTCAGATCGTTCTGGAGGGAACCGTCAAACTCATCATAGAATAAACTCCCCAGAAAGAATAAACCATCGGCTTCCATACCGTCCGGCAGTTCGGTTTCAACAATGCTCAAGCTAGGATAAGGATACGGTCCGAATCGCTTGCTAAAAATGGAGATCGCCTGGGCGACTGCTTCTGAAACCCCATTTCCTGCCCGCCTGTGTCCGGGGAAATAATAACTTTTAACGGTGGTCGAATCAACCTTGGTTGTCGATATCCGGAATGCCTTGCTGACTGAAAAAGTAAAAGTACGAGCGTTTTCGAGATGATAACGAGTCCATTCTCCGTTTGATTCACCAGGGGCACTGGCTGCAATGACCAGCTTTTCAGATAGATCCACCAGCTGGAAGTTGACCTCGAAATCTGCCGCCTCATAGACCAGAAACTCGCCAAGCGAGGATGGATCATGCAGTATCCAACCTTGCCCGGATGTATAGGGTACTATAAATGGATACCAATCCATCAGGTTGATCTGATAACCAAGGTAACCAAAAACACCATTGAAGTTTTTTGGTGGCAGGCTCAGATCATATTGAATGGACAAGGTCAAAGTATTCCCGGGAGCTAACGCTTGAGGTAGGATAATTTCCATTCGATGATAGTCCAGGCTGTAATCCGGGATAACCCCATCGAGGCTGATCCCCTTCAGTTCAAAACAGTTGATCCAACGGTTCGGTTCAACAGCCAGTACCAGATTCTCCAGAGCCTCACCTGTTTGGTTTGTGAGATGTATGGTTTCATCTATGGAAAGGCTGTGATCATCGTAATCCAAAACAACGTCCAGGTCGTACTTTGTCCGCTCGGTTGGTTCCGGTGGAGACAGCGTGGGAAGAGGAGTGAAGATTGCTGTTGGAGATGGAAGGGTTAAGCTGGGTTCAGGTGTAACGGTAATTTCATTGACTGGTGAAGCGGATATCGGCTGGAATGGTGTTGGGGTTGCTGTACGGTTGGGATCGGCTGTCACGAGAATCAGGACCGGGTCAGAAACATTAGCAGTGAAGGGATTGTTGCAATTGCATGCGATAAGTATGAAAACAAACATAACAATTACAAGTGGTGTATGCAATTTGAAAGGTAAGTGACTGCTCATAATTGGATTATCGGGGATACTGAAAATACATCTTGATGATGTCCTGGTAGTCGATGTCTGTTTTCTGTCTCAGGATTGTAAAAAAGTCCTGGGAAGTTGCGATTTTGCCATACTCTTTGGAGAGGTAGTCCGTCAAGAAGGAAAAGAAAACCTCATCACCGATACGTCTTCGCAAATCTTCCAGAAAATGCGCCCCACGCAAATAGACCGCGTCCGTATAAGGTCTGAAACCACCGCCAGCATAAACGGGAATATCTATCCAGCCTTTTGGTGCATAGCAATCGACACGATAATACCACCACCAATCCACGAGGTCTGGATGAACAGTTTCATAGAAAACATGCTCGCTATAAGTACTGAGGGCTTCATCCAACCAGGGTTCAAGAGCCTGATCATTGGCAACCTGTTCGAACCACCACTGGTGGGCTGTTTCGTGGACAGCGACAATCGTCAAATAATCCTGAGGTGTTTGTGTGTAAAGGTTGTAAAAGTCTCGGCTGAGAAAAAATAATGCCGAAAATTCCATTCCGTCATTAAAATCACCCTGGACCACGCTAAGGGTCGTATGTGGATATGCGCCATAACGTTCTGTGTAGACCCGAACAGCCTGTTCACTGGCTTGCATGGCTGCTATTCCGGCTTTCTGCTCAAACGGGAAATAATAACTATATATGGAAACGTCATTGACTGTTGTACTCGAAACCTGGAACTCTTTACTCACTGATAAAGCAAATGTGCGACCTGCTTGTAGTGAGTAATGCATCCACTCACCGTTCGGTGCTCCCGGACCACTACTGGCAATGATCGGTTTAATGGTTGGATCCCCAAACTTGATATTGACATCGAAATCAGCCACATCATAAACGAGATGCTCACCGTAGAACCAGGGATCATGCATTAACCAACCCTGTCCTGATACATATGGGACGATGAAGGGATACCAATCCACCAGGTTGATCTGGCGGTCGGTGTATCCGAATATCTGGGGGCGGATAACATTCGGGTCGCTGTTGATATCGATCTCTGGAAGGGTTATCTCATATGATATTGCCAGGTTAAGTGTTGCGCCTGGTTGGAGTGGTTGTGGTAACACCACAAGCAAACACTGTGAGTCCAAAGTGTAATCAATCACCGGTTTCCCATCCTGTTCCATGGCGAATAAGGAAAAAACATCTTGCCAGGAATTAGGTACAACTGCCAATGAGATATCAGATAACGTTTCACCAGTCTGGTTTGGATAAGCAATGGTTTGTTCGACAGATAGATACTTTCGATCGTAGTCCAACAAGACATTCAGTGTGTAAAGTGGTCGCACAGGAGATGGGCTTGTAGGGCTGTTTGTCGGGGTGCTGGTCGAGTTTTCTAATGAAGCAATCTCTGGTCGCAGGCTTGCTGTGGCTGGCGTGATTGTTGGGCTGGCGGTTGGCGCGTTTTTCCCGCAAGCAGATAGCAGTATCAGTATGAGAGAGAATAGATTGCTTGGATTGGATTTGTTCTTCATTGAAACATTAATGGATATAATCTCACCGGTGAATTCTACCCGCTTTTATTCTCTACACTAATTCTTGGTGTTTTTACTTTCCATCTACGAAGTAACCCCTTCCGCGGGTTGAATAGGAATACCAAAAGGAAGATCAACGTGGCAAAAAGGACAATGGCAGACCCGGAGACGATGTTCAGATAATAACTTATATACAATCCTGCTGCACTGGATATTGCCCCGATCAAAGCTGAGATAACCATCATCGACCATAAGCGGCGTGTCAAGAGGTAAGCTGTGGCTGCAGGGGTGACCAACATGGCAACTGCCAACCCTACACCGACAGTTTGGAGTGATACAACTACGGTCAGCGCAAGAAGGAGGAACATAAAATTCCTTAGGAGCTCGACCGGCAGCCGCAAGGTTGCAGCCAGAACCGGGTCAAATGAGATGACCAGGAATTGCTTGTAAGCTAATCCGACCACCAACAAGATGACCAGTCCGAGTCCAGCCGTCAGCCAGAGATCATTCAGGCTGACTCCCAGGATGTTGCCAAACAAGATATGAGATAGATCAACTGCATAGGTCTGGATCGAACTGATCAATGCGACACCCATAGACAGCGCAGCAGCAAATAGAATTCCAATTGCGGTGTCTTCTTTGATCGTCCCCTGGCGTGAAAAAAAGCCGATACTCAAGGCGATGACTACCGCAGCAGCCAGCGCCCCAACGAGTAGATTGCCATGCAGCAGGTAGGCGATGGCTACTCCTGGCAGGATGGCATGAGCCATGGCATCACCTAAAAATGCCATCCCCCGTAATACAACATAAGTACCCATCACGGCGCATAAGATTCCAACGATTACAGCTGCCAACAAGCCGCGCTGCATGAAGGAATAAGTCAGTGGTTCCAGCAGCCAGGAGATCATCAGATTTCTCTGTGGGATTCTATCTCTTCATCAGGAGGACAGCATTGATCAACAAGCATGGTCCCATCGGGGAGAACCATCAGTTGTGGGCCGAAAGCCCTGGATAGATTTTCCTGGACGAGCACCTGCCGGGGAGCACCATATGCGATCAAACGCTTGTTGATCAAGAGAACAGCATCGAAACGGCTGGCAGCCAGGTTTAAGTCGTGAGTCGAGATTAATACTGTGACTTGGTTGCTACGCAAATGGTCCAATAGATTCAGTGTGACATCCTGTGTGGTCATGTCCACACCGGTAAAAGGTTCATCCATCAGTAATATGTGCGGTTCCTGTGCGAGGGCACGCGCCAGAAAAACACGTTGTTGTTGCCCTCCTGAAAGATCGCCGATCGATTGATTCGCCAGTTCCACGATCCCCATCGCTTTGAGACTTTCAGTAACGGTTGAATGGTCCCTCCAAGAGGGATGCTGCAACCAGCCCAGACGACCATAACGTCCCATCAGTACGACATCCCTGACAGTTACCGGGAAACCCCAGTCCACTTCCTCACGCTGGGGGACATAAGCTACACAATCCAGATGATGACCTAGAGCCAAACCGTGGATCAGGACCCGTCCCTGCTGTAGGGGCAAGAGCCCAACCAAAGCCCGAAAAAGGGTGGATTTCCCTGCCCCATTTGGGCCAATAACAGCAACCCGCGCCCCATGCGGTACCTGGAAAGTGATATCCCGCAATGCGGGTGTACCATTGTAAGCTACATAGATGTTTTCCACGTCCAGGCGGGCGGGTTCAGCCAGAGAAGGGTTGGTCATGGCTTTCCTTCCATTAGAGGAACTCACAGGTTTGGAAATGACCTGGTTCGCTCTGGTAATGGATCATCTCAACGCTTCCACTATCAGTTTTATATTGTATTTCATCATGTCAATATACGTTGGTGCCGGTCCAGAAATGCCAGAAATCGAATGCGTGTACAAGTTTGTGATCACTTTCGTACCCGTCTCACTAGCGATTTGTTCTGCCAGGTTTGGATTTGCTCCAGCCTCCAGGAAAATAGCTGGCGCGCCTGTTTGCTTGATCTGCTTGATAAGTGAAGTCATCTGCTGCGCAGAAGGTGAAGCTTCCGAGCTCAAGCCGGGGATCACCGTCCCAACCACTGTGAACCCATAACGCTCCGCAAAATACCCAAAGGTTTCATGATCGGTCACCAGCAGGCGATGAGCAGGCGGGATCTGGGACACCTGCTCCTTGATCCAGGCATCCAGGGTATGAAGATCTTCGATATATACCTTGGCGTTGGCAGTATAGGTTTGGGTACCACCGGGGTCGGACTGTGATAGTCCATCTCGGATGTTCTCTGCATACTTAACGACATTGATTGGATCGAGCCAGAAGTGCGGATCACCCATTGGATGATCTCCACCCGGATCCGAACGTGGCTTTAATCCAGCGGAAGCCTCGATCACCAATCTCTCCCCTCCCGCATTGACCAGCAATGGACCAAGGAAGGACTCAAGACCAGCCCCATTGATAATAAGTATTGTACTCCCGGCGATCCTGGTCACATCCCGCGGTGTTGGCTGGTAACTATGTGGATCGACATCAGGTTGCAGCAGGACGTCAACTTTTAGACGGTCACCGGCCACATGCTGGGCGATATCCGCTAAAAAAGTTTCGACCGCTATCACCCGCGTGGACGGGATTGATACAGGTTTGGTTTCATCCCCAATACCACAGGCAGAACAAATAAAAACCAGCACAGGCAACATGAAAATGGTCTTAAACATGTTGTCCTTCCAGGCATTGTGAACAGATACCGAACAACTGTAACCAATGATCTCGGACAATATAACCAGTCTGCTCAGCGATATCCTGGTAAAGTTGTTCCATCTCATCGCCACTGAACAAGAGCGTACTCCCACAGATCTGGCATAACAATAAATGCTGATGCCCATTTGCGGCGGTTATAAAAGCCTGGCATCCCTGCGGTTTGTGCACGCGTTGGATCAGACCAAGCTTTTCGAGTTTTTCAATAGTACGGTAGACCGTTACCAATCCCAATCCAGGATATTCGGCACGAGCTGCTTCATATACTTCCGCCGGAGATAGCGGCCGCGTGCTGGTTGCTATTGTGGAGATAACAGCACGACGTGCTCCTGTCAGTCGGTAGCCGTTGGTTTGTAAATGGGTAAGCCAGGATTGAGCAGACATCAATCACCATATGTTATTGAAAATCATTTTCAATTATAGTCAATTGGACTTTGGCGTCAAGGTTAACTGGTTCACGACGATCACACTGGATATCATCCTGATCCGCCAGGGAAGATGGCAGCCCTGGACCCGCTGGTTTGCTGTCGTGAAAACAGTCCTGGCCATTCTTATCCTGTTGATCATGTTGAGCGGTGACTCGATCGCCCAATTGGCAGCGGAAGACTTGGCGAGGATTGGTTGGCCGCAATCAGTAAATGTGTTACCTCAGTTGATAAACTTGAACGTCAAAGGTCTCCTGGGACTGTTCATTATTCTGGAAGGCATCGATCTGGTGAAAACACTGTATCACTTGCTGGTGAAGAAACAATCGGTTATAAAACTATAATCCTCATCAACAAATATAGGAACAATATGGGGTTGTCCTAAAACTATGCGGGACAACCCCCTATGATTTCATATCCAAAAAATGTTAGGTTAATGGGATAACTTGCATTCCCTCGTTAACAGCTATCCTCTGGAGCTGAGGGGTTAAGATCGAGGGGTTGTCTTTCTTTCCAATCTCCCTCGACGATGGTCGATCTCATCCAGCCAATGCTTGCGAACATGGATCGGCAGTGATAGTTCCTGAACAAGAGCACGGGCAGTGAGGGTCCAGCGCAAGGCTTCTACAAGGTCGCCGCGTCGATGTTCATAATGCTTTGCCAGCTCGATATAGGCGTAGATATGTCCTTTAGCTGCAGCCTTCTCCCATAAGGACAATGCGGCTTCCAGGTCCCCACGCCGGCGCTGCAGGATTGAAAGCCTCTGCACGGACTGCCAGAAATCCGCTTCCGGCAGGTCATCTTGCAAACCTCGTTCGTAGACCTGTGCAGCTTCGTCCCATTTTCCCAGGTCTTCAAAAAGCCTGGCAAGGGCTATCCGGTCAAGTCCATGCTCGATCGATTCATGCAGGGGATCCGCAAGCATGTGAGCCGTATGGTTGAGAAGCGCAGCCAGGGTGACCACATCCATTGAATTGTGATA
>Ga0315277_10008740_pt1 | contig 12986 bp, 13 predicted proteins | sample YL17G05_15_MG_FD_203695 | JGI IMG/M metagenome (GOLD analysis project Ga0315277, IMG submission 203695) | Sediment microbial communities from Yellowstone Lake, YNP, Wyoming, USA - YL17G05_15 | ecosystem: Environmental > Aquatic > Freshwater > Lake > Sediment | place: USA: Wyoming | collected...
CGAGAAGCTCCAGGAGCGTCTGGCCAAGCTGACCGGCGGCGTCGCCCAGATCAACGTCGGCGCCGCCAGCGAGGCGGAGATGAAGGAGAAGAAGGCCCGCATCGAGGACGCCCTGCACGCGACGCGAGCGGCCATCGAGGAAGGGATCGTTCCGGGCGGCGGCGTCGCTCTGATCCGGTGCCTGGATGCGGTCAAGGGGCTGAAACTGCAAGGCGACGAGAAGACCGGGGCCGAGATTCTGGCCAAGGCGTTGCGGACGCCCTGCTACTGGATCGCCTACAACGCCGGCGCGACGGCCAACCTGGTGGTCAACAAGGTCGCCGAGGGCACGGGCGCGTTCGGGTACAACGCGAACACGGATACTTATGAGGACCTGGTTGCGGCTGGCGTGATCGATCCGGCGAAGGTGACACGCATCGCCCTGCAGAACGCCGTCAGCATTGCCGGCCTGCTGCTGACCACCGATTGCCTGGTCACCGAGAAGCCCAAGTCCAAAGAGCAGATGCCCGGCGGCCCGCACGGCCACGGCATGGAAGAAGATATGGAGATGAGGTAATGCTGTCGCAGCCGTGAGGACGTCTTTTGAGCGTTTGATGAATTCTGGCCGAGGGGCGAATCCATGACAGGCATGCAACAGCACAATACTCATACCGGGGCCGGGCGAGGGCCTGCGTCGATGCGCGTGGTCCTGGCCGCGATGGCGTGGGCCGTTTTCGGCTCAGCCGCTGCGCCGATCTACGCGCAGGATAAGCCCACCGACGCTCAGCGCACTGAGTGGTTCCGGCAGGCCAAGTTCGGCATGTTCATCCATTGGGGCATCTACTCGGTGCCCGCCGGCGAGTGGAAAGAAGGCAAGAACCATGCCGAGTGGATCATGCTCACGGGCAAAATCCCTTCGGCCGAGTACGAGAAGTTCGCGACGCAATTCAACCCGGTGAAGTTCAACGCCCAGGAATGGGTGCAACTCGCCAAAGACGCCGGCATGAAGTACCTCGTCATCACGAGCAAGCACCACGATGGCTTCTGCATGTACGACAGCAAGCTGACCGACTACGACATCATGCAGGCGACGCCGTTCGGGCGCGACCCGATGAAGGAGCTGGCCTCCGCGTGCAACCTGGCGGGCCTGAAGTTCTGCTTCTATCACTCGGTTGTGGACTGGCATCACCCTGAATTTCCGGCGAAGTACTCGCAGAGCGGCTGGCACGGCAATCCGAACCCGGATGCGGACCTGGAGAAATACGTCGCCTACATGAAGGGGCAAGTCCGTGAGCTGCTGAGCAACTACGGGCCCATCGGCATCATGTGGTTTGACGGCGGCGGCTCGTTCGATCGCCAGCCGATGGCGGAGCTGGTCCACGCCCAGGAAATCATCGACATGATTCACCAGGTGCAGCCGATGTGCATCGTCAACGACCGGCTCGGCTTGCCCGCCGATTACGGCACGCCGGAACAGCACATCCCCGGCCAGGCCCCGAAGAAGCTCTTCGAAGTGTGCATGACCCTGAACGATCACTGGGGCTACAACAAGTACGACGACCACTGGAAGTCGCCTGAGACGGTCATCCGCAACCTCGCCGATATCGCCGGCAAGGGCGGCAACTACCTGCTGAACGTCGGCCCGACCGCCGAAGGGACAATCCCCGAAGGCTCGGTCCGGACGCTTCGCGAGGTCGGCAAGTGGATGAGGGTCAACGGCGAGAGCATCTACGGCACGACCGCCAGTCCGCTGTCGCAAACGCCCTGGGGCCGCTGCACCGCCAAGCCGGACAGGCTGTATCTGCACATATTCAACTGGCCCGGCGACGGCAAGCTCCTCGTGCCCGGCCTGCGGAACAAAGTCACTAAGGCCTACCTGCTGGCCGCCAAAGACCAGCCCTGTCAGGTGACGCAAGGCGACGATCAGGTCACGGTCGCCGTCCCCCAAAAGGCCCCGGACGCCATCGACTCGGTCGTCGTGCTGGAGACCGAACGCAAATAGCGAGATCGTCAGACCCTGTGGAGTGAATCATGAGAGAAAAGCAAGGCAGACAATGGATTGTGGCTGGAGCGGCGGCGGTGGGCCTGCTGGTCGGATTGTTCGTTGTGGCGAGCTGCCAGCGCCAGACGAAGATCCGGCCGGTGGAGAAAGCGACGACGACGGCGGTGAGCAGCGAGCAGGCCATGGCCGACAAGGAGCAAATCGCCAAAAAAGAGCAGGCCGCCAGGGAGGAGCTGGCCGCCAAGAGGGAACAGGCCGCCAAGGACGCGCGGATGGCCTGGTGGCGTGACGCCCGGTTCGGGATGTTCATCCACTGGGGCCTGTACGCGGTGCCCGCCGGCATGTACAAGGGCAAGCGGGTCGACGGGATCGGCGAGTGGATCATGAACAACGGCAAGATTCCCGTCGCCGACTATGAAAAGTACGCCCAGCAGTTCAACCCGATCGGGTTCAACGCGGACGAGTGGGTTCGGAGGGCCAAGAGCGCGGGCATGAAGTACATCGTGATCACGAGCAAGCATCACGACGGCTTTTGCCTGTGGGACTCGAAGGTCACGCAGTGGGACGTCATGGACGCCACACCATTCAAGCGCGATATCCTCAAAGAGCTGTCGGCGGCCTGCAGGCAGCACGGCGTGAAGCTCTGCTTCTACCACTCCATCATGGACTGGCACAATCCCGACGCCCAGGCGCCTTTCTACCCGAACTACAACGACACGAGCAAATCCAACCCGGAGTTCGACCGCTACGTCGAGACCTACCTCAAGCCGCAGATCGCGGAATTGCTGACCAACTACGGTCCCATCGGCGTGATGTGGTTCGACGGTGAGTGGATCAAGGACTGGACCGAGCCCAAAGGCAAGGACATGTACGCCTACGTTCGCGGGTTGCAGCCGAAGATCATCATCAACAACCGTGTCGGCAAGGGCCGCAAGGGCATGGAAGGCCTGAGCGAGAGCGGCGAATACGCGGGCGACTTCGGCACTCCTGAGCAGCAGATCCCCCCCACCGGCCTGCCCGGCGTCGATTGGGAGACCTGCATGACCATGAACGATACGTGGGGCTACAAGTCGTACGACGAGAACTGGAAGTCCTCCGAGACGCTGATCCGCAATCTCGCGGACATCGCCAGCAAGGGCGGCAACTTCCTGCTCAACGTCGGGCCGAGTCCCGAGGGCCTGTTCCCAAGGGCCATCGAGCAGCGGCTGGAGGACATGGGCAAGTGGATGGCCGTCAACGGCCAGAGCATCTACGGCACGACCGCCAGCCCGATCGGCCGGCCCGAGTGGGGCCGATGCACCGCCAAGGGCGACCGGCTTTACCTGCACGTATTCAACTGGCCCGCCGACGGCAAGCTCGACGTGCCGTTGGCCGGCGCCAAGCCCGCCAAGGCCTACCTGCTGGCCGACAGGAAACGAGCGAGCCTACCCGTGGCCGCCGAACAGGACAAAGTGACGATCTCCGTGCCGGCCAATGCGCCGGACGCCATCGATAGTGTGATCGTACTCGTAACGAACAAGAAATAGGAGCTATCTGGAATACCTTTTGGAGAAGGAGTAACAGAACATGGAACTCAGACCGTTGGATGACAGAGTGGTAATCAAGCCGTCAGAGGCTCAAGACAAGACCGCCGGGGGCATCTTCCTGCCCGACACCGCCAAGGAGAAGCCGCAGATCGGCAAGATCGTCTGGGTCGGCCCGGGCAAAGTCAATGACGAGGGCAAGCGCGTCCCGATGTCCGTCAAGAAGAATGACGAAGTGATCTACGGCAAATACACCGGCAACGAAATCGAGATCGACGGCGAGAAGTACGTCATCGTCCACGAAGCCGATCTGCTCGGCATCGTCGAGAAGTAACACAGGAGCAACAGGCAACTGATTCTCCCTCAGCAGGGAGACAGGGATTTATCGAGGGAATAGACACATGACAAAGCAATTGATGTTTGATGATGCGGCACGGACGGAGCTGCGCAATGGCCTCAAGCAGTTGGCCGCCGCGGTCAAGGTGACGCTCGGGCCGACCGGCCGCAACGTCGTGCTGCACAAAAGCTGGGGCTCGCCGAGAGTGACCAAAGACGGCGTCTCCGTCAGCAAGGAAATCGAGCTGCCCCAGCCCTTCGAGAACATGGGCGCCAAGATGGTCAACGAGGTCGCCAACAAGACCTCCGACGTCGTCGGCGACGGCACCACCACCTCCATCGTCCTGGCCGAGGCGATCTACCTGGAAGGACTCAAGTACGTGACCGCCGGGGTCAACCCGATGGCCATTCAGAAGGGCATCGCCAAGGCTACCGACGTGGTCATGGAGTTCATCACGAGCATCAGCGTCCCCGTCAAGGGCCATAGCGATATCGCCAAGGTGGCGACGATCAGCGCGCACAACGATGCCTCCATCGGCAAGATCCTGGCGGACGCCATGGATGCCGTCGGCAAGGAAGGCGTGATCGAGGTCGAGGACGGCAAGAGCACCGAGACCGAACTGACCGTCGTCGAGGGCATGCAGTTCGACCGCGGGTACATCTCGCCGTACTTCGTGACCAACCCGGAGACGCTGGAAACCATTTTCGAGGACGCGTACATCCTGCTGCACGAGAAGAAGCTCTCGAATATCCGCGAGCTGATCCCGCTGCTGGAGAAGATCGTGCACACCGGCCGGGCGCTGCTGATCGTCGCCGAAGACGTCGAGGGCGAGGCCCTCGCGGCGCTGGTCATCAACCGGCTCCAGGGCGTGATCAAGGTCTGTGCCGTCAAGGCGCCGGGCTTCGGCGACCGGCGCAAAGCCATGCTCCAGGACATCGGCATCCTCACCGGCGGCCAGGTCATCACGGAAGACCTCGGCCTCAAGCTGGAGAACATCGAGATCTCGCAACTGGGCCAGGCCAAGAAGATCGTCGTCAACAAGGACAACACGACGATCATCGAAGGGGCCGGCAAGAAGAAGGACATCCAGGCCCGCTGCGACCAGATTCGCGCCCAGGTCGAGAAGACGACCAGCGATTACGACCGCGAGAAGCTGCACGAGCGGCTGGCGAAGCTGACCGGCGGCGTCGCGGTGATCAAGGCCGGCGCGCCGACGGAAACCGAGATGAAGGAGCGCAAGGACCTGCTCGACGACGCGTTGCACGCCACCCGCGCCGCGGCGGCCGAGGGGATCGTCGCCGGCGGAGGTGTCGCGTTCCTCCGGGCGATCCCGGAAGTCGAGAAGGCCCGGGTCAAAGCCAAGGGCGACGAGAAGGTCGGCTTCGACATCGTCGTGCATGCCTTGCTGGCCCCGACCACCCAGATCGCGGACAACTCCGGCGAACAGGGTGAAGTCATCGTGGCGGAACTGCTGGAGAAGCTGGAAAAGGACAAGAACATCGGTTACGATGCCAATGCGGGCCAGTACGTGGACATGTTCAAGGCCGGCATCGTCGATCCCGCCAAGGTCGCGCGTACCGCGCTGCAGATGGCCGCATCGGTGGCCGGCTTGATGCTCACCACGAACGTGCTCGTCACCGAGCTGAAGGAAGAAGAGGAAGAGCCGATCCCCGGCTCCGTCAGGTAGTATGGCCAAACGCGACTACTATGAAGTCCTGGGCGTGGAGAAGACCGCCTCGCCCGATGAGATCAAGCGCGCCTACCGCCGCATGGCGATCAAGTACCATCCGGACAAGAATCCCGGCAACAAGGAGGCCGAGGCGAAGTTCAAGGAATGCGCCGAGGCCTACGAGGTGCTGAGCGATCCGGATAAGCGCAAGCAGTACGACCAGTTCGGCCACGAAGGACTTCGCGGAACCGGCATGCACGACTTCTCGCGCATGAACGTCGAAGACATCTTCAGCATGTTCGGTTTCGATGATTTCTTCGGCAGTGTCTTCGGGGGCGGCGGTGGTCGGCGGGCCGGCCGCCGCGGCGGACCGGTGCGCGGATACGATCTCGAAACCGGCGTGGAGCTGACGCTCAACGAAGTGGCGCACGGCACCGAGAAGACGATCGAATTCACCCGCCAGGACCGCTGCCCGGAGTGCAAGGGTACCGGCGCGGCGCCCGGGACTCAGCCCGTCCGCTGCCCGGTGTGCGGCGGCAGCGGCCAGGTGGCCAAGGGCGGCGGGTTCTTCCAGATGGTTTCCACGTGCCCGCAATGCCAGGGCACAGGACAGGTCGTGACGAATCCCTGTCCAACGTGCCACGGCAGCGGACGCGTGCCCAAACGGCGCACGGTGACGATCAAGATCCCCGCCGGCGTGCACGAGGGCCAGGGGATTCGCGTGGCCGGCGAGGGCGAGCCGGGACGCGACGGCGGACCGAATGGCGACCTGTACTGCTACGTCAGGGTCAAGCCGCACGAGTTCCTCGAACGCGACGGAAACAACCTCATCGCCATCGTCCCCATCAGCTTCACCCAGGCGGCGCTCGGAGCCACCATCGAAGTGCCCAGCCTCAACGGCACGCGCCAGCTCAAGGTCCCATCCGGAACCCAGTACGGCAGCGTCTTTCGCATCCGCGGACAAGGGTTGCCTGACGTGCGAACCGGCCGAACCGGCGACCAGCTCGTCCAGGTCGCCATCGAAACCCCGACCAATCTCAATGAGCGGCAGGAACAGTTGCTTAGGGAGTTTGCTCAAACGGAAAACAAACACGTCTCTCCGAAGTCGCAACACTTCTTCGAGAGACTCAAGCGACATTTCGGTGACCACTCATGACTGAGAAGAAGACAAAATCGCACGAGGAATCGAAACCTCAGGAGCAGCAGGCCCAAACGCCCGATGAGGAGCGGAACGCGCTGCGCGAGCAATTGCAGGGCGCGCAGAAGGAGCGCGACGACCTGCTCGGCCGGCTCCAGCGCGTCAGCGCCGACTATGCGAATTTCCAGAAGCGCCTGACAAAACAGATCAACGACTCGGTGCAATACGAGAAGGAGAAGATCCTCCGGTCGTTTCTGCCGGTTCTGGACAATTTCGAGCACACGCTGAAGGCGCACGCAACGGGAGATGTGAACGCACTGGCCAAGGCCGTGGAGATCATCTACGGCCAGATGCTGGACACGCTGCGATTGCACGGGGTCGAGCAGATCGGGGCGATGGGTGAGTCATTCGACCCGGACCGGCACCAGGCGGTGATGCGCATGGACCAGCCGGACAAGCCCGCCGATATCGTCCTCGAAGAGCTTCAGAAGGGCTATGTGGTCAACGGCCACGTGATTCGGCCCAGCCGAGTGGTCGTCAATAAGATTCAAACCCCGCCGGGTACGGCCAAGCCGGACGGCCAGCTATCCCAAGAGCAGCCCGGGGAATCATCAGAAGAAGCTTCCGGCCAAGATACCGATGCTGGCCAGACGGCTTCCGAGCAAACGGACACGGAGTAGCAACAACATGCCAACGTATGCATACGCCTGTGAGCACTGCGGCCACAAGTTCGATCTGTTTCAGTCGATCAAGGCTCCGGTGCTTCGAAAATGCCCCGAGTGCGGCACGATCAGTCTCAAACGGCTGATCGGCAGCGGCGCCGGCATCATCTTCAAGGGCTCGGGGTTCTACTGCACCGACTATCGAGGCGACAGCTATACGAAGGCTGCCCAGGCGGACACAGGCGGCGCGAAGGACAAGACCGGCGAGGCAAAAGACGCCAAGACAACGCCGGTCGCCAAATCGGAGATCCCTAAGGCCGGGAAGAAGAAATCGGCGTAGGAGAATTTGCCTTGTCCAGGGAGGATTGTTGCGGAGTCGGTAGAACGCGTTCGGCCGGCGGAGCAATCCAGTCGTAACTCGGCAACGTGCGGCCGTCCCGCAGGCGAATGCCCATCTTGTGCATCGGCATTTGCCCATCGACACCGGTGGGTCTCGTACCTATTGCAGTAATCCCAAGACTCTCAAGGGAGACTACTTCCCCGCTGTCGGATTCGCCATCACAATCCCGGTCGAACCAGACGGAGATGCCGCGCAGCTCGCCGGCCGTCAGGCTCCCGTCGCGATTGTCGTCCAGCAGGTCCAGGGCCCGGTAGCCATTCGAGAAGAACAGCCACCACGTCACGGAGCCGAACAGCTCCCGGCCCGATGTAATCCGCCCGTCCCTGTCGCCGTCCCAAACCAGCAATCCTGTGGTCGGCTTGAGCCAGGGCCGCCGCTCGACCACACCGTCGCCGTCAAGGTCGAACCGCACAATCTTCTGTGGCGCCAGCAGGTCCGCCACGCAAGACACCGGCTCCATACTGAATACGATCGGCGTAATCCCCCCGCGCGGCAGGGCCTCAAGGGTCTTCAGGTTCGCCTTCACTCCCGTGATCCGGCCTTGCAGCTCGGGGGGAATCGGTCCCTCGGCCTCCCGGAGACGCACGTACGCACTGCCCGCCTCGTAGCCGATAAGGCCGCCAAGACCCTCGACGGGCAGGCTCTTCAGGCTCAGATCCTTGTCGATGGCAAGCTGATAAGCGATCCAATATGTCTGCTTTATGCCATCCAGGAGAATGCTCCTGACCGCGAGCGGCAGAACCGCCGGAAGTTTCTCCTGAAGATACTCCAGGTACTGCTCGCCGAGACTGGCCTGCCCCAGGTAGTACAGGGCATTGTTCGGGTCGAGCGAGATGGCCTTGTAGAAGTTCCATTGCGCGGCGCCGGCGTGCGACACAAGCTGCTCCTCCGTAGGCTGCGGCGGTTGCCACTGCTCGCACTCGAGCTTCTGTTGAATGGACGAGACCCGGCTCCAGAACTCCTGCTGTTTCTCCTGGGGCACGTCCCGCGTCGAGGCGTATCCGAACTCCTCCAGTGCGAGCCGCTTCGCCTCTTCGTTCCGGGCATGGTACAGGTAGTCTTCCCCCCACCAGAACGGGATCATGTATGGCGGCGTCTCCTCGTGCAGGGCCGCCGCCTGGAATGACTTATTGACGAACGCCAGGTAGTGAATCCGCCCGAGCGTGTAGTAGCCGTCGGCCTCCAGCGGATGCTCCTGGATATAAGCCGTCGCATTCTCGATGAGTCGCTCGACGGGCAGATAGGTCGGCGATACGAATTTCCCTGCCGCAACAGCCGCCCACACGCCGGCCGTCGCCACCGCCGCTACGCAAACTCTGGCTGCTCTCATGGTTCGCCACCTCCACAACGGAATACCAGCCTCCCCGGCCGGCACAAGTTCTCTTGTCGCGACGCCGTCTCCGCGACAGCCATTCTCATTGTACCGATCCATCCACAAGACGGCAAGCGGCGACGATTGCGTGACACGGAATTTTGGCAAAGAGGCTTGACACGCCTCCGGTGGGACCGTATACTCTCTTCGTTATTCATTTCTCTTCGTACTTCTTGGGGGGCTTGCCGTACGTGCAGCAGGAAACCCCGGAAGGTATGGTTCCGAAAATGATTCGGCCTTGAGAGCGAAGCAGATATAGATCGAGGGACAGGAACATGGGTGAACAGTGCAAAGGTTGTCCGTGGCTTGACGAGCAGAAGAAGCAGTGTCGCCGGAGGGCGCCGAAGTTCTGCCTGCTGGACAGGACGGACAGTGCGCAGTCCGTGCAGGACGTGCTGCGGTCCGGCGAGGCCAAGGATGAGACCCGCCCGCACCAGGCGGCATAACCGCGCCGACGCGAGCTATCGCGTGCGGCGTGGGGGTTTATCTCTCCCGGGGCTCGTGCGTGTCCTGGCCAGTGGCTCGGCGGCGGAAACGATAGACGCGGACGTCGAAGGGGGCGAACCAGTCGGTGAACGTGCCAGCCTTCGCCTGCACTTTGCGCGGGGACTCGTAGAGGACCTCGCCATCGCCGGACCATGACGGCAGGCCGTGGAATTTCACCTCGATGGTTTTGCCTTCCCGCTTGCAGGCCAGGATGTAGAGATCATCGCCGGCCTCCCGGACGCAGAATTCCACGTCGTCCGCGCCGTCGAGCTTCACCGGCAACTTTGAGCCGGGGGCGACAAGAGCCGGGGCCAGCGGGCTTCTGTTGCCGACCTCCTCGACCACGGGACGCAGGACCCGCCGCCAAAAGGTCCAGTTCCAGCCGAGTTTCGCGTCCTCGGGCGTCATGGCCCCTTTGACATTGCCGCCGAAGTACACCAGGCCGCGAGCGCCGTTAATCAGCGCCTGATAGGTCATGAATCGCTCCTGGGCGAAGATCGTCGACCGTGCCCAGGGGCGCCTGTGTCAGGCCGACAGGATGGCACGGGGCCAGCTCTTTGATGATCCGGTAGGCGCGCACCATCCATTTCCGGAGAGACTTTGCCCCAGAATGGCTCGTCCACGGTTTTCCAGAGCAAAAGCCCGGGGTGGCCGCGGAAGCGTTGCACAGCGGACCGCACGAGCCAAACGCACGACTTCTCCGACCCATCGTGTTCACCTTTGCCTTCTTTTGCGGGAGATTCGCTCATTGTATCGAACCCGCTCTGCCGGGCAAGGCTCAGAAGCCCCAGAGTCAGGGCGAACGCAAGGTCGCGCAACATGGTGGGTGGCATTGTCAAGCGCAGCTTGGCGATGGCGACTTTCCTGGACGCAGGACCATCGCCAAGGCCTTCGGCCGTGACGATGCCACCCGGCTGACGCTTTCAATACATCCATTTTGGGGACTTTGCGATTGCCCTGGTAGAGCGGCAGGAGAGGCTTGACGCGGGCGAGGCCCATTGGTACTCTGCCCGTGCTATATGGATTGAAAGAGGCATTATGGAATTGAGCCTGATCGACAAATTGAGAATCACCGCCGTTACGGCACTGGGAGTTATCGTTATCGGCGTGCTGGCGTGGCCGCTTGGCGCGCCCGCCGACCCCCTGCTGCCCGTCCGTGCGTGGAACATCAGTCCTTTTGCGACGATTACGTTGCTGGCGCTGGCCTTCTGGGTGGGGTTTGGGGCTTATTTCATTGCCTGGCCCCACGGGCGCGAGATCGGGATTCTGGCCGTTCCGTTCGGCCTGACCATCTGGGCCGGCCGGTCCGGGTCCATGCGGGTCCTAAACCAAGCTCTCACCAAGGCTTACGAGCGTGAGGCCCTGCTGCACTCGCTGCGATTCGAGCCGGTAATCTGGCTGCTGATCGTGGCGGCGGGCTTTGCGGGCGTGCTTTTTGCCGAGCAACTGCGTCCGGGCTCGCGGCCGGCACCGACCCTCGTACAGATCAAGGCCGCCTTCAAATCGAGCAATTACGTGAACGTGGCCATTGCACTGGCGGTCAGCACCATCATTACGGCGTTTCTGGTCGGGGTCTTCGCCCAGGACCTTTCCATCGGCTACGTGATCGTCGCCGCGCAGCCCGCGATCGGACAGATCTTCTTTGCCCTGCTGGCCGCCTTTGGCATCGCGACGTTTGTCATCAAGAAATTTCTCGACTTGAGCTACCTGTGGCCCGCCCTGGCGTCGCTGCTCATACTGCCCTTTGCCGACGCCATTTATGGGAACTCCCAGACCGTGACGAAGTTCGCCGAAACCGAGCCTGCCACGTTTTACCCCCACGCCCTGTTCGCCATTTTGCCCGTGCAGCTCGTGGCGGTCGGCTGCCTCGGAGCCATCATCGGATACTGGCTGGCGGTCCGATATGACTACTGGCGCAAGCACGAAAGTACCGAATGAAAATGGACGGTTCTCGATTTTTTTCACCTGCTAATTGTCCCTAAGTCCCTTCCTTCGCACGAGTTACGTCGTTAACGTCTGATAACCGGCGCGGGCCATCCGAACAAAAGTGAATTTGTTTGGTTTACCCCCCTCAATTAGCCGAAATTATAGATGACATGAAAACCATGTCGGACACGGGTGGCGCCCTCGCCAGGGGCGTGACGCTGCCGGGTCTTTGGAATGTGAACGAATCGGCTAAGTGAACACTGGAACCTCCACAGCGTAGGAGACATTGCGAAACCAGCCGACAAAAGGAGTTAACGATGTTGGTTCTGAGCAGACAACGAGATGAATCCATCATGATCGGCGACGACGTCGAGATCACTATCGTCGATGTGCGTGGAGACAAGGTTCGACTGGGGATTACGGCCCCCAAGAGCATCCCTGTCCACCGCAGGGAGATTTACGACGCTATTCAACGGGAAAAGGCCCAGAAGGCCGAGGCCGAGGGACAGGCCCCCGCCACACCGGGGAACGGCGAGCCACCCGTGGAGAAAACCGAGGACCCCACCCACAAAAAGAACACGAAGCCGGAGAAATCGACTCTCGAAAATGAATAGTCAGCGATCCCGCTGCCCTTGCTGATCCATCATCGCGTATTCCCAACCCTCCTGCCCCCAGGAGGGTTTTTCGTTGCGCCCCGACTCTCCCATCGAACCACCTGCCACGCCAGTACGATGATTGATCTCCTCGCCGGTCTCGGCCGACTCACGGCACATTCTCCAGCCGCAGGAAGTGCACCCGGCCCGATGTCTCACCCGCCACAATCGTCTGTCCATCCGGCGCGACTACACAGCAATGGATGGCGCTGTCCCCACAGAAGCCTGTAACGGCTTTGCCGTTTCCAGCCTCCCAGACTCTCACGGTGTTGTCTGACGACACCGAGACTACATACCGGGCGTCCGGCGTGATCACCACCGCATTCACATACACCTCATGGCCCGCCAGCGTGTGGATCGCGCGACCGCTCGCAAGCTCCCAGACCTTCAGCGTCTTGTCATATGACCCCGAGACTGCATACCGACCGTCCGGGGTCACCGCCACGGCAAGGACATAGTCCTCATGGCCCACCAGTGTACGGACTGCCCGCCCGCTCGCCAGTTCCCAGACCTTCAGCGTCTTGTCATGCGACCCCGACAGCGCATAGCGGCCATCCGGTGTCACTGCCACTGACACCACACAGTCCTTATGGCCCGCCAGCGTGGCCACGGCCCGACCGCTCGCCAGTCCCCAAACGCGCAGCGTCTTGTCGCGCGACCCTGAGACCGCGTACCGGCCTTCCGGCGTCACCACAACTGCGGTCACATGGTCCGCGTGGCCCGCCAGCGTGTGGACCGCGCGACCGCTCGCAAGCTCCCAGACTCTCAGCGTATTGTCATCCGATCCCGAGACCGCGTACCGGCCATCCGGGGTAATTGCCACCGCTCCCACCTCCCAC
>Ga0315277_10008741_pt1 | contig 12985 bp, 6 predicted proteins | sample YL17G05_15_MG_FD_203695 | JGI IMG/M metagenome (GOLD analysis project Ga0315277, IMG submission 203695) | Sediment microbial communities from Yellowstone Lake, YNP, Wyoming, USA - YL17G05_15 | ecosystem: Environmental > Aquatic > Freshwater > Lake > Sediment | place: USA: Wyoming | collected...
CTTTTTCGACGGTTACAGGCTCGATGCGGACTATGCTCTGGAGTCCTTGCGCGCGGCAGCGGAAGCAGGTGCGGATTGCCTGGTGCTCTGCGATACCAACGGCGGCACGCTGCCCTCGGAAGTGTCGCAAATTGTGACCATCGTACACCAGGCCTTGCCCAGCATGACCTTGGGGATTCACGCTCACAATGACACCGGCGTGGCGGTGGCCAACACCCTGTTGGCGGTGGAAGCAGGGGCCGGCCATGTGCAGGGCACCATGAACGGCTATGGGGAGCGCTGCGGAAACGCCAACCTCTGCACCGTCATCCCCAACTTGCAGATCAAGATGGGCATCCAGGCCCTGGCCAACGGCGACCTGGCGCTGCTGACCGAGGCGTCTCGTTATATCAGCGAGATCGCCAATCTGCGCCCAGACGAACATGCACCTTATGTGGGGAGAAGCGCTTTCGCCCACAAGGCGGGCCTGCACGTCAACGCTCTGCTCAAGGTGGCGGATAGCTACCAGCACATTGACCCCGAGTGGGTGGGGAACGAAATGAGGGTGCTCGTCTCCGAGTTGGCGGGACGCAGCAATATCACCCACAAACTGGCTGATATGGGGCTGCAGGCGGAACTCAGCGCCGAGGAGATGCGCCATATCACCCAGCGGTTGAAGGAATTGGAGAGCCAGGGCTTCCAATTCGAGGGAGCCGAGGGATCTTTTGAGCTCTTGGTGCGGCGTGCCCAGTCCGACTATCAGCCCCCCTTTGAAGTGTTGGATTTCCTGGTGCTGGTGGAAAAGCGCAGCGACAACGATATGCTGGCCGAGGCGACCGTCAAAGCGCGCGTGGGCCAGACGATCATGCATACTGCTGCGGAGGGGGATGGCCCCGTCCACGCGCTGGATAGGGCCATGCGCAAGGCGATCTTGCCCTTTTACCCGCAATTGGACCGAGTACAACTGACGGATTACAAGGTGCGTATCTTGGACGAAAAAGCTGCCACAGCCGCTCTGACCCGTGTGCTCATTGACGCCAGTGACGGTGAACGCTCCTGGACGACAGTGGGTTGCTCGGTCAACATCATTGAGGCCAGTTTTCAGGCCCTCCTTGATAGCCTGGAACTGCCGCTACACAGGCGGACCTCCTGAGGAGAGTACTCTCTCCCGGAGAGTACTCTCTCCCAGGGCCTGAGAGCGCCCTCACCCCGCTGGGCGGCGGGGGGCAAGAGCCGAGGGAGCCGGGGCCAGGGGGGGTCCGCCGAACTGATGGTGTTGATCTGCCCACAGGAGGCGCTACTGCGCACATGACGAACGATCTGCAGTAAGCGCAAGCGCCCAGAAGCGCACCAATACGTGTACCACACATAAGAAAAGGAGCACACTGATGGACAGGGTTATCATCTTTGACACTACTTTGCGCGATGGGGAGCAATCCCCGGGCGCGACGTTGTATACCAACGAAAAGTTAGAGATCGCCAGGCAACTGGCCCGCCTGGGTGTGGATGTGATCGAGGCCGGTTTCCCGGCCTCCTCCCCCGGTGATCTGGATGCGGTGCGGCAGATCGCGCGCGAAGTGCATGGGCCTACGATCTGCGGGTTGGCCCGTTGCGTGCGGGGAGATGTTGATGCTGCATGGCAGGCTATCTGCGACGCGGAGAAGAAACGCATTCACACTTTCATCTCCACTTCCGATGTTCATATCGAACACCAATTGCGCATGACCCGCGAACAGGTCGTGCAGCGTACCCGCGAGATGGTCTCGCACGCACGCTCATACTGCGAGGATGTCGAATTCTCGCCCATGGATGCGACCCGCTCGGAGCGCGAGTTCCTCTATGAAGTGCTCGCTACAGCCATCGAGTGTGGAGCCAACACGCTCAACATTCCCGATACGGTGGGTTACAGTACGCCAGCCGAGTTTTCTGAGTTGATCCGCGACATTCGCACCAACACGCCGGGCATCGAGAAGCTGATTATCTCCACCCACTGCCATGATGACCTGGGGATGGCCGTGGCCAACAGCTTGGCGGGAGTGTTCGCCGGAGCGCGCCAGGTCGAATGCACCATCAATGGTCTGGGTGAACGCGCCGGCAACGCGGCGCTGGAAGAGATCGCTATGGCCCTCTACACCCGCCAACAGTACTTTGGCGTCGGCACGCAAATAAAACTGAACGAGATCTACCCCACCAGCCGCATGGTCTCGAATTACACCGGCCTCGCCGTACAGGCCAACAAGGCTATCGTGGGGGTCAACGCCTTTGCCCACGAGTCGGGCATCCACCAGGACGGCATCCTGAAGAACCGCCTGACCTACGAGATCATGGACGCCCGGACAGTGGGCGTTTCGCAGAGCACCCTGGTTCTGGGCAAGCATTCAGGCCGCCACGCTTTTGCTGACAAATTGGAGCAGATGGGGTATCATCTCGACAAGGAGCAGCTCAATCGGGCCTTCGTGCGCTTCAAGGAACTGACGGACAAGAAGAAGGCCGTCACCGAGGCTGATCTGGAAGCGATCATCTCCGATGAGGTGTTCCAGCCGCAAGAGGTCTTCCATCTGGAGCAGCTGCAGGTCTCTTGTGGCGACCACGCTATCCCTACGGCCACGGTCAGGTTGCGCGCTCCGGACGGCGAGCTGGTCACAGATTCTGCCCACGGCACCGGGCCGGTGGATGCGGTGTACAAGGCGATCAACCGCATCGTCGGCGAGCCGAACAAACTGGTCGAGTTCTCCGTGAATGCGGTGACAGAGGGGATTGACGCCATCGGCGAAGTGACGGTGCGCGTCGAGGCCGAGTCCACCGAGAGTAACGGCCTGCCGGTCAACCCGCAGACGGGCAAGAAGACGGTGGTCTTTAGCGGACACGGCGCCGCAACGGACATCATCGTCGCCAGTGGCCGCGCCTATATGAATGCTTTGAACAAGTTGCTGGCCATAAAGCGCAAGTAGAGAATGCGGATATGTCATCATGATATAGGAGAAGGCAATCTTGAGCGTCAGTGTACCTTTGACCATGACCCAGAAGATCCTCGCCGCCCACACCCTTCGAGAGAGCGTGGATATCGGCGAGTTAGTTGATGTCAGTGTGGATATGGTGTTGGCCAACGACATCACCGCGCCCATCGCTATGCAGGAATTCGCGCGGTTAGGGGTGGATCGCGTTTTCGATCCGCAGCGCATCGCTCTGGTACCCGACCACTTTGCGCCCAATAAGGACATCAAATCCGCCGAGCAGTGCAAAGCGATGCGCGAATTCGCCCGCAAGTACGGGATCGCCAACTATTTCGAGGTGGGGCGTATGGGCATCGAGCATGCCCTCTTACCCGAGCAGGGGTTGGTGTTGCCGGGGGATGTGGTCGTCGGTGCAGACTCGCACACCTGCACCTATGGGGCTGTGGGGGCCTTTGCCACCGGCATGGGCTCCACCGACATCGCCGTGGCTATGGCCACCGGCCACATCTGGATGCGCGTGCCGGAGACAATGCGCTTTGTCTACTCGGGATCGCTGCGTCCCTGGGTGGGCGGCAAAGACCTGATCCTCTACACCATCGGCTTGATCGGCGTGGAGGGGGCGCGGTATCGGGCTATGGAGTTCAGCGGGCCGGTGATAGATTCCCTGCCCATGGATGGGCGCTTCACGATGGCCAATATGGCCGTTGAAGCGGGGGCCAAAGCGGGGCTGTTCCAGGTAGACGCGTTGACTCTGGAGTATGTTGCCTCGCGTGCCCGGCGCCCGTATAAGGCTTATGCTTCCGATGATCGTGCCGAGTGCGTGCAGGTGATCGAGATTGACGCCAGCGCCATTGAGCCGCAGGTCTCCTTCCCCCATTTGCCGTCCAACGCCCGACCCTTGAGCCAGGCGCGGGATGCGGTGGGAGGACGCATTGCCATAGACCAGGCGGTCATCGGCTCGTGCACCAATGGGCGCTGGAACGACCTCGCGCAGGCTGCCGAAATCCTCAAAGGACGCCAGGTACATCCCGCGGTGCGCTGCATCGTCATCCCCGGCACGCAGGCGCTCTATCTGCGTGCTGTGCGTGAGGGATTAGCCGAGATCTTTGTGCAGGCGGGCGCCGTCCTGAGCACGCCCACCTGTGGCCCCTGCCTGGGAGGGTATATGGGGATTCTGGCGGCGGGCGAACGCTGCGTCTCCACAACGAACCGTAACTTTGTGGGGCGCATGGGCCATGTTGAGAGCGAGGTATACCTGGCGGGGCCGGCTGTCGCCGCGGCCAGCGCCCTGCTGGGTTACATCGGCGGGCCGGCGGAGATCGCGTAGGGGCGTCTTGTATCTGCCCCTACGAAAGCCTTGACAGGGGTGGGCATGCCGGAGACACAAGCCTGGTTCCAATGTGTGCGTGGCTGCGAGGGGCGTTATTCGGTCTTTGAGATCGTCTATAACTGCCCCAAGTGCGGTGGGCTGCTGGAAGTGCAGCACGATATGGCGGCGCTTACCACACGGACGGCCGAGGAGTGGAAGCGCTTGTTCGAGGCGCGGACGCATACCAACGAATGGCCCTTCGGCAGTGGCGTCTGGGGTAAGAAGGAATGGGTCTGCCCGGATGTTGCTGACGACAATATCGTCTCCATGTATGAGGGGCACACGAACCTCTATTGGGCGCAGCGGCTCGGAGGGCAGATCGGCCTGGAGGATCTGTGGGTCAAGCTGTGCGGAAACAGCCACACCGGGTCGTTCAAAGACCTGGGGATGACTGTCCTGGTGAGCGTGGTCAAGCAGATGATGGCCAACGGGGTGCCGCTGCGCGCCATTGCCTGTGCTTCTACTGGCGATACGTCGGCTTCATTGGCCGCTTACTGCGCCGCTGCCGGCATCCAGGCCATCGTCTTTCTGCCGCGCGATAAGGTCTCTACGGCGCAATTGATCCAGCCCATCGCCAACGGGGCCCTGGTGCTCTCGCTGGATACCGATTTCGACGGTTGTATGTCCATCGTCAAAGAGGTCACCAGGGACAACAGCATCTATCTGGCCAACTCGATGAACTCGTTGCGCATCGAGGGACAAAAGACGGTGGGCATGGAGATCGTGCAGCAGTTCGACTGGGAAGTGCCCGATTGGATCATCATCCCCGTGGGCAACCTGGGCAATATCAGCGCCCTCGGGAAGGGTTTGCTGATGATGAGGGACTTGGGGCTGATCAACAAACTCCCCCGGCTCGTAGCCGCCCAGTCGGACCAGGCCAATCCCCTCTACCTTAGCTACCTGACCGGGTTCAAGAGCTTTGTGCCCATCAAAGCCAGGAAGACGCTGGCCAGCGCCATCCAGATCGGCAACCCGGTGAGTTATGAGCGCGCCGTCAAGGTGATGCGCGCGTTCGAGGGGGTTGTTGAGCAGGCCAGCGAGGATGAACTGGCTGATGCTGCTGCCCGCGCTGACCTTGCCGGCATGTATGCCTGTCCACACACCGGCGTGGCCCTGGCAGTGCTCTTCAAGCTGGTGGAGCGCGGCATGATCGGCAAGCGCGAGCGGGTGGTGGTGATCTCGACGGCGCACGGATTGAAGTTCACGGGTTTCAAACTGGGCTACCACCAGGGCACCCTGGAGCAGGTAGCTGCTCTGCGCCGCAACCCGCCTGTCGAGTTGCCCCCCGATGTCAAGGTCGTCAAGGAGATGATCCTGAGGAGGCTCGCATAGCTTGCCCCTGATGGAAAACAAGGAGGGCTACTTGGTGAGCATAGTCGGTAGAGTCTGGAAATATGGAGATAACGTAGATACTGACGCGATCATCCCGGCTCGCTATCTGAACATGTCCTCCCCGGCGGAGTTGGCCGCCCACTGTATGGAGGACGTTGACGCGGCCTTTGCCAAGGGCGTCAAGCCGGGGGACATCATCGTCGCCGGCAAGAACTTTGGCTGTGGCTCCTCGCGCGAGCACGCCCCTGTAGCCATCAAGGGTTGTGGCGTGAGTTGTGTCGTCGCCGAGACCTTTGCGCGCATCTTTTTCCGCAATGCGATCAATATCGGCCTGCCGATCCTGGAATGCCCCGAGGCGGCGCGCGCCACCCTCGCCGGCCAGCGGCTGGAGGTGGACCTGGCCAGCGGACACATCCGCAACCTGGATACCGGCCAGGAATACCGGGCCATGCCCTATCCACCGTTCATGCTGGAGCTCATCGCCGCTGGCGGGTTGGTCGAGTACACCCGGCGCAAGCTGCAAGCCGGAGGGTAAGCCATGAGCAGTTCGTCGAGCGCGGGGATGTGCGTCGCGTTTCAGGGTGAGCGTGGGGCCTATAGCGAGGAGGCGGCTCAGGCGCTCTTGGGCCGAGAGGTGGCGCTTCTCCCCTGTGCTACCTTTGATGATGTTTTCGTTGCCGTCGAAGAGGGCAAGTGTGACCGCGGTGTGGTGCCGGTGGAGAACTCGCTGGCAGGGAGCATCCATCGCAATTATGATCTGCTCTTGCGGCACAACCTGTACATTGTGAGCGAGTTCAACCTCCGTGTTTCGCATTGTCTGATCGGCTATCCCGGAATCACCCTGGGAGAGATCCGCCGGGTCTATTCGCATCCGCAGGCGCTGGCCCAATGCGAGCATTCCCTGCGCGAACTGGGCCAGGTGGAAGCGATCGCCACCCACGACACGGCGGGAAGTGTCAGACTTATCCAGGAGCAAGGGTTGCGTGACGCAGCGGCTATCGCTAGCGACACGGCAGCGGCCCGCTACGGCATGGCCATCCTGCGCCGCGAGTTCGAGGACGAGAAGACCAATTACACCCGCTTCCTGGCGCTGAGCCGTGAGGCTGTCGTGCCCGAAGGGGAGGCCAAGACCTCTGTGGCTTTTGCCGGCAAGAATGAGCCGGGGTTGCTTTTCCGCTGCTTGAGCGCCTTTGCCCTGCGCAGCATTGATCTGACCAAGATCGAGTCGCGTCCCATACGCGGCGTGCCCTGGGAGTACATCTTTTACCTCGACTTTGTCGGCAGCCTTTCCGAGGAGCGTTGCCGCCGAGCCATCGAGCAATTGCGCGAAATGGCCACCTTTGTGCGCGTGTTCGGCTCCTATCCGCGCGCGCGGGCAACGTGGTTAGAGCAGGAACCGTCGTGAATTCCGCATTATCTGAAAGCTAATCCTGAAGGAGTGTAGCATCCATGAACACATCCGAGTACATCTGGTTCGATGGCCAGTTTGTGCCCTGGGATCAGGCCAGGGTGCACGTTCTCTCGCATGCCCTGCACTATGGATCGAGCGTCTTCGAGGGCATCCGCTGCTATGACACCCAAGCCGGCCCGGCCGTCTTTTGCTTGCCCCAGCACGTGACGCGGATGTTCAACTCCTGCAAGATCTACCGCATGCCGATCCCCTTCTCGCCGGAGCAGGTGCAGCAGGCGATCCTGGACACGGTTGCCAAGAACAAGCTACGCGCCTGTTATGTCCGGCCGCTGGTCTTTCGCGGCTACGGGCAGATGGGCGTGGAGCCGCGCGGTTGCCCGATACAGCTCGCCATCGCCGTCTGGGAATGGGGAGCCTACCTGGGGGCCGAGGCTCTGGAACAGGGCGTGGACGTGGGGGTCTCCTCCTGGCGACGCATGGCCCCGGACACCTTCCCGGCCGCGGCTAAGGTCGGCGGCCACTACACCAACTCGCAACTCATGCGCATGGAGGCTGCTGAGCATGGCTACTCGGAGGCGATCGCCCTCGATGTCTACGGCTATGTTTCCGAGGGCAGCGGCGAGAATATCTTTGTCATCCAGAATGGCGTGATCTATACCCCGCCCCTCTCGGCCTCGATCCTGAACGGCATCACCCGCAACTGTGTCATGACCCTGGCCCGCGACCTGGGGCACGAAGTCAAAGAGGTTTTGATCACCCGCGAACAGCTTTATGTGGCCGACGAGATCTTTTTCACCGGCACGGCTGCCGAGATCACTCCGATCCGCTCGGTGGACCACATCACCGTTGGCCCCGGTCACCGCGGGCCGATCACCGGCAAGCTGCAGGAGGCATTCTTTGGGATCATCTCCGGCGAGGCGCCGGACCGTTACCACTGGTTGACCGCGGTGAAAACGGCGTAGGGGTTCACCGTAGAGAGAGAACGCAGAGGGAGAGATTCCATGATCTCTGCGTTCTCTTGGCATGATCACAGCGACAACGTCAAAAGGCTTTCCCGCATTGGGCAGGTTTTCTCCCATCGCGAATTTGACAGGGGTCTGGCATGTCCGTATAATGATAGGTTGTGAACAGTGCCCCTTGCCCATATTGGGCATCGTTGTCTCGAAAGGTGTCATCGCTCGATCCCTCATCCAGCGACAACGGCCTATGGCCTCTTGGCCCAATACTCTATGACAGGAGTCTCGGTATCGTATCCAGCCGCTTGTGGCGGAGTAGATTAACCGGGATTTTTCGTCTTGCCTGAAAGACGGCAAAACACGGTGGTTTGTCATTCTGCTTATGCCTCAATCATAGGAGGGCGACTTGGAACTTAATGATATCAAGAGCCTGAGGATCAGCCTCGCTTCGCCCCAACAGATTCGTGATTGGTCTTATGGGGAGGTGACCAAACCGGAGACCATCAACTATCGTCGTTTGCGCCCGGAGAAAGACGGCTTGTTCTGCGAGGCCATCTTTGGCCCCACGAAAGATTGGCAGTGTTACTGCGGCAAGTACAAGAAGGTTCGCTTCAAGGGCATCAAGTGCGACAAATGCGGCGTGGAGGTCACTCATTCGCGCGTGCGTCGTGAGCGCATGGGGCACATCGAGTTGGCTACACCCATCGCCCACATCTGGTACACGCGGCGGTCGCCGAGCTACCTGGGGCTCTTGCTGAACATCTCGCAGCGCAACCTGGACCGCGTGCTATACTATGCCCAGTATATCATCACTTCCATCGATGAAAACGCTCGCGATCGTTCCCTGCATCGTCTCGAGGAGGATATCAGCCGCGACGCATCCCGTGCCACGAAGGATCTGCGCGACGAGATCCAGGCCCTGGAGAACACGCTCAAAGGCAGCTCTGAGGCCCTGGCGGCCAAGAAGGCAGAGGTCGCTGAGGAGATTCAGCGCCGTCGGGATGAAGCCATCGAGAGCGTGATGACTGAGGCCACCCGCCTGCGTGAGGTGCTGCAGCAGTATCTGGATCCGTCTGCAGAAAGACAGCGTCACTTGGATGAGGAAGAAACTCGTTTACGCGGGTTGCTAGAGGAGTGCCGTGATAAAGATTGCCCGGAAGACCTGGTTTTCAAAGGAGCGAGCGACAGAATTATCATCGTGCGTCAGGGCGAGACGGTCCGCAGCAAGCACGTTGGCACATTGAAAAAGACTGTGCAAGACGAGCGAGAAGCCCTCAAAAAGCAAGTGGAGGTACCGCAAGAGGATCTTGTTTTCAAGCCGAGCGATTCGATCATCGTGCGTCAAGGCGAATTGGTCCGCCGCGAACACGTCGCCGCGTTCAGCAAGGTGGTGCAGGATGCCTTGAGCCAACTCGATGAGCGGCTCTCCATGGACAAAGATCGCCAGCTGCAGGTCGCCGATCACGAGGAGACGCTAGCCACTCGCAAGGATAAGGAACACCTGGGAAAGCTGCAGGTCGCTCTGGATAAGCAGCAGCAAGAGATCCACCTGCGCATCGAGCAGGAGCGCGACGATCTTTTGTCGCTCAAGACCAGGCAACTGATCAATGAGACGCGTTACCGCGAACTCCGCGACAAATGGGGACGGGTGTTCAGCGCCGCCATGGGCGCCGAGGCGGTTTTCGATATCGTCTCCCAGATCAACCTGGAGAACATGGCCGAAGAACTGCGCCACGAGATCAGGTCCAGCCACTCCAAACAACGCCGCACTAAGGCGATCAAGCGGTTGCAGATCGCCGAGGCGTTGCGCAAGTCGGGCAACCGGCCCGAATGGATGATCTTCAAGGCGCTTCCGGTGATCCCGCCGGCATTGCGGCCCATGGTGCAGTTGGATGGTGGGCGCTTTGCCACCAGCGACCTGAACGATCTCTACCGGCGCGTGGTCAACCGCAACAACCGGCTCAAGCACCTGATCAAGCTGCAGGCTCCTGAAGTGATCGTGCGCAACGAAAAACGCATGCTCCAGGAGGCGGTAGACTCGCTGATTGACAACAGCCGCCGGGGTAAGGCGATCTCGCTGCGCGGGCGTCGCCAACTCAAGTCCCTCTCGGATATGCTCAAGGGCAAGCAGGGGCGTTTTCGTCGTAACCTGTTGGGCAAACGCGTGGATTACTCCGGGCGCTCGGTGATCGTGGTAGGCCCGCACCTCAAGCTACACCAGTGTGGCCTGCCCAAGCGAATGGCCCTGGAGCTCTTCCGCCCGTTTGTGATGCAAAAGCTGGTGGAATATAACCACGCCATCAACGTCAAAGGGGCCAAACGGCTCATTGAGCGTGAGGTGCCGGAGGTCTGGGGGGTGTTGGAGGAGGTGATCAAGACGCGCCCGGTGTTGCTCAACCGTGCACCCACCTTGCATCGCCTGGGCATCCAGGCCTTCGAGCCCATGCTGGTCGAGGGCAGCGCCATCCAGATCCATCCGTTGGTGTGTTCGGCCTTCAACGCCGACTTTGACGGCGACCAGATGGCCGTGCATGTGCCGCTATCCGACGCGGCGGTCAAGGAGGCTCGGGAGTTGATGCTCTCCAGCCGTAACCTGCTGCGGCCGGCCAACGGCGAGCCAGAAGTGGGTCCCTCGAAGGATATGGTCTTGGGCTGTTACTACCTGACGTTGGAACATCCGGGTATGAAGGGCGAGGGCATGGCCTTTTCCTCCTTTGAAGAGGTGGACCTGGCCTACCATCTCGGGGCCATACATGTCCATGCCAAGATCAAGCTCCTCTTTCAGCCGACCAAACGGCACAAGCCACAGATCATTGATACGACGGTGGGGCGGGTGCTCTTTAACGCCGCTTTGCCAGCAGAATTGCGCTTTGTCAATAAAGAGCTTGACAAGAATGGCCTGAAGAAGCTGGTCGCCGAAGGCTATAAGAAACTGGGGCTTGAGGGCACTGCCGAGTTGGTGGACGCCATCAAGGATATCGGCTTCAGGTATGCTATGCGTTCGGGTACGACTATCGCTATTGATGATATCCATGTGCCCGAAGACAAGCATCGCATTCTGGACGAGGCGAACGAGCGTGTCGCCGAGGTGGAGCGGCAATATCGCCGCGGCTTGATCACCGATAACGAGCGCTATGTCAAGACGGTCGAGTTGTGGACCGAGGCCACTGAAGATGTGACGGCCGCCGTGGCCCGCGAGTTGGATCCTTTCGGCCCGCTGGGGATCATGGTCAAATCGGGGGCGACCAAGGGTGGCATCCAGCCCATTCGCCAGTTGGCCGGTATGCGCGGCCTGATGGCGGACCCTTCGGGGCGCATCATCGCCTTGCCCATTCGCTCCAACTTCCGCGAAGGGCTGACCTCGTTGGAATATTTCATCTCCACGCATGGCGCCCGCAAAGGCCTGGCCGATACGGCGTTGCGCACCGCCGACGCAGGGTACCTGACCCGGCGCCTGGTGGATGTGGCTCAGGATGTGATCATCAATATCGAGGATTGCGGCACCACCCAGGGAATCTGGTTGACGGCCCATGGGGCGCAAGAGGCGGGCGAGGGCTTCGCTGAGCGCATCATGGGACGCTACACGGCTGCGCCCATCGTGCATCCCAAGACGGGCGAGGTCATGGCCGACGCGAATGTCCTCATCGGAGATGATCTGAGCCGCGCGGTCGAAGATGCACACATTAATAAGGCCTATGTGCGCTCAGCGCTCTCCTGCTCTGAGCGTCATGGATGCTGTGTGCACTGCTACGGGCGCGACCTGGGGCGTGGCGTTGATGTCAAGATCGGGGAGGCCGTGGGCATCGTTGCAGCCCAATCCATCGGTGAACCGGGCACGCAGCTCACGTTGCGCACTTTCCATACCGGTGGTGTGGCCGGTGCCAGCGACATCACCCAGGGTCTGCCCCGTGTACAGGAACTTTTTGAGGCTCGCAACCCCAAAGGGCAGGCGGTGATTGCCGACATGGATGGGCGCATCGAGCTCCGTGCTGACGGTGACCAGCGCTGGATCAAGATCGTTTCCAGCGAGCTCAAGCGCATTGAGCACCCCATGATCGAGGGTTATGCACTGCAAGTGGAAGATGGCGATAACGTCGGCGAAGGGCAGTTATTGGCCAGCGCCGATGGCCAGGAAGATATCCTGTCCAGGGCTAAGGGCCGCGTGAGCCTGGAAGATGGCAAGGTCGTGGTCATCCATGAGGAACCGCGCAGCCGGGAATATGAGATCCCCGTGACCGCGCGTCTGCAAGTGGCCGATGGCGATACCATTGCCCCGGGCGATATGATCACCGAAGGCTCCAAGAACCCACACGAGATCCTGTCCATCCTGGGTGTCGAGGATGTGCGCGAGTACATGGTGGTCGAGATCCAGAAAGTGTACCGGTCACAAGGTGTGTCCATCAATGACAAGCACATCGAAGTCATCGTGCGCCAGATGCTGCGCCGTGTGCGCGTGGCCTCTGGCGGCGACACGGAGTTGCTGCCGGGGCAGCTGGTTGATCGCCTCGAGTTGGAGAACCTGAACCATGAGGTCATTGAGCGAGGTGGAGAACCGGCTGCGGCGAGGCCGATCCTTTTGGGCATCACCAAGGCGGCGTTGAACACGGATAGCTTCCTCTCCGCCGCTGCCTTCCAGCATACGATCAGCGTGCTGGCAAGCGCGGCCATTGAAGGCAAGGTGGACGAGCTACGCGGCCTGAAGGAAAACGTGCTCATCGGCAAGCTGATCCCGGCAGGCACGGGGTTCAAAACCCGCGACGATGAGGAAGTGCAGGCCTGTGTGCGCGCTCTTACTTCGGGATTGCCCGAGCGGATCATCGAGACCGCTGAGGAAGTCATTGAACCCGACTTGCTGAGCGGCGGAATGCTGTCCAATGATCTGACCGAAGCAGATCGTAAGGAAACCCTGGGACTGGACGATCTGGGCGCGTTCGATGATTCGTTCCTGGATGAGGAGGAATCCGACGGTACGGGTGCCAGTGAT
>Ga0315277_10008745_pt1 | contig 12981 bp, 12 predicted proteins | sample YL17G05_15_MG_FD_203695 | JGI IMG/M metagenome (GOLD analysis project Ga0315277, IMG submission 203695) | Sediment microbial communities from Yellowstone Lake, YNP, Wyoming, USA - YL17G05_15 | ecosystem: Environmental > Aquatic > Freshwater > Lake > Sediment | place: USA: Wyoming | collected...
GTGGATTCCGCGAGGATTTCAAGAGTGAACTGGAACTGATCCTGAAATTGAAACAGAAAAATATCCTCCTCAAGGTGTCCCAATATATTCAAAATGAGGAGTATGAACAAGCAACCCGGATTCTCAGGGATTATATCAAAAGTTATCCGGATCATGTCCAGGCAAAGAGTTTACTGGCGCATATCTTGAATCAGGTGGCAATATTAAAGAATCGCCAGCGATTATGGACCGAGGCAAGAGAATGCCTCAAAGAGGCGCTTTATATCGATCCTGATAACGAAATCCTCAAGGCGAATCTCGCCCGGGTCGATAAAGCAGCGGAAAATCAACAAATTGCAAACGATCTCTCCCAAGCCTCGCGCCTCATTCAAGAGGCCCGTTCCAAAGAGGCCATCGATCTCCTTCAACCCCTTTATACCGGTCAAATCCTTCCCCGTCCGATCAGGGACGAGGTATGCCAACTCCTTGCCTCAGCCTATCTTGACCAGGCCATGGCTATGATGAGGGAGGCGGAAAATGCCGCCAGCCAACGCGCTCACAGGGCATCCCTCTTCTCCGCCCATCTCTCCCTCGTGATCTCCGATTTTCTCCATCCCCTTGAATCCGTGAAGAAGCATATTGCCATGCTGGAGCAAACCCTTCCGGATCTTGTGGATCAGGAATATAGTCCCACTGTGTTTCCTCAGGTTCCTGGAGCGCGGCGTCATGCGGTGTCCAGAAGCCGCTTTTCTCGTTTCTGGAAAAAGACTAAGATCCGAATAAAGATGGGATTCGATTTATTACCCAAGTTCCTCAGTACACCCCACTTCATCCCGTTTTCCCTGATTCCCCTTGCAGGGATCTGCCTTTTTCTCGTCTCCCTGGCGGGAGGGACGATTGTTTCCGCCCTTGTTTTAGCCCTGTTCCTCCAAGGAGCGATTTCTTTGTATTTTATTGCATGGATCAAACCCCCAAAAAAGAAGATCCTGCTTTTATTTTCCATTCTGGCTTGTGTTCTTGTCCTGGGCGGCCTCGCCTGGATCGTGTTTCTCAAGGGGAGAATCCCTGATAGGAACAGCGTGTTCCAATACTTCACAAAGCCTTTCGCGTCAAAACGGATTTCCGCGCCGCCTCCATCGAAAACACCCAAACCTCCTCAACAGACGCCTGTTCCCATCATGACTCCGCTTTCTGGAAAATCGGAAGGCCCCGGCTTCTTCGCACCGATATGGAATCTCAGCGGGAAAATCTTTCAACAGAAAAAAATCGTGTCTGTTGCTCCTTTAGTCGCGCCTGCTAAAACTCTAACGCCTGAACCCACACCCACAAGCGCCCCTTCTCAAACCCCTGGGCCTGGTTCTTCCAAGATCGGACAAACCATTGAATTAAGCTTCATCATCCAGGAGTTCATTGGGATCAGACAAAAGCCCACGCCTGCTTTTATGTATGCGGTCACCACACAGGGCGGCGTGGCAACGCTCCTTCTCGATCCTCTTGTGTATATCAAAATGCCAAAGGATAAGCTCGAACAGAAAGGATGGCAAAAAGCCAGGGTCAAAGTAATCGTAGAAGGCGAGATCAATGTTTACAGTCTTGAATCTCCTTCTGATTTTTCTCTCTGATGTTCTTTGCAATGAAGTTTGAAATTAAAAAGGGGACGCGCCCGATGCCTGAGAATGAAAATGAAAAGGTGGAATTAGTCGGCAGTCCGGAATTCGAATCCGCCCTTGCCTCTTTTGAAAGTCTTCTCACCTCCCTCGAACTCTCGGATGAGGAAATGCGCCTGATTACAACTGTCAATTCCGATACCTTTGATGATGTTCATTTCGATCTCCTTCCCTCTTTTAATGAAAAAGGCGATGCGGCAACCACTCCCATAGAAGGGCAGGCCGGGGGAGAGGATGTGGAGCCTCTCTCGCTTCCCTTTACTCTGAGTGACCAGGAAAAGATCGTTTTTGATGAGTCCCAGGAGATTGTGAAGCCTCTTCTTTTCCGGTTTGCTTCCGATGGAACCCTTTGGCTGCTCGACCAGCATGAAGAATCCCTTTTCCATTTTTATCATTACTCGGATAAGGATCTTCTCTCCAGCTTTACCATTCCCAAGGGCATGGAAAAATTCTGCATCGGCTATCCGGGCGGCATGCTGATCGATCCTGAAAACAATTTGTACATCCTCGATGTTGTGCAGCAAACCATTCATAAATTTTCCCAGGAGGGCGAGTATGATAACTCCTTCCAGGAACAGCTGATGGGCATCAGTTCCTTTCTGGATCTCAGGGATTTTGACCTGATCAGGAGAGAGAGGATTCTGATTGTCAGCGACTATGTGAAAGGATGCGTCAGGAAAATAACTCTGGAGGGAAGGGATCTGGGCGAGCTGATTGTCCGTGACATTTCATCGCCTCAACTGATGGAAAGCGTCACAGGAGTGGCCGCCTCAGCCCAGAGCCATATTTTTGCGGTAGATCCTTACAGGCATGTGGTCCTCGAATTGGATCTTGGAGGAAAACGGGTTAATGGATTTTCCCTGGAGGCGCGATCTTCGAAGGATCTCCCTTTTTGTTCCATGATGAAGGCGAGTCCGGATGGCGCTCTTTTCCTGATGGATTACGCCTCGCAGAAGCTGCACACTTATGATTTCTTCGGCCAGTTGAAAGGCGTGTTTTATGCGGGCGCAGGATCGGTCAATCCCGAGGTTCATCTGGGGTATTTTAATGTCACTCAAACGGGAAAGATGTCTTTTATCAACCCGAAGACAAAACATATACACTTTCTCTATTATCGTTTTGATGCTTGAAATTTCATGGCTCTTTGCGCCAAAGGAGTATTATGATGACCGAGACCATATCCAGAATTATCGAGAACGTGGAGGGAGGAAGACGGCCTCCGGATATTTATTCGAGTCTTCTGGCAAACCGTATGATCTTCCTCACCGGCGAGATCGATGACGAAAAGGCAAATATCCTGGTCGCCCAGATTTTATATCTCTCCACTCTGGATCCTGATAAGGATATCCATATGTTTATCAATACGCCCGGAGGAGTTGTGAGCGCGGGACTGGCGATTTATGACGTGATGCAGTATGTGGGCTGCGATGTCCGCACCATCTGCGTTGGCCAGGCCGCCTCCATGGGCGCCATCCTCCTCGCTGCCGGCACAAAGGGGAAACGATTCGCGCTCCTCAATGCCCGCATCATGCTCCACCAGCCCATGGCAGGCATGGAAGGCGTGGTCACGGATATCGAGATCCACGCCAAGGAGATCCTGCGCATCAGGACCAGGCTGAACGAAATCCTCGCCGCGTGCACAGGCCAGAATATGGATGTGATCAGCCACGATACGGATCGGGATTTCTTCCTCACCGCGGAGGAAGCAAAACAATACGGCATTATTGATATCGTGGCTGAGCGCGCCCGCTGAAAAACTCCCATCCCCCTGAAGAGATTGAGGACCCTCTATGATATCCCGGCAACAACCCATTGTGGCAATCATCGGCAGACCCAACGTGGGCAAATCCACCCTGTTCAACCGCATTATCGGACATCGGAAAGCCAGCGTGCTGCCCATCCCGGGCCTGACCCGGGATCGCAATTATACCTCCACAACCTGGAACGGAAAGAAATTTCTCCTCGTAGATACCGGAGGCTATGACACCCTTGAAAAGGACGATATCACACTCCGGGTGCGCGAACAGGTCCTCCTGGCAATCGACGAGGCGGATGTGATCCTGTTCCTGACGGAAGTGGAAAGTCCCCATCATCCCATGGACGCGGAAATCCTGGAGCTCCTGCGCCGCTCCGGGAAAAGATTCTTTCTCACTGTGAATAAGTGCGACAATCCGGAGCTGGAAAATGAATCGTATGCCTTTAGCGCCCTGGGTCTGGACGCTATTTATCCCATCAGCTCCACTCACGGTTTGGGAGTCGGAATCCTCCTGGATGCGGTCACGGAACCCCTGGCAAAAACTCAAGAAGCCATCGAGGAACCCTCGGATGAAATCAAGATCGCCATTGTGGGAAGGCAAAATTCGGGCAAATCCACGCTCGTGAACAAAATCCTCGGCACGGAACGCGTGATTGCCAGCCCTGTGCCAGGCACAACGCGCGACGCGGTTGACAGCCCCTTTCAGATCGGGGAAAAAAAATATCTCATCATCGACACAGCAGGCATCCGAAGGCGGGGCAAGATCATGAACGGACCGGAATATCTCAGCGTCACTTCCTCCATCATGAGCATCCAGAGATGCGATGTGGCGATCCTGCTTCTTGACGCCCCATTGGGGATTTCAGCCCAGGACACCCATATCGGCGGATACATCCATGATTCCGGCCGCGCTGCCATCCTTGCGGTGAATAAATGGGATAGGGTTGAAAAAGATCAGGATACAGCCGGCAGCTTTGCCAAGAAACTCATGGAGGATTTCAAATTCCTCTCCTATGCCCCCATTATTTTCATCTCCGCGCTTACAGGCCAGCGCGTCATGAAACTCTTCAACCTCATCGACGAAATCATCCCCCAATACTCCAGGAAAATCGAAACCTCGGTTCTGAACCAGGAACTCGAAAATATTTTGAGGAAATATCCCCCGCCCCTTTTGAGGGGACATCGTTTGAGGATCAAATATATCACACAGACCGGAATCATGCCCCCCACCTTCACACTTTTTGTGAACAATCCTGAGCTCATGCATTTCTCCTACAAGCGTTATATGACCAATCAACTCCGCGAATCCCTCGCGCTCGACAAAACCCCCATCCGGATCAAACTCAGAAGGAAATCCTGAGAATCCATCGTCTTTTTTCTCAAAGAGACTTTTCCATACAAAATCTTTTATTGACGTAGATATGATTGCCATCTAAGCATTATATGTTACTTCAATTTTGGTGGATTGAATCAAAGAGCAGGCTTTTTGAGTAAATGTACCAGAAATTCTTCGGACTTGCGGAAGCGCCGTTCAATCTCACGCCGGATACCCGTTTTCTCTTCTTAAGCAGGAAACATCGCGAGGCACTCGCAAACCTCATCTATGGAATCCAGGAACGAAAGGGATTCATCACGCTCACGGGAGAGATCGGGGCGGGAAAAACAACGCTGTGCCGCGCCCTGACGAATGAACTGAATCCGGACACAACCAAAACTGCGGTTATTTTCAACTCCTTCCTGAATGAGATTGAACTCCTCCAGACCATTAATGAGGACTACGGCCTTCCGGCAGAATCGGATTCCAAACGGGACCTGATTCGCGGGCTGAATGAATTCCTCATCCGGGAAAACAGCATCGGGCATAACGTGATCCTGATCATTGACGAGGCGCAGAATTTATCCCCCCCGGTCCTGGAACAGATCCGAATGCTCGGCAACCTGGAAACTGAAACCGATAAGCTGATCCAGATCATCCTCATGGGCCAGCCGGAACTCCTCGATATCCTCGCCAGACCGGAGCTGGAGCAACTGAATCAGCGCGTCTCTGTGCGGTATCATATCCTTCCTCTCGAAAAGGAGGATGTTCCTCTTTATATCCGTCACAGGCTCGGAGTGGCAAGGGCGCAGATCGATATTGAATTCACCACCCAGGCCCTTCAACTGATTTATGAATATTCCGGTGGCATCCCGCGGAAAATCAACATCCTGTGCGACCGCTGCCTGCTCTCAGCCTACTCAAAGGTCAGCTACACGATAGATGAAGAGATTGTCAAAGGAGCGATCAAAGAGATTGAAGGGGAGAAGAGGGAAAAAGCCGGAAGTCTGATCCATGCATCGGAGAAAACCCCCATAAAAATCGGGAATCTTGTCCTTGTTCTGATCATCATGGGCTTTGTCGTGACAGGAGGAATCATCCTGGGCATTCATTTCGCCAATAAGGAATTCGTGAACTCCCTGGATTCGGCAAAGGCTCCTTCCGATCCCGGGTCCGGCCAATCTTCCCGTCTCGAGAAATCCGATTCGTTATCAACAAATCCCCTCATGCTTGCCTCTGCAGCCAGCTCTCTTACACCCACGCCGGCGCCCAAATCCCAGGCAAAGCCCAGGAAAATCTACCTTTACAACTGGCAGTATGACGAGGATAAAATCTGCCGCGTGAACAATTCTGCGTATTCTTACCCAGCCTCGATCATCACGTGGCTCAGGCTCTGGAATATCGAGGTTGATCTGGAGGAATTCAAGAAATTGGGCGATCCCACGATCAAAGGCCTGGATCTTTCCATGAGAGGGAAATTCGGTCTCAGAAAATGGGCTGCGGATAATAACCTTGATAAAGCGATCAAATATGACCTTCCCTTTCTGATTGTTTTTTCCATGCCGCCGGAGAAAACATCTCCTGTGGTGGTTCTTATGAGGGTGGAAGGCGCTTCTCTCACGATTGCGGATCCTGCATGGGGTATCCGTACCATCAGCAAGGATTCTCTCGCAAACCGCATCAGGGAGTGTCTCTTTCTTTACTCAGATCCCCACGGACTCTATAATATCCTCAAAGGAGAGGAGAGCGAACGGGTGAAAGCCCTTCAGGAGTATTTGAAGAAAAGATCATATTTCCATGGAGATGTCACAGGCATCTTTGACATGAAAACGGAAAATGCGGTTCGGAATTTTCAGCGATATCATAAGTTTCAGCCAACAGGACTTCTCGATGACGAGACTGTTCTCATTCTTTCCACGCGCATGTATGCCAAGAGACCCCGGTTGTATTCTTCCGGGGAAGAAGACTGAACAAAGGAGGGTGACTATGAGTATCATACTCGATGCCTTGAGAAAGGCGAGACGCGACGGGCAACAGGATTCGGGACAGAAAAACGATCCCGTGCTCAGCCAGATGGAATATGAAGCGTTTCAGAACCGGAGGAAGGGAAAAAATTCGGGTGTTTCCGGTCGAGTGATCGGTTATATCGCCTTTTTACTCCTCGGTTTCGCTTTGGCTTTTATCCTCCTGAGCGTTATCCTCAGGAAGGAGAAACCTCCCGCATCCGACAGACCCGCCCCCTCTCGAGACATTGTCATGGCAACTCCCTCGCCAACTCCAAGCCCTACGCCAAGCCCGACTCCAACGCCAACGCCTTCTCCAACACCCACTCCAACGCCTACGCCCAGGCCCACTCCAACACCCATACCCACTCCGACTCCTCAACCCACCCCGACGCCCACACCGACAGAAACTCCCCTGCCCACTCCCCGGCAAAAAGGATATGACAATCCGGACGACTTTGGCGTCAAATTTGAAGGAGTGATGTGGGAACAGACCAAACCCGCAGCCATGATCAATGACGAAATATACTATAAGGGTCAAATGATCGGAGAGATGATGCTTGAAGATATTACAAAAGAATATGTCAAAATAAAAATCAAAGGGAACTCTTATAAATTTGAATACTGAATCCGGATACGGCTTTACTATGAAGTTTCAATATGAATCTTCATAATGAACCCGGGAGATCACTATCTTGAAAAATGTCCTTTTGCTTGCATTATGATTATCCCAATCGCTTATGCATCCTCCCTGGATTCTATCAAAGGAGAAATCCGGGAAGTGATAGAGAAAAATCCGCAGAACACATGGGTTATCACAGCCCTGGCAATATCCACCAAAACCAGGAACGAGTGCCAGGCGCCAAACCATCCGGACATCGCTCAACAGATAGATCTGATACGCTCCATGAATCTCAAAGGACATACAGTGTTTTGCTATGAATGGATCTTGCAGAATGAAAAGGGAATTGAATCTTTCAAGAATGTGTATTGAAAATAGGGGAGTGGCGTTATGGGGACTTTAAAAAGGGTTGTTTTGTTCAAGAACGGTTATGGCTTGTTTGTCAGACAATTTACAGTCACAGGCGATCAGACGATTCATTTTCCGATCCTCACGTCCAATATGGATGAGGTTGTCTCGTCTCTGACCACTCTTGACCTGGGAGGAGGCAGGATTCAAAGCATCTCCTATGAAAATCATGATGTGCTCCAGGGACCTCTCAGAAACCTCATTATTCCTCTGGCTTCAAAGGAGAAGGGGGATTTCCTGAATTCGATCCTTCAAGGGTGCAAGGTGGAAGTGAAGATCGGAGAAGAGATCCTGATCGGCTGTCTTTTCCCCTTGAGTCAGAAACAAAATCTTCCGCCTGAAGAAACGATTGTTTCGCTTCACCTCGATTCCGGCGCCATCAGGATATTCAACTTGTCGGAGATTTCAGAAATCAAACCCCTGGAGAGCGGGATCTCACAAAAAATCCAGGCATTTCTGGATATTAACCGATGTATGGCAGATAATGACTATTCTGTATTATCCGTTAAAACCAGCGGCGAAGGCACAAGAACCGTTCAAATGTCCTATGTCATGTCCGTTCCTTCCTGGGATATAACATATCGGCTGCTCCTTCCCAAGGAGCCAGGGAAATGCAAGGCAGTGCTCCAATCCCTTGCCCTGCTCACGAATCCGGGAACCGATCCCTGGGAGAATATCGATCTGACCCTGAAATCCTCCTTTTTTATATGCCCATCTGCTTTAGATAGGAAGGAGGAGAAAAGGCGTGAATCTTATGAATATCATATTTCCCATCCCATAAGCATTCCACCTTTCGGTTCTGTCATGATCCCTCTCTCTGATGACGTGTTGGATTGTGAGAATGTCCTTGTGTATAATCCCCTGGATGAGGATATATATCCTTATTGCGGCGCTGTGATACGGAATATGACCAGGAACATATTAGGGGAAGGATCGCTCATGGTTTTTCAGAAAGAGACCTTTTGCGGCAGGACAAAGATGCCCTCGCTTCATCCTGGAGAGATGCATTTGGTCCGGTTCGCGGAAAACAATGAATGCAAGGCGAAATCCAGCTGCCGCATCTCTGAAGAAAAAGTCACAGGGGTCTCAATCAGAGCTGGGGATCTGATTCTCCGATGGGAAAGCCTTGTTCAGGATGACTATGAGGTGCAGAATACAACAACGCAGAAGAAAGAGATGATCATCGAACATCCCCATCTGCCCGATCAAAGGCTCATGCGCCCGCGGAATCCCTATCACAGCACGCCAAATGCCTGGGGATTCAAGATAACCGTTCCTCCGGATATTGCCATCGAGTTCCAGATTGAGAGCGTGCGGCAGAATCAAATCATTCATCCCTTGACGGATCTGACCGGGGAAGAAATCGAGGATTTTATTTCAAAACAGATCCTGGATCAGGAGATTGGCCAGACTCTTCTTGTATTGATACAATCCCGGAAGGAAATCAAGACGAAAGATGCCTCACCCGGTGAGAGGGAAGAGGAATTGAAAAAGATTGATCAATCTCTCAGGGATATAGTCTATGAAAAAAATATCTCCCTCCGGAAAGAGGGAGAATAACAGACGCTGGGATTTATGTGATGAGCGTCGATAAAAAAGACGCGTTACTTCTTTTTCCTGCGGCTTCTTCTGCCGCCCCCTCTTACTGTTTTGGTCAAATCCAGGAGAATCATATCTTTCTTTTTATCTAAGGAGGGGACGATTTTGATATTCTTCTTCAAGGCAATGCCGTAGAAATGGATGAAAGAGGAGGCTGAAATGGTTCGTGTTTGTCCCAATTTACCCAGTTTCCTGGCGCCCTGCACCTTGGGATCGGTCTCCGCCTTGACTCCGATCATGTTTGTGTCATTGTCGTAATAAAGGCTCACTGCAGGTTTATCCACAATCTTCATTTCTCTGGCTGCCGCAGAGTTGAACACAATCTGACCGGTCAATCTGATAGTCACCATAGCACCCCTTGAGCTTTTTCGCGCACCAGTATACTTTTCAAACGCCATAGACATTCTCCTTTCGTCATAAAAAAATGATTTTTTTACGACAATTTTTTATCAAGATAAAACAAAACACAGCTTATTGTATAAATAAAATATTCAATTTCAAGTTATTTATATATAAAATTTATATGAAGCTGGATCTTGACAAAAGAGATTTCTCTCTTCTTTTTGAAATCTCATAAATCGTTGTGGGAAATACATCATGCTTCAAGAAAATATTCAAGCCATGAGGCGGGACGAACTGGTCAAAAGGTATATATTCAATTGATTCCTGAAATTCGTTGACTCCATAAGGCGGAAGTATGAATGACACCATCATAGATTTTGCCTGTGTGACGGGGGATGTGACCGTAATCAGGGTCCAGGGCAGAGGCACATTCCAGAACAGCATTGAGCTGCAGCGGCTGACCAAGACTTTGCGGGATGAGAATCCCCTGATCCGTTTTATTATAGATCTCGATAAATGCGATTACCTGGACAGCACTTTTATGGGGACATTGGCAAGGATCAGCCTCGAACAGAAAAAAGCAGGCGCGGGTTATCTGACCGTTTTGAACACCCAGGACCATACCCAACGCCTTCTTCGCAATCTGGGGCTTTATTACATCCTGGATATCCGGGAAAGCGCAGAAAAGGTTCCTGTGCGGGAAAAAGACTTTCAAAAGCCCGAGGTCCAGGAGCCTGTGCCCAAGTTCGAACAGATTGTCCACATGATCAAGGCTCATGAACAATTGATAGATATTGATAATCAGAACCAGGTCCGGTTTCAGAGCGTGTTGAAATATCTCATGGAGAGTCTCGACCGGGAAAAGAAAAGTCAGACTCAAAATCCCTCGGACACGGAATGAATCCTCCCCCTGATTGGGAGATGAGAGGAAAAATGGGATTTACTATTGACTTGTATGTTGATCATGTGAATCGGGCGGCAGGTTTTCTCCAGAAACAGCGCCGCTTTTTTCCACGGATAGCCATGATCATCGGCTCGGGACTGGGCGCATTTCTCAAATATGTTTACAAGACAGGAGAAATCAGATATGCTGATATCCCTCATTTCCCTGTCAGCTCCGTTTCCGGTCACAGCGGGGTATTGATCCTTGGGGCATTGGATAATATCCCCGTGGCTGTTCTTGCCGGAAGGAAACATGTGTATGAGGGCGCGCCGATTGAGGATGTCATCTTCCCGATCCGGGTTCTCGGAACGCTTGGCGTGAAGATTCTTATTCTCACGAATGCTGCAGGGGGCTTGAATCCGGATTTCATTCCCGGAGATTTGATGCTCATCTCCGACCACATCAACCTGATGTGCAGAAATCCCCTGGCAGGTCCCCATGTGAAAAAATGGGGTCCCCGCTTCCCGGATATGTCCGAACCTTATGACAGGGAACTCCGCAGCCTGGCTCGCAGGATCGCCAGGGAGAGGAAAATCCCGCTCAGGGAAGGGGTGTATGTCTCCAATCTGGGACCCAACTATGAGACAAGGGCGGAAACGGAATATCTCAAATATATGGGCGCTGATGCAGTCGGGATGTCAACAGTGCCCGAAGATATCACCGCCAGGCAACAGGGCATCCGTGTCCTTGGGATTTCGTATATCTCCAATTCCCTCGTGCTGAAACCGGAGGCGAAAACGACTCATGAAGAGGTGCTGGCAAACGCCAGGCTTGTCGAAGAAAAATTTTGCACATTTATGACGCATCTTGTCCATGCCATGGCAAAGGATCTGTCCAAGGAGGGCGGGTATAAATTATGATTTCCGTATTTATACACCTCCTCGAAGGAGTAATCCATGCGCGCGGTTGACCTGATAGCAAAGAAAAAGACCGGGGGAGAGCTGAATGAGGAGGAACTGGGATTCCTGATCCGGGGATTTGTTCAAGCCGAGATTCCTGATTATCAGATGGCTTCGTTTTTGATGGCGGTTTATTTTCGCGGGATGACATTTATTGAAACGGGTATTTTGACCCGGGTGATGATGAATTCCGGCGATACTTTTGATCTCTCCGATATCCCCGGCGTCAAGGTGGACAAACACAGCACCGGAGGCGTCGGGGACAAGGTATCCCTGATTCTGGCGCCCCTTGTGGCGTCCTGCGGCATTCCTGTGCCTATGGTTTCAGGCCGGGGACTGGGACATACCGGGGGCACTCTTGACAAACTGGAATCCATTCCTGGATTCAACACCCGGATGAAGGAAGAGGACTTCAAGAGCCAGGTTCGGGAAATCGGCGTGGCGATCATAGGACAATCCGATAATTTTGTGCCTGCGGATAAGAAACTGTATGCGCTTCGCGATGTCACAGCCACTGTGGACAGCATCCCTTTGATTGCTGCAAGCATTGTCAGCAAAAAGGCTGCTTCCGGCGCTCAAGCGTTTGTCTTTGACGTTAAAACCGGAACAGGCGCCTTCATGGCAACCCCGGACAAGGCTCGGGATCTTGCGCTGGCTCTCAACGGCGTCATCAGGGAGATGGGGCGAAAATCCATTGCGCTCATCACGGATATGAACCAGCCCCTCGGAAATCTTATCGGCAATTCACTCGAGGTTCTGGAATGCATCCATGTTCTCAAGGGAAAGGGCCCAGAGGATCTGAAGGAGATTTGCCTGGAACTGGGAGTGCAGATGCTTCTTTTAAGCGGGCAATATCACAATGCCGGCAAGGCGCGAAAATCACTCGAGGAAAAACTCAATAAAGGCGCAGCCCTCCGGAAATTCAGGGACATGATCAAAGCCCAGGGCGGAAACACCGGCATCATTGAAAACGAATCCCTCCTGGATACCGCCTCCACGACAGAAGTCCTGAAAGCGGATCGGAAGGGTTTTATCCAAGGGTATGACACATTTGCCATCGGTAATGCCTCCATGATGCTTGGAGCAGGAAGGATCAGATACGATGCGCCCATTGATTATGGAGTGGGACTGATGATCCATAAAAAAATCGGGGATCAGGTTGCGCCTGGAGATCCCCTTTTCACCCTGTATTACAGAGATATGAAATCACTGAAGGAAGCGAAAAAACTTTTATCACGAGCCTTGACGATTTCAGAAATCACTGTCAAACCTTCAAAGCTTATTCATGAGATAATAAACTAGGGGAGAGACGCCTGATGGGGGAGGGGAAAAAACCTGAAAAAGGAAAACTCTTTTTCGGCTTGATCTTTTCCGATGATCAAATCCTTGCCGCTGCGGAAAAAAGACTCTGCCATGACTATGGGGATATTGATAATCGAAGCCCCATT
>Ga0315277_10008747_pt1 | contig 12981 bp, 11 predicted proteins | sample YL17G05_15_MG_FD_203695 | JGI IMG/M metagenome (GOLD analysis project Ga0315277, IMG submission 203695) | Sediment microbial communities from Yellowstone Lake, YNP, Wyoming, USA - YL17G05_15 | ecosystem: Environmental > Aquatic > Freshwater > Lake > Sediment | place: USA: Wyoming | collected...
TATATCACCTTTTTTTGACCACAAAAACATGTACCTAGAGGCACATGTCTGGTTGCTAGTGATTTGGATACTTCGTATAATAAACTATCCATCATGAAGGAATAAGGCATAGATAAACGGGATCACCTTTTTATCGTGGATCTCGCAAGGTTGCTCCATGGCCTGGAACGTGAAATCGACCCGAATGCCCGTGATATTCGTCGGCCACGGGAGCCCGATGAATGCCATCGAAGACAACGCGTCTTCACGCGCCTGGAAAAGATTGGGCGAGGAGATCCCGCGACCATCCGTGATCCTTTCGATCTCCGCGCACTGGGAAACCCGCGGCACGAAAGTGACGGGCATGGCCAAGCCCAGAACGATTTATGACTTCTGGGGATTTCCCGATACCTTGTACAAGATGAAATACCCGGCGGCCGGGTCTCCTGCACTGGCAAAACTCGTCGCGAAACAGCTAGTTGGCATCGGTGTTGGCCTCGATACAGAATGGGGACTCGACCACGGCACGTGGATCGTCCTGGCGCGCATGTATCCGCGAGCGGATATTCCCGTCGTGCAGTTAAGCCTTGACTACACTGTTCCTGGGCAAAAACACTTTGAGATTGGAAAGAGCTTGGCAGAGCTTCGCGAGCGCGGGGTGCTCATCCTTGGCAGCGGGAACATCGTGCACAACCTCGGCATGATGCAGCTTTCGGAGGGTGGTTATGATTGGGCAATAGAGTTCGATGAAATGATCAAGCGATTACTCATCGAGGGAAAGGACGCCACCATCATCGATTACGAGGCCCTTCCAAGGAGCCATTTACCTATCCCGACGCCTGAGCACTTTCTCCCGCTGCTTTATATAATAGGCGCCAAGCACCCGTCGGATCGACTGCGATTCGTGGCGGAAAACATCGTGTATGGTTCTGTCTCCATGCGGTGCGCGGTTTTCGAGTAGAACATTACCGCTCAGGAACGTGGCTCAAAATCCAATCAAAATCTAGGGTATGTCCGCACGCGAAGCATGTCGTTTCAACGTCGACCAGCTCCTTCGCGCACTGGCGGCAATAAACAGCTCCACAGTGCTTGCAGATGACGCGATCCCCCGTGATGATTCCCTTGTGAAGGGCGCATCGAGGCTTCGGTCCAAGCAATTCACTTTCCCCCTCGCTTATTGCATCAGATGGATCCACTTTTTTTGCGCGATAGATCGCCACGACGTCCGGATCGACGTAGCCAGGGAGAACGACGAAAGAGTATGTCCTGCTCATCATGCTATCCTTTCATGTTGTCTTGAGATGACTATGCAAGGCCAAATCCTTAAACCCGTTTCAACCAAATGTGGACACATGCTGACTTGCTCGTTGCCTGGATAAAAAGGAACTGGAGCCTTATTCCTCGCGATCAATCGATCGTGAGGTTTTCGAGCAAATTCTTCAAGAGCTCTTCTTGATCATTGTCCGTGGCATTCAATGACGCGTTCTTTCCAAGCGTGTCGAGCATAGCCGCGTCTTGCGACGTGTCCTCCAGCGTTTCGAAGTACATCTTCATGGTTCCCTGGATCTTTAAGAGCAATATTCCAAGATCACCCTCGTACTCGATCATGCGGATGTACTTCTTGGTAAACATCTTGATGACGATAAATTCCTCTATAAGGCCGAACTTCGCTATTATAGCCTCGATCTCGGGGTCGGGGCGGCAAAACTCGTGCAGGAAATGCTCGGTGATTGCCGCTGTTACGTACTCGTAGGCGAGTTTTTTCTCGGTGTTGCGTTTATATCCGAACTTGTCGTCGGGATTCTCTAGGATGTACTGGTAATAGAACATCATGTTCAGTAAGGTGTCGAACGCGTACTTCTTGGTAGCCTCGTTGATGACACCGAGGTGCAAAACTCGTGTATACGAGTTAAAGAACGTGTCCCCTTCGACCTTCTTGACGGTGAAATCATCTTTCTCTCCAATGATGAACATTTCGCCGCCCGTACAATAATTGTACAAGTCTCTCAACAACATGGAAACATCGTGCTTGCTCGGCTCGCTCGCGGCGATGATTGTGTCGAATTCCTTGAGAATCTTTTCCCGGGGATCCATGAATTAAAACACGCTCGTTGTGGATTTAACCTTTCCGCGCTGCATCAAGGCCCGCACTTTCCTCCTGGGCGAGCATCCATGGCGTGGGCTCGCGCTTCGTGAGCGCGTGGCTGGCGTAGAACCTCGTGATCAAGATGAATACCGGCAGCATAACCAGCCCGGCAAGAACGAAGCGCCATTCGAAGAATGCGACGCTCCAGTCCGATGGATATATCAGCGGCGTGAAAAACGCAACGAGCGGTTGGATCGAGTTGGAAAAGCCGTGCACGAGCATCGGTGCGGCCAGGCTCCCGGACTTCTCGTAAATGTAGCTGAAGCAAACGCCCATCGCGCCCGTCACGATGACCCGCTGGATGCATCCTATGACATCGAACGAAAAGTCTGAACCCACATACCATGGCACGTGGAAGAAGCCGAACAAGATATTAGTGATGGCCATAGCGAGCACGAACGATTCCTTGTCACGGCGCGTTCTAGAAAAATGCACCCGGAGCTTGGTATAGATGTATCCCCTGAAAAATAACTCCTCGGCAAAGCCCACGGCGAGGAATTGATACGGGAAGGAAATCCAGTATAACTGGCTCGTCCAGCTGATGTACATGTGATAAATCACATCTGGTCCGAAAGTGATTATGTAAATGATTATAATGCAGGTGGTCGTGAGCACGAATTCGGTGGCTGCGATGATGAAGGCAAGTCCGATATTCCGCGCATTCCAATCCTTGAGGCCGAAATCCGTCAATCTCGTGCCTTCCACGAGCATTACTTGCAAGATGACGAGGAACACGATCGGTAACTTCTCCCACGGGTTGTAGAACTGCCATATCATCAGCTGCCGGATGATCAAGATGATGCAAAAATAGCCGGCAATCCGGAGTGCAAGGGATTTCGTTCCTTCATGCTGCTGGTGCAACGGTTTCAAGTCGAGGCGTGCCGCTTTCTTGATGAGCAAGATCGCGATGGCGAGCATCCCGATGGTCCACACGACTGGCCCATAATACACTTGCCATCCTGCCGCGGTGATCGACCACGGCCCGCTCGCGAGCAAGATAGCGAGCCCTGTGCAGATGTACATGGCAGTTGGCAAGACCTTCGCGGCCGAAGGGTGCGCCTTGGAAAAACTGATCATCCGGTTCATCATCGTTTGCCACTATCCCCGATGTTACCCTTGTATGATTCACGCCATCGCACGAGCTCCCACGCCCGCGAGAGCACTTGTATCGCGGTATCCGGGCTGTTGACGATCGGGATGCCGATCCGCGCTGCTAGTTCCTTCCATTCCGCCACCATGTTTGCATGGCCCCCGAGCAGAGCGAAGATGATAGGTTTCTCAGGATGGGCTTTTCGCATCCTTTCGAGGTGGTCCCAATCGAGCAAGGATTCCGGCATAGCAAGGGTCACGATAACAACGGCGTCGTATTCGCTTTCCAGCAGCGTCTGGATCGCGTGCGACCACGCTTTCGTGGAACCTTGCTGCTCGATCGCGGCCCACAAGTCGACCGGGTTCGTGAAAGAAAACCACGATGGATAGATCTCTTGCAGCCGTGCCCGGGCTCGATCGGGCAGCGGCGTGGTGGCGACCTTGCTCATATCAGCAGCGTCGACCGTCAGCGCGCAACCGGCGCCAGTGATCGATATGACCCCTATCTTATTTCCTTGTGGTAACCCGGCGCGAGAGAAGAATTGGGATTGCGCCCAGAGCTCTTCAAAATTCAAAACGCGCACGGCGCCGCAAGCACGGACCGCAGCGTTGAACACGCGGTCGTCGCCGGCGATCGATTCAGTGTGGGACTGCACGGCCTTTGCCCCCGCTTCGGTGCGGCCCGCTTTCACGAGCACGATGGGCTTGTTCTTAGCGGAATTGCAGTCACGAACGAGGCTCAGGAATCGTTTGCCATCCTTGATGTTTTCGAGATACATGGCGATCACGCCCGTGTCAGCATCGTTGGCGAGATACTCGATCGCATCGAGCTCGTTCACGTCGAGCTTGTTGCCGAGGCAGCAGATCTTCGACACGGGAAACGTCTTCTCCGCGATGATCCGCTGGAGATAGCCCGACGCGATCAAGCCAGTCTGGCCGGCGATGGCGACGCCCTTCGGCTCCGGGGCTGGCAAGGATTCGAACGGTATGAGGGACGTGTTGACGCCGTTGTGCATGTTCACGACGCCGATCGAGTTCGGGCCCATGATCCGTGGCGGGTCTTTCATCGACGTCAGCAACTGCCTGAGTGCCTTCGTGTTCTGCGCGTGCTCGGTGTCAGTTTCCCCGATCTGCCCGGACTCGATGATGATCGCCTTCACGCCATCATGGATGCACGTCTTGACTGTTTCCAGCACAAGCCGCGGCGGCAAGCAGATGACCGTCAGGTCAACGGGGCGAGCACTCGCGGGGATTCCATCCATCGAAGCATATGCCTTGAATCCAAGTATCTTGTCGCGGTTCGGGTTGATGGGATATATGCCGTTTGGAACCTTGGCATTCCGGAGGTTCCACGTGATGTTGTAGCCCGCCTTGCCCGGCGATGCCGAAGCTCCGAAGATGGCTATCGACGACGGGTTGAAGAAGCGATCCATGATCCCGTTTCACGTGCAAGGAAGATAAAAATTAGTAGAAAATTGATTCGGTATTTATGTTTGGTATTATGCGCCGCTCTTCGCGACGTCGGCGATTTCGACTTTTTCCAGGTCGAAATACACCTTGCCCATGTTCTTGCGGATGGTCTCGGCGATCAAGATGCACAGCGGCAAGAAAATCGCTTTCAAGACGAAGCGAAGCATGTGCACGCCCACGTAAGCGACCATCGCAACGCTGATTCCATCCGGGTCGATCAGCAAGCCAGAATACAGCACGATTGCATCGAACAGGATGTAGAAGGAGTACCTGCTGGCCAGCATGAAGATGTAGGCGATCGATTCGCCGAAAACCCGCGCTTTGCGCGGTTCCATCTTGAAGGTTTTTTCCATCGGGAAAGCGATACGACGGCCATAGCCCATGACCAGGGCTGCGATCGCGTCGCCGATGAACGTGGAATAGATGAATAGCGACTCGCTTGGCGGCGCGATGGGCATCACGATAGCTTCGCCTGCAAGGCTCGATATGATGGCGATTTCTGGCCCGAAAAGCCCGGCGCACACGAACGTGACGATCATTTCGATCGATGCCACGCCCGGGATGGCGATGAAATTGCCGAGGGCAAACAATCCCGCGAAGACCGCGGTCAAGGCAATGAACTTCGATTTATTCTCCTTGATATTCAGTCGTGAAACGTACATGATGAAACGACTCCGCACATGTATGAGATCGTGCATAAAATGATCGGTTTTGATATTGAACCAATAAAAAAGAAAAACAAGTTATTTCTTTTTCTTGCCAGCAGCAGGCTTCGCCGCTGCTTTCTTCGGCTCTGCTGCAGGTTTCGCTTCTTCCTTCTTTGCCGGGGCAGCTTTTGCTTCCTCTTTCTTTGCGGCGGCTGGCTTCGCTTCTTTCTTTGCGGCCGGCGCTGCACCACCCTTGGCAGCCATGATCTTCGTGGCCACCTCGACACCTTGCGGCGCGTCGTCGCAGTTGTAATCGGCGCCAAGTTTTTCGGCGAGCTCCTGGTTCAGCGGCGCACCACCGCAGATGATCTTCACCTTGTCACGTAATCCTGCTTCCTTGAGTGCCTTGGCAACGTTTTCGATTTCCACGACGGTCATGGTGAGTAATGACGACAATGCAACCATATCCGCATTATTCTTTTTAACGGCGGCGACGATATCCTTCGGTTCCACGTCCTTGCCGAGGTCGATTATGTTAAATCCTGCCGACGTGAGTAAGGTGGCTGCGACGTTTTTTCCGATGTCGTGCAAGTCACCCTTGACGGTGGAAATGACGATGGTGCCCTTGGATGAACGTCCTGCTTTCAAGAACGGTTTAAGAAGAGCGATGCCCGTGTTCATGCATTCACCTGCAAGTACAAGTTCTGGCAAATAATACTCCTTTTGTTCGTAGAGCTTTCCAACATCAGTCATGCCGTCGGACAAAGCTTTTAGGATTTCCTCAGCAGGAATTTTGGCGTCCAGTGCGTCTTTAACAGCTTTCTCTATATCATCGATTTCTAGCTTTACTACTAATTCTTTAATTTTCGCGAGATCTGCCATGTAGACTTCCTCGTTTTTTGCCGGTATTGCTAATGATGCATTATCTGTTTCGTCATCTTATATACGTTTATTCCTAAACGGAACGATATACTCACAGTTTTTCCACTAACTCCAGTAACTTGCCAATATCAAGCAGCGAGTAATTCACGTACACGAGCTTTCCATCCGTGCCGACCACGAAATCCGCGGGGGATTGCGCCTCGTCGCCTTCCTTCGGGCCATGTTCGTGCTTGCTCGCCTTCGCTTTCTTGATCAGTTTTGGGAGGGTAGAGATGCCCACCTTGCCCACGCCCCATGCCTTGTACAAGGGATAAGGTTTTTCGGGATCGCACAAGATCGAGAAATCAACGCCCTTTTTGTCCGACAAGAATTTCTCTGCACTGCTCTTGGTCGATTGCGTGATGTACACGATGGTCGCTTTCTTTGCAAGTTTATCTTTAACTTCGACCAACTCATCAAAATCTGCTTGGCACGCGGGACAGCCGAAATACCGGGAGAACACGACGACAACCGGCTTTGCTTTCATCGATTTTTTCAAGTCGAAGTCGCCCGTCTTGGTCACGGATGACCCTTTCAAGTCGGGCGCTTCTATACCAATTTCTAATTTAGCCATAGTTCGTTCATCTTTGCTGAATTTCTCAGACATTCATGGAGGGAGTGAATGGTTCGAGTACAGTATGGAAAATTTTAAAGCTTTCTTTTGCAGACGAACGAGCGCCGGTATAAAGAGTAACTAAAAACGAAGGATTAATGGATAAATGCCCCGTTCGAGCCAGAATGTTCGACCGATTCGGCCGTGATGGTCACCCACGGGCACACCTTCACGGTCTGGTTTGCCATGGCCTTTAACATGACTTGATCCTCGATATAGACATTAGACCCAAGGATCGCAGGGCCGATCAGCTGGACATTCGTTCCCGTGTTCACGCCATCTCCCATGATGACCTTTATAATGTCGTTGTCATCATCGATGCTGCAATTTTCGAGAAAAACGCTTTCACTGAGCTTTACATTATCGCCTACCTCGCAGTCCTTGCCGAGAACCACGTGGGGCCCGATAACGCATTTATCTCCTATCGTCACGTTCTCGTCGAAGCACACTGGCGCTTTGATGATCGTCCCCTTCCCGAGCTTGACGGACGGGTGCATGATATTTTCGGCACCGAGGCGCCTTGTTTCCTCCTCAAGGATGATGAAGTTCCCCGCAAGGTACTCCTCTGGCAGCCCGAAATCCTTCCAGATGCCGGAAAACTCGAACTTATGCGCCATGCGTTTCTTGGCAACGTGCGGGAATACGTCTTTTTCGATCGACACCTTTTTCTCGGGCGTGATGTAATCGAAGATGGCAGGTTCGAGCAGGTACGTGCCCGCGTTGACCGGGTAGCTGGAATATTTCTTGATCAGCTCCGTGGTCTTGGGCTTTTCGTAAAACTCGCGGATTATGGTGTCGTTCCTGTCGGAAACGAGCACGCCATAGCGCGACACGTCCGGGACCCGTATCGCAGAAATCGTGGCAACGGCTTTCGTCTTCTTGTGCTGCGCCAGCATGTCCTTGTAGCTGAAATACGAGACCACGTCCCCGTTCAGCATGAAAAAGCTATCATCTTCGAGCAACTTTTGCGAGAACTTGAGCGCCCCGCCGGTGCCGAGTGGCTTTCGCTCATCTTGCACGTGGATCTCGCAGCTCACGGCCTTTTGCCACTCTTTCATGTAGGCATCGATATCGTGGGCCCGGTAGTTCACGGCGATGACGATCTTTTTCAAGCCGGGCGTTTCCTGCATCAATTTTGAGATGATGAAGTTGAGCAGCGGCTTGTTGACGACCGGAAGCATGGGCTTGGGGATGCTGCACGTGATGGGCCGAAGCCGCGTCCCATACCCGCCAGCGAGGATGATTGCGTTCACCACGTTGCTCACGACGTTGCAGTTCTATCCTTGGTTACCGGAGGTAATGTCCGGTTAATAAAAAGGAAAGAGATGATCTGCAAAATACGGGGTTGATAAAAGGACGCGTATGCCATCACGGCACGTTGAACGATGCCACGGGCACGACGAGGCAATACAGCATGTTCTGGACGTTCGTGTCCTTGACTTCGTCGATGAACTTGATTTTCGAGTCTTGGTCCATCATGATATACGCGTGTTTCCCAATCTCCTTGGATTCATCGAGGTACACGTCGAACGTGACGAGATTCACGTCGTCTTTCTTGGCCAATGGTGTGAAGTTGACATCGAACAGCAAATCCCCGCCGGTTCCTTTTATCAAGAAAACGCGGCTTCTCGCATCGTACCCGGCGATGAAGCTTTCAAGGTTGTCATACACCATATCGACATCGAGCTGGATCGTTTTCTGTTGCGTGCCGCGCATGCTCTCCAGCATCTGGAACTCGGATGCTGCCACGTGCACCATTTTTTTCCGCTTTGCACCGATGCCCAGTAGCTCCAGTTCCTTAGGCGTCAGGAAATCTTTCAAGATAGAAACGGGGTCCTTGGAGAAAAATTCTTTCATGATGGGTTCCCGCTTCGTGTAGAGGAATAATTGGCTCAGGTCCTGATTCGCCCCGAGTATCTTGTGAAAGTAGAGTTTCCGCATCGGATCGTAGGATAGCGTGAGCGCCGTGCTTTCACCCATGCCGAGCATGGATAGCATCCCAGCGGGACCGGACGTGTGCGAGGAAAAGTTCACGAGCAAAAATTTCTTGAAATCTGCGATTTCTAACGCGCCCTTGAAATTTTTCAGCAGTTCAAGACTTTTTTGCTTGAGTTCTTGGATTTTATGCAAGATGTCCACCACTTCTGATCATTCTAGTTGCTGTTATGTTAGAATCGGATTTGTTATTTAACTCTTATTTTTACATTTTATGGGGGCGTGGACTTCAAGAATAAAGGAAGATGCTGGCTAATTGATGTTCCACCGAGGACTTCTGCTTTAATGCGTAATTTGAAAAATCACGCATGACATGTTACTATTATCTATTTTAATGAGATTTGGCGTTAAATGAGAATTTAAGAGTGAAATCATGGGCAAAACAAATCATTTTAATCGATGTATAGGGATCATGCTCTGCATGTTTCTCGCTTTTACCGCGTGTACATTTCTGAGTGTAAAACGTGGAATAGACGAGCAAGAAACGGGCGCGATGCTTGGTCCGGTTGTACTAGAAAATAGCGCCGGATTCGGTCCTATCGGCAATTACACGGCTGCGAACGCACTCTACGGGGTCGATATCGTTGATAACATAGCATACGTAGCTGCATATGATGCAGGCTTGCATTGTTTCGATATTTCCAATCCAAGTGATCCGCAGTTGATTGGATCTTGCGACACGCCCGGCACGGCACAAGATGTTGCAGTCGAAGGGAATGTTGCCTTCGTAGCAGATTCTAATTATCTTCGGTGTATAAATGTCACGAATCCTCGAAAGCCAGCATTGCTTGGATCAGTTATGTGTCAAGGAACCAACATTGCCGTGACCGGCCAAGTTGCCTATATGGTCGGCATAACCATGTTTGCAACTATGACGTGCGTGGATGTCTCGAATCCATCCAAACCAACGATTATCACAACATATAACGCGCCCATGGGAACTAGTTTGGGCCCAATTTGTCCATTCGGCAATTTTTTGTACTGTGCTGCAGCCACGGATGGTTTAAAATGCCTGAACATTACGGACTTGCATGCAATCTCAGTTGTTGCGACGTACAACACACCTTATCTTGCACAAGGCGTCGTCGTTTCCGGCGATGTTGCATACCTTGCCAACGAGAACTCGGGCTTGATGTGTTTTAATGTTTCTAACCCGCGTTCAATAGTTCCACTTGGGACTTGTCCCACGTCGGGGATTGCATTGCGCGTATGCTTGAGTGGGATGATCGCAATTGTTACAAATTATTCACCGGGTGGCATCGATTGCATCAACGTTACAAATCCATCCTCACCTTTCCTCATCAAGACATACACGAGCTCAAGTGATTACCCGGTACGACTCGATGTCGAGGGCGGATTCGTGTGTGTGACCGATGACTTCTCAAAAACGCTTGAAGTGTTCCGAATCGCGGATCGCGTCACGCCAGCCTATGTCGGTTCACTTGATTTGCCCGGGATATCTACTTCGATCACGGTGAACGGGAGATTCGCATTCCTTACCACGCATTCCGAGGGACTCCGCATCATTGATGTGACAAATCCCACAGCCCCGGTTCAACGCGGTATCTACAAGACAACAGGAAATGCTTCCAATGTCGAGGTAAGGGGATTAACCGCGTTCGTCGCGTATGGCACAGCGGGCCTCGTGTGTGTAAACATCTCGAATATCAACAACCCCGTTAAGATCGGGAGTTATTCGACGCCTACAACTGCATACGATGTCGACGTGAAGGGGGGTATCACGTACGTTGCCGATTATAACAGCCGGATGTATTGCCTCAACACGTCGAACCCATCCAATCCCACTAATATTGGGTATTATCCCCCTGCAGCGAGTTCATGCACCGGCGTTAGCGTGAAGGGTAGCCTGGCTTACACGACGACGGGCAACGGGTACCTCCGAATCTTAAACGTAACGAATCCCGCGTCCCCCACGCAGATCACATCCATCAACGGGTTTGGAACCTTGCGTGGCATGTTTATTGGCAAAAACATCGCATATATAGGCGGTGCATCTTCTGGCTTGTTCTGCGTGAACATCTCGATCCCAAGCAATCCCGTTAACCTTGGATCTTTGCCTGGAACATATGCCTTCCGCGTCGTTGTCCAAGACGGCATAGGTTATACTGCCGATCAGTTGTCGTCCATCGGAATGCGTGTGGTAAACTTCACGAATCCAGCAGCACCCCAGCTAATCAGCACCCATTACCTCTCTCAGGGGGTAACGGACGCTTGCATCAGTGGTGCATACTTGTACATGGCAAATGATGTTAATGGCTTGCAAATCTATAAGATCATGGGGTATGATTGGGAACGACCGACGATGCCACAGGCTTTCACTGCCACTGGCGGTAAAAACAACGTGACGGTTCAATGGTCTGCTCCAGCATCAAGCGGATCGTATCCTATAACCAATTATTCCATTTATCGCGGGGAAAGCGTGTCGACGATGACCTTGTTAACCACGATCGGCATCCAGACTGCTTACGAGGATACCAGCGCGGTACCTGGCGTGGTGTACCATTACTCGATCACTGCGAGAAATGTGGCCGGCGAGAGCAACAAATCGGCTCCCGCGAGTGCGATGCCATTCACGCTCCCCGGAGTACCGATTGGTCTCGGCTTGCAAAGTGGGAACATGTATAACCAGCTCACGTGGAGTCCCCCCGCAGCGGATGGATTCTCTGCAATCACGAACTATTCCATCTACCGGGGAACGAATGCGAGTGTCCAGCCATTCTTGGTTACCGTTGGAAACGTGACAACGTTCATCGATACCAATCTCCAGAACGGCCAGCCGTATTATTATCGCATCGCCGCAGTGAATGAAGCCGGCGTGGGCACCCAGACGTCTTATTCAATCGGGGTCCCCAAAACTACCCCCCTGCCTCCTTCGAACGTCACGGCATCGATATCAAGTGATGATATTTCGCTTTCTTGGCAAGTACCAGCATCGAATGGTGGCTCCGTGATCACCGGGTACAGCATCTACAGGGGTACTGCAGAAAATGGCGAAACCTTCTTGACACTCGTTGGAAACGTCACCACTTTCACAGACATAGCCGTCGCGGATAGAGTGATCTATTACTACAAGATCACGGCGAGAAACAGTGCCGGAGAGAGCGATAGATCGGAGGAAGTATTTGCCATCGTCGAGAACACGATTATCCAGCTCTCCAATCCTTCCAACATTACATATGTGGTCGGTGCAACAGGCAGCAATATTATCTGGACCATCACGGATCCAGATGTGGTGGACGGATGGTATTCCGTGTCCAAAGATGGCGTCGAAATGTACAGCGGGTACTGGGTTTCGGGGCAGAACGTGCTCGTGAATGTTGATGGATTGCCGGCTGGGACTTACAACTATTCAATCAACGTGACCGATGGGCTCGGGAGCGAGGTGCAAGACGTGGTCTCGGTCGTGGTGAGAGCAGACGAGAATTTTTGGAGAGTCTTGTTTGAAAAGGGAATTCTCATCCCGCTCATTGGTGGCATCGTTGGTGGTATCGTGTCGATAACTTTTCTCGTCATCAAGCGCAAGATGAGTAAGATCCACAAGGATAGGAAGAATGAATGAATTCCAGTTTTGATATTGGGAACCAGCTAGCTAAAACCTGAACCCTTTTTTTTCTCTATTTAATTTAAACATCGATATTACATTTTTCACCAATTATTCATGCTAGCGCGAGATTATATCGCGAAAAAGAACGTGCATTAGCTCGCCCATAAAAAATTGAAAAGATTAGGCATCATATGCCTGTAAACGTTGATTTCTCGAGCTTGAGGAGGTTTTTACTGATGAAATCCTTGATCGTCGCCACCGCGTGCGGGATCCCTTCCCTGACACCCGTGACCATGCACTCGAATGCAGCGATTGCAGAGCCAAACTTCACCATTTGCTCCAGGTCCATTCCATTCAAGTTCCCGTAAATGAGCCCGCTCGCGAATGCATCGCCCGCGCCAGTCGTGTCGGCCACCTCGACAGGATACACGCCCGCGGAAATCAAGGTCTTCCCGTCGGTTATATAAGAGCCGGTGCCGCCATCCGTGCAAGCCACGATCTTCGGGCCGAGTTCCAAGGCATCTTGCATCGCGTGCATCAAGTTCTTTATCGAGGT
>Ga0315277_10008748_pt1 | contig 12978 bp, 12 predicted proteins | sample YL17G05_15_MG_FD_203695 | JGI IMG/M metagenome (GOLD analysis project Ga0315277, IMG submission 203695) | Sediment microbial communities from Yellowstone Lake, YNP, Wyoming, USA - YL17G05_15 | ecosystem: Environmental > Aquatic > Freshwater > Lake > Sediment | place: USA: Wyoming | collected...
GCCGAGAATGTACTCATATTAGGAGGGATGTCAGGCGCCTTCGGCGAATACATCATCTAGTCGGTCTCAATGGGTCTTCGGCTAACGGAGCGGAAGGTGCTGTCCGAGTTTGCGGTAGCGAGATACGAGATTGACCTTTTGTGCACGAGGCCGATGTTTCTGCCGCCTTATAAAGGGTCGGCACTGCGGGGCGCGCTGACGATGCAGTTCAAGCGGCTCGTCTGCCACCAACCAGGGGTCAGATCCTGTGAGGGGTGTGAAGTGGAGCCTTCGTGCCCGTATTCGTACGTCTTCGAGACCCCGGCGCCTGCTGATCGGAAGGGGACTGTGGGCTTCAGCAAGTTTCCGAGGCCTTTTGTGGTGGAGCCGCCGCCGGACAGCAGACAGGAATATGCTGCGGGCGACGTGCTCTTGATGGGGCTTGTGCTGTTTGGCAGGGGGATCGAGTATCTGCCGTATTTTGTCGTGACGCTGAGGGAGCTTGCGGCTTCGGGGCTGGGAACGTACCGGTCGCCGTTTGCCCTCGGCCGCATTCACTCGGTGGACGATCTTGCGGGCAGGCGGGAGCTTGTGTATGACCCGGAGGACGGCGTCGTGCGTGCCTCGACCATCCGGCTGGGGTATGAGGATGCGAGGAGGTATTCTGATGCGATGAGCGGGACGGACTTGGTGGTGAGGTTCTTGACCTGCACGAGGCTCATGCACCAAGGACGACCCGCCTTCCGGCCGGAGTTTCACATTCTCGTCCGAAACCTGCTTCGGCGGATATCGGCGCTTTCGACCGGCCACTGCGGAGAATGGCCCGACATAGACTACAAGGGGATCATCTCGCGGGCCGAGCAGGTCAGGATCGCCGGCGGCCGGCTCGAAGAAGTCTATTGGGAGCATGTATCAAGCCGCCAGGGCCAGCGCGTGCCTCACGACGGGATAGTCGGCGAGGTCGCCTACACCGGAAACCTCGCCGAATTCCTCCCGCTCCTGGTACTGGGGATGTTTACACACGTAGGGGACTCATGCGTGCTGGGGATGGGGAGGTACGAGATTGCTTGCCAAGCCGGCGGTTTTCCGAAGGATTCTCATGTGGCGATATAACTCAGGGATTGAGGTGTGGTAAGCGGGGACCGGCGTACCAGCCAGGAACAGCTCGCCTCTCTGCCGTCATAGATAGGAGTGATGGGTCGGTTGCTTAGATATACAGGACATCCATTAGTTGACGTTGGTGTGGCAACAATTACGGCGTTCGCGGAGAAGCGCGACCCTTCTAAGGTGACGGAAAGCGATCTGGAGCGCTTCGCCGAATTTATGGAGAGAGTCTACTTCGGCAAGCGATGGGCCGGCATGATGTCGATCTCGTTTATGAACTCGCCCTATACACAGCCCAAAATCGGCCAGGAGAAGAAGGAGGGACATCGGCAAGCGTTCATCTACGGTTTCCGTGCCGGACCACCCGCTGGTGACCGGCGGTGCACCTTCTGCGGCCAACTGACCGCCACGCGAGCCTTCCGCCAACATGTGCCACTGCTGACAGGTGAGGAGGTAGTGAACTTCTTCCCCTGGGGGCAGGCGGGACTGCCTGTGTGCGGCATCTGCGCGCTAGCCGTACAAGCATTCTTGCTTGGGTCGGTCAAGTGCGGAGGGCGCGCGTTGTTTGTGCACTCGGACGACAACGTGCTGACGCTCGAGTTCGCGCGTCGCTTTCTTACCGAGAACCGGCGTTTCCTTACCCTGGGCGCCGTCACGGAAGAGGAGGAGAAAGCGCAAAACCTGAGGCACCCCCGCACTTACTTTGTGGCGCGCCTGCGTGAGATCGAGCAGGAGCGACAGGAGGCTGAGGAGGCCGAGAGACCTCACTCGGTTACTGTGTATCACCTGACGAACTATGGCACCAATCCTGATGTTGACATCTATCACCTGCCGTGCCAGGTATTGACCTTCGTACGCCGCGTCAGCCGGGCGCCTCACGGGTACCTATGGCAGCAGATAGAGCGCCGCGCCTGGGAACTGGCCGTGGAGAAAACCAAGAGTAAAAGGACAACCCTCGCTGCCGGTGATCTCCTGCAGCACCGTGAGGAGCCTGGGCGTGTCCGTAACTACCTGTACGAGGATCTGTTCGATCTGCCGCGTAACGCTGCGCGGTTTGTCCGCACGTACTTCCTGCGGCGTGCGTACAGCAGCAGATTTGAAGAAGATCCGCGCCGCCACTACAGCCTTCAACGCGAATTAGAACTGGTTTCGTGGACTCTGGCGGAAATCTTTCTCAAGGAGGTTATGAACATGGACAAATACCGCATCGAGACAATCAAGCAGGTCGCCGACCGCCTGGCGGAATGCATCCAGGGCGACAACAACAGGAAACTGTTCCGCGCTCTGTGGATGAGCAGCAGGTATGGCGATCTTCGGCTTGCGCTCGTTCGTGAAAGCATACGCCGAACCCAAAGTGGCAAGGAGCCTCTGTTGACCTTCGACGAGTTTGTGACCATCTTCGAGTTTGGCGAGGATAGCCAGCGGCCCGACTGGAACCTAGCGCGAGACCTGGTGCTGATACGGGTCATCGAACAGCTCTATCAGAATGGTTGGTTTGACAAACACAGGGATCTGATCGCAGAGGAGGAGGTAGCTGAACCGGGAGAAGCGGTGACTGACTAAACTTCAGCAAGGAGGAAAACAATGGCTTTTGTAACAGGACTTCTGCTAGTAGACGCGCCCGCGTCCGCGCTGAACAACGCTGGGGAAAAGCAAGGGGCGCGTACAGAGAACGCGATCGAAGTCAAGCAGATTCGCGCGCGGGATGGCGTGCACCCGTACGTTTCGGCGCAAGCGTTTCGCTATTGGCTTCGGGAGACCCTGGCCCAGTTGGCATCGTCCAACTCGCTCGACTGGAAAAGCGCACCAATTTTCCGCGAGGCGAAGATCGCCTACACCGATGCAGACCCGATCAAGTGGTACGACGACGATCTGTTCGGTTATATGCGCGCTCAGAGCAAAAGAGCAGAGGCGCAAGCTCGGCGGGAGTCTGATGAGGGGCGCGTGGGGGAGACGCCTACCTCAACCGAGATTACGCGTGTGTCCCCATTCCGCACGAGCACGCTGGTTTCCATCGCGCCGGTCACGGTCACGGAGGACTTTGGAGTTATGGCGCGGCACGAAGGGAATCCCGTGCCCTATGAGCACGATTTCTACCGCACAACACTCAAGGGACTCTTCTCTCTGGATTTGAGCGCATGCGGCACTTTCTCCTACCGCGATAAGACGGGCTTCCGCAATCTGGACGAGAACCGCGCCAAAGAGGCACAGGAGGCGAAACTAGAACATCTGGAGCAGCAGAAGTGCTACCGCCTGCCGCGGGCCGAACGGATCAGTCGTATCGCTGCGCTGTTTGACGGACTGGCGTGTTTGCAAGGGGGAGCCAAACTTACGCTTCACTACACGGACGTGATGCCGCCATTTGTCATCATGGCGGTTACGAAGGGCGGCAACCATATCTTCAACTACGCGGTCGGCGCAGACAGTCGCGGCAAGGCTCAGTTCAACACGTCTGCGCTCAGGGAAGTAGTCGGGGTATACCGCGACACCATCCTCTCTCCCATCTACATCGGTTGGGCAGCCGGCTACCTGGACGATCAGCGTGAAGCCGCCGTGCGGACTTTGCGAGAGATTGGGAACGACCATTCGCTGGAGATCAAGGTAGACCACCCGCGCCGGGCGTTCCAGAAGGTTGCACAGGCCATTCGGGACGAGCGAAATAGCTCTTGGTTGGAGTGAGTCCGATGCGCGTGCTCAAGGTGGAACTGGAGGGGTTAACTACCTCGTTTCGGTATCCGCACTTTATGATGGGGCGGCATCCGACGTTCCCAATGCCGCCCCCGGCGACCATTTACGGGCACCTGTGCAGCGCGCTCGGCGAATGGGTTGATCCGCGGGGGATCGAGTTCGGCTACGTCTTTACCCACGAATCTACCCGCGAACGTACGGCAACCGATCTGGAGCATTGCCACATCTTGGAGGCCGCGGGTGCACGAACGGCTTTCGAGTGTCAGGGAGAGAGAGTGCGCGCCAACCTGGTTGGCGTGGTCAACCCTCTCAAACGCGACTTCCTGTTCCGCCCGCGCTTGACGCTCTACCTGAACCGCCCTGAGTGGTTGGAACAGTTCCGTGTTCCTCGCTACCCTGTAGTATTGGGTCGGTCGCAGGACCTTGCTACGTATACGCGGGTCACCATTGTCGCACTGCAGGAGCGCGAGGAGGCCTATTACGAAAACACACTCCTTCCTTGTGATGATGTATGGCGGGTCAGGATCGGTCGAGGAACCGTCTTCACCATGCCCCGCTTCCTGGATTACAACAACAACCGAGAGCCGCGGTTTGAGCGATATATCGCGCTCGAGGGGCGGGTCGCGACAACAGAGAAGACGGAATGGCTCTCCTATGAGAATCAAACGTTAACGCACTGGGTAGACCCGGAAACTCCCGAGCATCGAGGATGCTTGCGGGGGGTAGTCTTTCATACATTTGTTGACGACGCGGAAACGGGGCGTTGAAGACGCCAGCGGTTCTGAGCGAGATTTGGGGAAAGTCGCCCCCGAAGAAGGGGGCCCGGGCCGAGAGTTTGCTGGAGCACACTGAGGCAGTCCTGCGTGCGCTGGCGGGAATAGCCCGGCTGCGTCCCGATCTGCACCGGCAAGCGAACGTTCCTCGCTTATGGCACTGGGCGTTCTGGGCGTGCTGTCTGCATGATCTCGGCAAGATGGCAAAGGGATTCCAACGGCAGTTGCGCGAGGGCAGCTTCTGGGGCCACCGCCACGAAGTGCTGTCTCTTGCGTTTCTGGACTGGTGGAACTGTGAGCACGCTGATGCCGAATGGATTGCGGCTGGGGTTGCCTCGCATCACAAAGACCTTGGTGAGCTGCAACAACTCTATCCTTGCGAAGCCGCGGCACGGACTGAGATGGTAGAGGAAACACTTGGCCCGATGGTTCAGGATGTCCCAGACGAAGCCCTTCGCGCCGTTGTTGACACACTACCGTCGGCACTCCAAGAGTTATGGAAGCGCCTCGGATTCGCACGGCTGGGAGTGCAACTGGTCCCGTTTCGACGCGAAGAAGCAGACCTTTTCTACAGCCGGGCGGCGGAAAGCACGTTTAGCGGCTTAAAGGGTTTCTATCGGCTCGCTCGCTCGCTCAGAAAGGGAACGCGTTCCCAAGGGGAAGTGACCGCGTCGCTCCTCCTGCGCGGTTTGGTCGTTACAGCAGACCACCTCGGCTCCGCGCACGCCATTCCTCCGCAGCCTCCGATCCAAACTGTGGAACACCTGCTGCGACTGTTGGGTTGGGATTGGAAAACACTTTACGACCACCAGCGGTGCTGTGCCGCCGCTGCCAACAGCACGGTGCTAACTGCGCCTACGGGCAGTGGGAAAACCGAGTCAGCACTATTGTGGGCGGCAAGGCAGACGGAGCAATTGGCTCACGCGCCGCGAGTATTCTACGTTCTTCCCTTCCAGGCCAGCATGAACGCGATGCACAGGCGACTAGATACTCTGTTCCCTGGTGCGGTGGGACTTCAACATGGCCGATCCTTGCACGCGCTTTATCAGGCCTATCTGCAAGCGGAAGCCACACCTAAACAGGCTGCCAACTTGTCGATGTGGGCTAAGAATCTAAGCGAACTGCACGCTTATCCGATCAAGGTCCTCAGCCCATACCAGTTGCTCAAAGCCTGCTACCGGCTTCGTGGATACGAAGCGGCGTTGACTGATTGCTATGGTGGACTATTCATCTTCGACGAAATGCATGCCTATGAGCCTGAGCGATTAGCGATGATTATTGGCATGGTCCGTTACTTGCGCGAGCGCCTGCGGGCTCGCTTCTGCGTGATGACGGCCACTATGCCGCCTCCCATCGCCGACCGCGTGCGATCTGCGGTCGAACAGGTTGCTAGTGTCCAAGCATCTGCTGAACTTGCCAAGCGGTTCTGTCGGCACCGCCTGCAGCTTCTTGACGGTGAAATCGCACGTGAAGAGGCGATCGACCAAATCGGTGAAGCGGCGCGTAATGGCGAAAGCGTGCTTGTTTGCTGCAATACCGTCCGGCGCGCTCAAGAAGCCTATGCTTTTCTGAAGCCGCGGTTGCCTGGGATTGCGATTCAGCTGCTGCACGGTCAGTTTAATGCACGAGATCGTGCGCGAAAGGAAGGCACATGGCTGAAGGACGCGAGACAGCCAGTCGAACCCTCTGGCGTGCTTGTTGCTACGCAAGTCGTAGAGGTCAGCCTGAATCTGGACTTCGACACGCTCTTCACGGAGCCTGCGCCGATTGACGCGCTATTGCAGCGGTTCGGACGTGTGAACCGGCTCGGCCGCAGAGCGCTCGCCACAGTGCACGTCTTTCGCGAACCCACCAGCGGGCAAGGCATTTATGACCCACTTATGGTGCAGCGGACCTTGGACCTGCTTGCGTCAGCCGACGGCAATCCGATAGAGGAGGCCCGGATCTCGGAATGGCTAGCGAATCTTTACACAGGAGAGATTCTGGAACAGTGGTCGAGCAGATTCGACTGTGCCGCCCGCGAGTTTGAAGCTACCTGCGTTGCTGCACTCCACGCTTTTGACAGCGACGATAGGCTGGAGGAAGTTTTTTACAGAGCCTTTGACAGCATAGATGTGCTGCCCGCCTGCTCGGAGGCTGAATACGACCAAACGGCAGAAACCGACCCTATTCGCGCAGTCGAGTTGCTCGTGAGCATCTCGCATAGGCAGTTTGCCAGGTTGAAGAAGGAAGGAAGAGTCCATTCCTCCGGCGTCCGGGGACAGCCGTGCGTTGTCGAAGTACCCTATGACTGCGAAACGGGTCTGAGGCTTCAGACCGAAAGGTGAACCCAAAATGCACACTCTCATCATCTCCGACTTCGGGGTCTTTCTTGGGAAGCATTCCGAGAGGCTGGTGGTCAGGAAGGGTGGGGATGTGGTCGAGGAGCATCCGCTCATCGACCTGGAGCACGTGCTCGTCACCGGCGCTGGAGTATCTGTGTCGAGCGACCTGATCCGCGAGTGCTGTGACCGAGGCATCTGCATGACATTTCTCACCCGCTCAGGAAAGCCTTACGCCAAGGTGGTCTCGCCGGCTCTCACAGCCACTGTCAGGACTCGCAGGGAGCAGATCGCGGCGCTCGGCGACTCCAGAGGCGTCACGGTTGCCAAAGCCATCGCACTGGGCAAGCTTCGCAATCAGGCGAACCTGCTCCGGTATTTCGCAAAGTACCGCAAAGAGAGCGATCCCGCGAGCTTCGAAGCGATAACCGAAAGGGCGGCGGAGATCATGCGTCTCGAACAGAAGCTGCGCGCACTAAGCGGCGAGAGCGCCGACGACTTGCGGCAGGACATCTTAAATGTCGAGGGTCGGGCTGGGGCGGCGTATTGGGAGGGCGTGAGAGCGATCCTGGGAGACAAGGCGGAGTTCGACAGGCGCGAGCACCGCGGCGCTGGGGATCCTGTCAACTCGATGCTGAACTACGGCTATGGGATACTCTACAGCCAAGTCTGGTCGGCTGTTACCCTTGCTGGCCTTGAGCCGTTTGCTGGCTTCATCCACACAGACCGACCTGGTAAGCCGAGCTTGGTACTCGATTTGGTGGAAGAGTTCCGCCAGCCCGTGGTGGACCGAGCGCTCCTTGCAGCCATCGGCAGGGGGTTCAAGATCGAGATGGAAAGAGCCGACGCCGGCGAGGACGCGCGCCTCTCCGAGAAGACCCGGAAAGAGATCGCCGAACGCGTCCTGGAACGCCTCGAAAGCAAGGTCAACTACGAAGGGAAGAAGTGGGCGTTCGCAAGCGTGATCCAGATGCAGTGTCGGCGGCTTGCATCGTTCCTCAGAGGTGAGGGTGACTACAAGCCGTTCGTCTCGGGATGGTGATGCGTATGATACCGGAACTTCATGATGTAGGAAAGCTGCTGGGGCTTAAGGAGCACTGGTTCGAGGACGCCGATAAGCCGCCCGTGTCTGAAGGCATTGATGAGGAAACGTGGTTGGCAATCAGGTATCATGGCCACGAGAGGAATATGTCCAAGGCGGACCAGCGGATGCTGAACGATGCGCGGCGCCTAGACAAGCAAGCGTCGGGGCCGGCGAGACGGCTCTGGTTTGTCAGTCTTGCAGACGGCGCCGCGGCCTCGGTTCGAGTGCTGGCATCCGAGGACAGAGCAGGCCTTTTCCCGCTGGGCACGCAGCGACTCCGTCTGTGGAGAAGCCTGTCGGCCCCGAAACTGATTAGGCCTGCGGAGGCAGAAAGGGCGCACGGCAGGCCGACGGCAGGGGAAAAGACGCAGCTCTTGACGCATGCCCTCTCGGCCAAATCCTGGCCCCAGTTCTGCGGCAGCTACGAGAAACTGGTGAACGAGACCCCGGAGGACAAGAACCCTCTTCGGGCTGTCACTTCACTTCGGTCTCACTGCGAGCTTGTCGGCAAGGTGTATCGCCTCTTAGATGGTTCTGTGGCATCGCAAGTGGGCAAGGAGAGCGGCACTCTATCGCTGGGTGGCGTCAGGGCTAATAATCTAAAGACTGCAGCATCCAGCTGGTCACTCTGCATCCTGCGCGCGGACGTTGACATCCCTCAGCGCCCGGCTCACGCGCGCGACGTCGGCATATTCCCTGACCTTCTGGAAGCGATGTCTGCGGTTGCGACGGATCCCTCCTACGCACACCATGTCCTGTTCACGACCAGCGACGCGCTGTGGCTTGTGCTGCTTCCTGGGCAAGAGAACAGGCTTGAGGAGATATTGAGGCCCATTCTAGACCTCGGCGTGGTGGTCAATTGTACATGGAGAAAGAGCGATTTTACCAACGTCCGGCTGCCGGAGTCGGAGGAGAGGGCAGTGTCCGACCGATCCCACCACTTCACAGTCCTTCCCCGACTGGAGGAGAAGATCGAAGCCCCCCTCTGCGAGATATGCCAACTGCGGGAGGGCAAGCCCAGAGAGCCAGAGTACGGACCCGGTGTCGTTGAGGTAATCTGCGACGCGTGCTACGTCCAGCGCGAGAAGGAGCGCTTCAGCAAGCTTGGCAAATGGGATGAAGGCCCAGTCCTCTGGTGCCGGGTTGCGCTGGAGGCCGACGGCCTGATCGAACACGTCCAGACTCTTTACAAGAAGTATCTGGAGGGGCTCTGCTACGAGGATGGAAGCCGCGGCCTCCAAGACGATAAAGGAAATCCTGTTGATATAGGCCGATGTGTTGCTGACCTTCAACCTGCGGCGCTGCTTGTCGACTACACCGAGGATTACAAACACTTTCTGGCAAAGTTCTGGTGCAGGACCCTAAGCGAGCTCGAGTCCGCGGGTGTGAACGTGAACCAGGAGGTTGAGCAGATTACCCGTCTGCCTGACGGCACAAGTGACCTTTTCGCAGTCAAGCTGGACATTGAGGGGATTCCTGACGGTCTGCTCGATGTCTTTGTTGACTGCTTGACCGAATGGTTTCCCGAGTCGGCGAAGAGGGCGGACTGCCCCGTGCGAGTCGGCCTGAGCGTTGGGCACGCGAAGCACCCGTTCTTCCTCCATTGGGACAGGCTCAAGGAGTTGGGGAGAACGGTGAACCTTTTCTCACCGGCCCGCCGGCCCGTCAATCTTTCGCTTTCGCAGTTCAAAGCTGTGCGCGGACTCGCTGAGAGCAGCGAGTTCGGTCGGTCATATCTGCACGACCTGGCAGAGATCGAGCGGCGCACGGGAAGCAGCATCATGGTCGAGGTAAAGCTGATTGACGACGGGAAGTCTCGCGCGCTTGAGGCGCTGCGTAATGAGCGCGTTTCGATGGCTGATGTGCTGGGCTATCAGTCCGTGGCCAGTGCTGGTCCGCCCAAAGAGGGGGTGATGGGTTGATACGCTTTTGGGAATACGAGCTGACTTCCGATCTACTCTGCATCGGCGAGCGGATCAAGAAGGGGCTGGTGCGCCCGTGTGTGAAGACGATTCCCTACTCGACGATCACTGGGGCGCTGCGGCAGGAGGTGCTTGGCGTTCCAAGTTGGCAGCAGGTCGGGCACGCGGTGGGTTTCCTCGAAGAGGGCTATTCGGAGGTGACCTTCGTCGGAGGACCGCAGGACGCGGCCACCGGCGTCTCCAAACTCCCGTTGACGGTGTTTGCGTTGGCCAACGTTAGAGGCAAGGTTTTCATCGTCTATGATGAGCACACGAAGGATCTCGACCCGAAGCTGCAGTTCAGCATGGGGGCGCTGAAGTCCAAGGGGTTCGGGCGCGTGTGCCTGAGGCGGGTCGGCGAGCGGCCGATCGAGGTTGATCCCGATGGGTGCGTTCTTGGCAGGCTCAGGACGCGCATTCCAGAGAGCTTGCTTTTGACATTCGGCATAACGCCGCCAGCGATTAAGCCGGTATACGGCTATCTGTTCAAGCCAACCAGCGACACCGGCGGCGTGTGGGTCAGGTCGCTGTTTCAAGGGTCTATTGTGAGAGCGCCGGCGTTGCTGGTAGACGGGAGGTGAAATCAGGGAGATGACACTGAAGGAGCTACTGGATAGGCTGCTGAGCGACGAAGCGATATGGTGGGATCGTGGCACCCGGCCAGGGGAGCAGAGAAGGCCCATTAGTTACTCGTCGTCCCTTCTTAGCGCCGTGGCATCTGTTTTTGAAGAAAGAGGACTTGTGCAAGCTCGGGTTTTCGCGGCGAGTAAGTCTGGCGGCGAGTGGCGTTCGACGATCCAGGGGGTGCTCAGGGTGCTGGATCATATTGCAGAGTGTCCGCAGGCGCTCGAAGACCGCCCTGTGGGGCGTACGATAATCAAATCGCTAGTAGAGATCCGCAAGGCCTTTAAGACTAGGAAGGAGGGGGGAAGAGATGCCTAACTCGAGGACTATCAAGGAATTCAAGGTGGTCCTCACCACCATAACGCCGTTGAGGATTGGCGGAAAGGACGACCCTATGAGCGGTCGAGGTGAGAACACCACCGTCAGTTTTGGCGATATGCCCGTGGTACCCGGGCCGTCCCTGAAGGGGGCGTTACGTGCCGCGGTCGAAAGGTACCTGATCGAAGAGTCCTACGACCAGGAGCGAGGTGGGTGGCCCGCTGCACGCGCGGCACTTCAGCCTTGCGTACCTGCGGACAGGCCATCTGGTGCGGAAAAGGACCTCATTGACGAACATCGATATCGGAATGGGCCGTGCAGTTACACAGGGAACCAGGCAGAAGTGATCTGCCCGGCGTGCTACATTTTGGGTGCGCAGGGGCTGGTCGGATTCGTCAGCGTGCCATTTCTCGTCGCGAAGGCGCGAACTGCCCAGGGGCTGTACAGCCTCCGCATAGATCGGGCCACTGGGGCGGGACCCGCAGGCAGGGGCTTGGGAGGCAACCGACCCTATGAGGTAGTCCGCCCGGGCGTGGATTTCGAGGGCACGCTGAGGGTGCTGATGGAGGATCCAATTCTTCAATGGCGCTTCGGGGAGCCACGGGTCCTTGGCAACGGCCTAGAACCAGACGCCTGGCTGAACCCGGGCGTCTGGGACGACCGGCCGGACCTGGTGGAGCTCGTCAAGCAGCTTCTTGAGTCCATCGACACCATCGGCGGGTATAAGTCACGCGGATGCGGCAGGGTGAAGATTGAGGTAACCGAAATCAAGTAGGGTTCCGTTCCGATGCAAACCCTCGTCATCTACGACGTTCCGAGCGATAAGATTCGGAACAAGATAGCGGACGTCTGCCTGGATTATGGTCTGACGCGGATACAGTATTCGGCGTTTCTCGGCCAGACAACCGAGAACCGGCGCGAGGAGATACTCGGCAAGATCAAGCGCCAACTGGGAAACCAGGAGGGCAACGTGCAGATGTTCGTCATGTGCGACAAGGATCTGGGGAAGCGCAAAGGAATCGTAAACGAGCCTAAGGGGAACGTGGGTGAACGGCGCAAGTAGTGCCTTTACCTTGAGGGTGACCGACATCAAACAGTGGTTCTACTGCCCAAGGGTGGTGTATTTCACCTACGTGATGCCTGTGGATCGAAGAATTACGCCGAAGATGGGTTTCGGGGTCGAGCAGCACCAGGTCATATCGGCGTTGGAGCGCAGGCGGACGCTGCGAAGGTATGGGCTGGCCGACGCACGCCGCCTGTTCCACGTCCGACTGCGGTCGCGCCAGCTTGGACTCACCGGGCTTCTGGACCTGCTGATCGTTGCTTCGGCTGGCGGAGCGGCAGATCGTTATTATCCGGTTGAGTTCAAAGACACTTTGCGGAACATATCCGCCAACCACAGGTGTCAGTTGGCGGGGTATGGGTTGTTGGTGGAGGAAGAGTACTCGTGCCGCGTGGACAGAGGGTTCGTGTATCAGGTTCCGACGGAACGCGTGACCGGCGTTCGTCTGGACGACGGGCTTAAGAGTCGCGTGCGGGAAGCTGTCTTGGCGATGCGGGAGATGATAGCGAGCGAGCGGATGCCTGCCGCGGCGAAGCACAGAGGGAAGTGCGTGGATTGTGAGTTTGTGAACTACTGCGGGGACCGGTTCTGAGGATCTCGCAAATGGGTAAGTCTGCAGGAATAGCGCTTGGGTTTTCGAGAACGGAGCGCCCGCGTCACGGGCACGCCGCCAAGACGTCCGCATTTGCTCACGATCAATGCAGAATGGTTGGGCGCGGCAGCGACCCCGTGCGCCGTTTGCCGTGGCTTTCGGAGGGAAGGGAACCCGGGGATGTGCTGGCTTTGTGCGTGAGCGAGGGTTTGTTTCGCAAAACGAGGCCATTCCCGGCGCCAGTTTCGATTTGCGGGGGTCGGAAAAGGAGGGATTTCCCGCACGACGTGGGAAATAATGATAGCAGGACACGCTGGCTTGTGCTCAGAACCGAACCCGTGGGGTCGGTTGCAGTGCCTTCCTCGATAAGTAGAGGACTGAAAGTGTCCATATTCCGCCTCTGCGTCTGCCGCCGGGCTTGGTTGCAGTGCCTTCCTCGATAAGTAGAGGACTGAAAGCGGCGCCACCTGG
>Ga0315277_10008749_pt1 | contig 12977 bp, 13 predicted proteins | sample YL17G05_15_MG_FD_203695 | JGI IMG/M metagenome (GOLD analysis project Ga0315277, IMG submission 203695) | Sediment microbial communities from Yellowstone Lake, YNP, Wyoming, USA - YL17G05_15 | ecosystem: Environmental > Aquatic > Freshwater > Lake > Sediment | place: USA: Wyoming | collected...
GGATATGGAAAAAACCATCCAGGAGGTTCTTTTGACTGCCCAAAAGTCCGCAGAAGAGGTCAAAAAGAATGCGGAAAAAGAGGCAGAGCTTTCACTCAGGGAAGCTAAGGTTAAAAGCGAAAGGACGTTGGAAGAGACCCATGCTATACTTTCAAAGTTGAAAAAAGAGATAATTGAGCTTAAGGATTTAAAAAAGGCTTACATACTGAGATTGAAATCTCTTTTGGATACCCAGCTAAAAATTTTGGAATCAATGGAAAAGGAAGATGAATCGTATAAAAGAGAAGTTTCAAAAAGTCTTTAATAGATGAGGACTCCAGAATGGAAAATATTGCAGAAATGGCGGACCTTAAGGGGGCGATAAAACAGGCGACCGAATTTATCGGAGGGAAAACAAAATTTGTTCCCCAGATTGGGATCATCCTCGGAACCGGATTGGGTTCGTTGGCTGAGGGGATCAAGATAGAGGCAAAAATCTCTTATAAGGAGATACCCTTTTTTCCCATATCAACGGTGGAAAGCCATGCCGGATGGTTGATCTTTGGGGAACTCTCTGGGAAAAAAGTGGTTGCTATGCAAGGAAGGTTCCATTATTATGAAGGATATAACTTAAAGCAGGTTACCTTCCCCGTGAGGGTGATGAAAGCTTTAGGGGCGAAAGTTTTGGTGGTCTCCAATGCCTGCGGAGGATTGAATCCATTATTTAAAGCCGGAGACATAATGGTCATCACCGATCATATAAATTTGTTGGGTTCGAATCCTTTGTTTGGTCCAAACGATGATAGCCTGGGTCCCAGGTTTCCGGATATGTGCCGCTGTTACGATCCGGAGTTGGTCACCTTAGCGGAGGATGTAGCATTAAATATGGGAATCAGATTGCAAAAAGGAGTATACGTGGCTGTGCCAGGTCCGAATTTAGAGACCGCCGCAGAGTATAGGTTTTTACGATCTATCGGAGCGGATGTGGTGGGTATGTCCACCGTGCCAGAGGTTATCGTGGCAAGGCATCAGGGGACGAGGGTATTAGGTTTTTCCTTAGTTACGGATATGGGCTTGCCGGATGCGTTAAAACCGACCAACATGACGGAGATTCTGGCGACAGCCGCTAAATCGGAGCCGCTTTTGAAAAAAATCATGACCCGGGTGATAGAGGAGATGAAGGTGTAGTCGCAACCTTTAGGTTGCGGAAGATTTTCGGATTTCGCAGGCTAAAGCCTGCGGCTACCTCGGAGGTCAAATTGAACAAATATGAAGTAATTATCTACTGGAGCGATGAGGATGGGGCATTCGTTGCAGAAGTGCCGGAACTAGCTGGTTGCATGGCAGATGGGGCAACATATCAAGAAGCTGTGGCTAACGCAGAAATAGCGATCCAAGAATGGATCGAGACTGCTAAAGAGTTAGGGCGTCCGATTCCTGAACCGAAGGGACGCCGTTTAGTCTTTGCCTAATATGTTGGCAACTCTATGATCCGCCTGCATTAGTCTCAAGATTCGGCCAAAGGTGGGGAAATGCTGAAACCATATAGAATGTTTAAATTGTTCAAAAAATGTTCAAAGAGATAAAAGAAGATTTCAATTATCCGGAGATGGAGACAAGGATTCTCCAATTTTGGGACAAAGAGAATATTTTCCATAAAAGCATCCAGATAAGAAAGGATGCCCCCAATTTCATCTTTTTCGAAGGACCCCCAACGGCTAATGGTAGGCCAGGGATTCATCATGTGATTGCTCGTACTATCAAGGATCTGGTCTGTCGATATAAGACCATGCAGGGATTTAAGGTGGAAAGGAAAGGGGGCTGGGACACCCATGGGCTTCCGGTGGAGATAGGGGTGGAAAAGGAATTGGGGCTGGAGTGCAAAGGAGGCATCGAGGAATATGGCGTTGAGAAGTTTAATTTCAAGTGTAACGAAAGCGTCTTTCGATACAAAAAAGAATGGGACGATCTGACTCGAAGAATCGGCTACTGGCTGGATCTGGAGTCCGCCTATATCACCTGCTCCAACGATTATATCGAGTCAGTATGGTGGATTTTGTCTCAATTCTGGGAGAAGGGGTTGATCTATCAGGGACACAAGATCGTTCCTTATTGCCCCAGATGCGGAACCCCTCTCTCCAGCCATGAGGTGGCACAAGGATATGAAGAGGTATCGGATCCGTCAGTTTATGTAAAAATGAGGGTGCTGGATCAATCGAACACTTATTTTTTAGTATGGACCACCACTCCCTGGACTTTGATCTCCAATGTGGCTTTGGCAGTGGGAAAAGATATCGATTATGTCAAAGTGGAACACCAGGGTCAAGATTTGATTTTAGCTGAAGCCCTATGTGATCAAGCTTTGGATGGAGAATATAAGATAAAGGAACGGTTCAAAGGAAAAGAATTGGAAAAGCTTAAATATGAGCCGCTTTATAGTTTTGTGAAAATCGAAGAAGGAAAAGCGTTTTACGTGATTTTGGGAGATTTTGTCAGCGTGGAGGAGGGAACCGGCATTGTCCATATTGCTCCTGCCTTTGGAGCAGACGACTATGAAGCGGGACGAAAATACGGGCTCCCGGTAGTTCAACCTGTGGATACTAAGGGTGAATTTACCGATGAGGTAACTTTATGGAAGGGTCAATTTGTAAAAGATGCTGATGAAAGCATCATGGAAGATTTAAATAATAGAGGTCTGCTATATAAGAGAGGAGAATATCTTCATACCTATCCCTTCTGTTGGCGATGTGAGTCTCCTTTGATTTATTATGCACGTAAATCCTGGTATATTAAAACCACTGCTTATAAGGATAAGCTTTTGGAGAATAATAAGAAAATCAATTGGTATCCCCCGGAGATCGGCACAGGACGTTTTGGAGAGTGGTTGGAGAACAATGTGGATTGGGCACTCTCCAGAGAAAGATTTTGGGGGACACCTTTGAATATCTGGATTTGCGATAAGTGTGGAGAGAAAAAATCTGTCCCCAGCATCGAAGAATTATTCCGTTCGGCAATCCCAGATGAGTTTTTGTCTTCATTTAAGAAAGATGTAAATCTTCACAAGCCGATAATTGATACCGTCACCTTGAAATGCTCCCGATGCGAAGGGAATATGCACCGCACCCCGGAGGTCATCGACTGCTGGTTTGACTCCGGCGCCATGCCCTATGCCCAGTGGCATTATCCTTTTGAGCATAAGGATGACTTCGGGGAAAAGTTTCCAGCCGAGTTCATCTCCGAAGCCATAGATCAAACCCGAGGGTGGTTTTATAGCCTTTTAGCCATATCCTCTTTCATCTCCGGTGAGCCGGCTTATAAGAACGTTATCGTGATCGAATTGATACAGGACAAAGATGGCTTTAAGATGAGCAAATCCAAGGGGAACGTGGTAGACCCCTGGGAGGTGCTGAACGTCCAGGGAGCGGATGCATTAAGATGGTATCTCCTCTCCGTCAGCCATCCCTGGCTTCCCACCCGTATCGACAAGGACGCCATCACCGAGGTGGAAAAGAAATTTTTAAGCACCCTAAGAAATACGTATTCCTTTTTTGCACTGTATGCAAACATTGACAAATTCAATCCACTTCAGCATAAAGTTGACTTAAAGGATAGACCAGATCTGGACAGATGGACCATTTCAAAACTCAATTCCCTAATCAAAAAGGTTACTCAGGGCCTAGATAACTACGATCTCACCCGATCGGCAAGGCAGCTTCAGGAATTTGTGATCGAGGATTTAAGTAACTGGTATGTGAGGAGGAGCAGACGGAGATTTTGGCAATCCGCTCAGACTCAGGATAAGATTTCAGCATATTTGACTCTATGGGAAAGTCTGGTCACAGTCTGTAAGCTGATTGCTCCTTATACGCCTTTCATCGCGGAAAAACTATATCAGGAGCTTTCAGCCAAGGTCGATCCCGATTCACCCCAAAGCGTTCACTTGGCTTCTTTTCCTAAAGTTGACGAAAAATATATCGATAAGAAATTAGAAGAAAAAATGGAGGTTTTGCGAAAGATCGCCTCTTTGACCAGAGCCGCCAGAAATAGGGTGGGTATTAAAATCAGACAACCTTTAGCAGAGATATGGGCAAAAGTCCCCAAGGGAATTGAAAAGAAAGAACTGGAATCTTTGTCCAAATTGATCCTCGAGGAGGTTAATGTAAAGAAGGTTTCCTTCGTAGACGATGATATTTCCATGACCGAGCTTGTGGCTAAGCCCAATTTCGGACGCCTGGGTCCCAAGTTCGGAAAAAATGCAAACCAAGTAGCCCAGAAGATAAGATCTTTGAGTGAGGAAAAGCTCAAAAGATTTAAGGAAGAAAATGTGCTTAAATTGGAGTTAGAGGGAAAAACCGTAGAGCTGGGAGAAGAGGATTTGGAGATAGGTGAAAAGGAAAAAGAAGGTTTTATTGTCGAATCTGAAAACGAATATAAGGTGGCGCTTTCCACGGTTCTGACAGAAAAGCTGAAGGATGAAGGATTCGCCCGCGAATTGGTAAACAAAATTCAAAATATGCGGAAGAGTGCAGGCTTTGAGGTGATGAATCGCATAAAGGTGGACATAAAAACCACTCCCAGACTTTATAGAGCCATAGAGGTTTTTGATGAATATATTAAGAGTGAGACCCTAGCCGAAGAGATCACCAAATCCGGAGAAAAAGGGGAGTTTTCCAAAGAATGGGACATAAATGGAGAGAAGGCACAGATCTCCGTAGCTAGAGTGAAAAGATAGTGGAGGAGGAAGATGAAGAAGAAGGATCTGGAAAAGTATGAAGCCTTGCTTTTGGCAAAAAGGAAGGAGATAGTCGAGGAGATGGAGCTTTTGAAGAAATCTACTTTTGATAGCACCATCAAGGAGGCCTCAGGAGAGCTATCCTCCTACTCCACCCACATGGCGGATCAGGGCACCGATGCCGATGAAAGAGAGAAGGCTTTTCTGTTCGCCTCTAAAAGTGGCAGACTGTTTTATCACGTGGATGAGGCTTTGCGCCGGATCAAAGATAAAACTTATGGGAAATGCCAGGAGTGTGGACAGGAGATAAGCCAAGCCCGATTAGAAGCAGTGCCCCATGCCAGACTTTGTATCGCCTGCAAGGAAAAAGAAGAAAAGAAGAAGGCTTTAGGACAATAGATGAAAAAAACTTGGATGAGTTGATCAAAAAATTTAGGCTTTTGATAATCAGCTTATTGGTTATCCTTTCGGATCAATTGTCCAAAACGGTGGTGGTTCATAATTTCCGGATAGGTGAATCCACGCCGGTTTTGGGCAATTTTTTTAAACTTACCTATATTCTAAATCCCGGAGGAGTATTTGGGAGCAAATTAGGTAGCCAAAACTTCTATACCATTATCTCAGTTTTGGCACTTATTGTAACTTCCTGGTTCTTCTTTAAAACCAAAAGCACAGAAAGTTGGTTTAGGATAGGTTTGTGCATGGTTTTAGGAGGAGCGGTCGGAAACTTACTCGACCGCCTACGCTTCGGAGAGGTGGTTGATTTTTTGGATTTCGATTTTTTCAACATAAACCTTCCCTCCTCCAAGATATTATTTTTCAACTTCCCTGGTTTATATCTTGATCGTTGGCCCGTATTCAACCTGGCGGATAGTTTTGTTTTGATCGGAATTGTTTTTATCATCTTCCACCTCCTTAAATCCAAAGAGAAAAATTCGCCACAAGAAGATAAGATGACATCGACTATAAGTCTTGACAAAGACAGGTTTTAGCATAGGAGGGGTTGGTGGCCCCGCCTTTGGCGGGAGGTAGGGATCGAAAGAATGGGGAAATTACCCGACTATAAGTCTTGACAAAAACGGATTTGAAGCATATAATCAAAAATAAAAAATAATAAAACCGAAAATCAAAAAGGCAAGAATTTAACACCAATGAAAAATGTCGGTTACATCACTTACGAGCGTTTACTTAAGCATTTCTTAGCTCTGGTGAGAAAGGAATATAAAGACCAGATCATCGCCGTGGTATTATACGGTTCCGTGGCAAGGGGAGAGGCTGAACCGACCAGCGATCTCGACTTAATCTTGGTAATTGAAGATCCACCTTCCCGCGACGAAAAAAGAACTAAAAGATTTATTTTAAAAGTAGAAGATAGATTAAAGGATGGGGAGGAGTTTAGAAGTCTTGTGAAAAGTGGATTTTACCCTGACTTAAGACCAATTATCCTCTCCCGCTCCGAAGCAACCATGAATCGATACATCTTCTTAGATTTGATAGATGATGCCATCATTTTATTCGATAGAAATGATTTTTTCAAAAAGAGGCTTGAAACTTTAAAAAGACGATTGAAAGAATTGGGTTCGGAAAAAGTGGAATTGAAAGATGGGGGGTGGTATTGGATATTGAAACCGGACTTAAAATTTGGCGAGGTATTTGAGCTATGACCAATTTGGAAAGGGGGAAAAAGTTAATCAGTGAGGCAGAGGAATTGTTGGAGGAAGCAAAAAGAGCCTACCAAAGTTCACTTTACAACATAGCAGTAAGAAGGTCTCAAGAGACGGTGGAGCTTGCCTTAAAGGGACTACTGATAATACTGGGAATTGAATACCCAAAGATACACGACGTTGGGACGGTTTTTTATGAACAGGTTAAAGCAAAGGGTGTAAAAATCGAGGAGAAGGATTTAGAGAAAATTAAATTCATCTCTTCCCAATTGACAAAAGAACGAGAGGCTTCGTTTTATATGGAGAAAGATTATATAAAAGAGGAAGCGAAAGAAGATGCCGAATTTGTTTTTTCTCAGATAAACAAAGTAGTGAAGTTCATATGAACACTTCGTATCAGTGAACTTCAAAGAGTAGACATCAGTATTTTTAATGCCGACCTATTAAGACCGGTGCTTCAATAATACGTTAGGTAGTAAGTTCAAACAGTTGGAGGAAATTGAAGATGTCTCAAAGAGCAAAAAGAAAAGTGAGATCATCTAAAATTCAAAAAACTGTCAACTCTTGGAAAGCCACTTGCGAAACTCTCTCTGATCCTCAGCTGTTAAAAGACATTAAAGAAGGATTAGAAGATATTAAGGCTGGAAGGGTGAGCCGAGTCAGGGACGATATTAAGCATGTTCGAAGTTAGATGGACTAAAAAAGCACGTGAGTGTTACGAGAGAATTGTTCTAACTGACTTTAGTCAGGTTTTGAGTTCACGCCACTAAAGTGGCTGGGAACTGCACTATGGTAAGTGCATAAAGAGACTGACTGGGGAGTTAGAGGGACTTTATCGCTTCAGGATAGGTAAGTTGAGGATCTTCTATATCATAGACGTTGAGAATAAAACCGTTATCATAACTAACGTTGATAGCCGAGGGGATGCTTACTAACTTTTCTGGGACAAAGGAGCAAATGTGTCATAAAGTATCAGAAATTCATATTCCCTTAAATATCTGCGGAATAAGAATTGACTCCTTTCTCTCTCAACAGAATCTGGGGCTTTCTCGCTCTCGTATCCAGAAATTGATTTCCGAACAAAATATCTTAGTGGACGGCAGACCCACAAAGCCTTCCTATAAAATAAAAGGAAACGAGAAGATCACCATAAAAGTCCCTCCTTTGGAAAAACTATCCTTGGAGCCTGAGGACATACCTTTAGATATTCTTTATGAGGATTCAGACCTTTTGGTGGTGAACAAAAAGGCGGGGATGGTGGTTCATCCAGCTTTGGGAAATTACTCCCATACTTTGGTAAATGCCCTTCTTTTCCATTGCAAAGATTTATCAGGGATAAACGGAGTGTTGCGTCCCGGCATCGTGCATAGATTGGACAAAAACACCTCCGGTCTTTTAGTAGTGGCAAAAAACGATTTTGCTCATTTGGGTTTGACAGAGCAGATTAAAAACAGAACCCTTCTGCGTGAATATGTCGCCATTGTTTGGGGACATATGCCTACGAACAAAGGAAGCATCGAAGCGCCCATCGGAAGATCATTAAGAGACAGAAAAAAGATGACCGTTACCCGACTAAAGGGGAGGGAATCATTAACTGAATATCAGGTTTTGGAAAGATTTGACCTTTGTGATCTTTTGTCCGTAAGATTGAAAACCGGAAGGACTCATCAAATAAGGGTGCACTTATCTTATCTTAATCATCCGGTTTTAGGCGATCCCGAATATGGTGGCAGACAGAAATGGATTAAGGGTGTCCATGATCAATATCGCCTCTTAGCCCAAAAACTTTTAAGCTTAATCGACCGCCAAGCTCTCCATGCCCAAAAGTTAGGCTTCATCCATCCCCGAACCAAAGAATACAAAGAATTCGAATCCTCTTTGCCTGAAGACATCGAGAATGTTTTGAATCTTTTTCACTCGTTGGTCGAGGGTGCCCTTCTCCCGCCAAAGACGGGATCAGGATGAACCCCCACCCTCGACCTTTAAATAGGTGGCAAGGTAAGGGCACTCTGTAACAAACCGGTAATCAGGGAATGCGGAGATTTACGAAGTCTCCTCTCCCCTTGCGGGAGAGGATTAAGGTGAGGGGGACAGTTCATAGGTCGAGCATGATGTAAAACTGTTCGACAAATTCAAAGAAAAAAAATCTTGTCAGCTTTTGTTCAAACCATTATATTGAGTCGAAAATTCAAGTGTTTGTTTTGAAAGTATGATTCATTTGATCAAAGAAAAAGCTACTCCCCAGCAGATAACTGAAATGCTTGATGCTTTAGGAACTTATATCAAGCTGGCAGCAGATATTCGGCGAAAGATATTAGCTGGTGGGGGCATTCTCCACGCCGACTGTGAGGTTAAGTTACTAAGTGATGGTAGCCGTCAAGAAGACATCTGGGGCGCAGACTGGCTTCCAAAACCACAAAAAGTCCGATTCGAAGCCTTAATAAACATTCGCCCACGTCAAAACAACACAACCATGGAAATTCAGAATCCTAACATTCGTGCTGAAGTGGAATCTATCATAAGAGAATTGTTAGGAGGGGCAAATTGAGAAATATAGAAGCTATAAAAACCCGTTATTTGCAGGATGACCTTCGAGTGCGATTAGGTGGAATAGCCGCTGATTTAGCTCGAATAGCCTCTTGGTCTTCCGATCCTGCCACTTGGGAAGCGGTGCAAAGTATGTTGGAGGAAAGCAAGTTTTTTATCGAATGGACTGCACCTGAAGCTCCCTTGAATGTGCAAGCCCTTTTAGTCGAGCTTCAAATTCAATTGGCACTTTGGCATCTTGTATGGCCACAGGTTTACACCGACCCGCAAGAACGTGAGAAGTTAAGTCAACTCGCTCGCACCTGGTCTCAAAACGTTTTGATGCTTCGAGAATAATCCCAAATATTTCCAAATCTAATAGTGAGGTGGATCATGGAAAAACCAATTGAGGCTTCCGAAGTGGTGCGACTCCTGCGACAGTGCATTGACTCTGAGTTGTCTAAGCTTGAACCCCCCAAAAGTGTTCAAGGTTATCTTACGAAACTTGGGTCTGTGCATGAAGAAGGGATAAATGTGCCGAAGGGAATTTCTGACGCGGAACACAGGTTTGTTCTTGGATTGCAGCTAAATCTTTCTTTTCGGAGAAAAGAACTGGACTGGGCGATCGGATTGATGTTGCTATTCAGTGAGCTTAAGCCAGACATACCATACTATGGTCTGTTTAAAGAACCAGAAAAACCTCATGCTGATTATAATGATGACTACTGGCGGTGCGTCGGAGACTGCACAATAAAGATTTGCTCTTTCTTAGATGCCTTAGGTGGTTATTTGGCATTCATCTTCTTTGGCTTGACCAATAATCCCCTTTACTTCCATCAAATAGTAGCAGCCCTCCGAGACAAATATAGTGTGTCGTTTGCCAGGAAAAAGACCCCCTACTTCCCGCTTATCGAAGATCCATTTAACTTGGATGAATTTATTGGGTGGGATATTTTATGGGAATCTCGGAAGCGATACCACGAGGATTTAATGCCTTGGCGAAATGCTTTGATTCACAACTTCTCCCCCTTGCTCAGAACTCGGAGCGTCGACGACACCATCGATGAGACATTGCCTTTTGAGTCTCTCGTTCCTTTTCTCGCCAAACGTTCTCCCTTAGAAGTAAAGACAAATTTTATTGAACACTACTTCTTCGCAAGATTAGCGAGGCTAGGAGCTGAACAAATTGCTCACGCTTTTTGTGAAACCCGTTCTTACCATAGAGATTTTTACCATGACGCACCATAAATCCCCCCCGTTGGTCGAGGGTGCCCTCGACCTTCAACCGTGTGGCAGGGTAAGGATACCCTGCCACAACGGGTTGCGTGGTTTTAAACCTTTATTCCTCTTTCGATAAACAGATGACGTTTGATCTTCTTAGTTGTAGTCTTTGGAAATTCTTCTTCTCGAATTTCAAATCGAGTGATTTTTTTATAAACAGGAAGATTTTCGTTACATTTCTTTATTTCATCCTTGTAGATTAAATGAATATCCGGTTCGGTTAACGTGATCCCTTTTGAGATACTATACTGTTCAAGTAGCTCATAATGGGGATAGATAATGGCGCAAATCTCCTCTTTTTTGGTTTGAGGGTTAATCCTCGGTACGATTAAAATCTCTTCTATCCATTCGCTTTTTATGAGCTTTTCCTCAAGTTCTTCGGGATAAATATTCTTTCCTGTTTGGGTCACAATTATGCTCTTCATTCTCCCTATGATACATAAATAACCATTTTTATCAATGCGACCTAAATCTCCAGTATAGAGCCAACCACCTTTTAGGACTTCATCGGTTGCTTGTTTATTCTTATAATAACCGAGCATCACATTGGGACCACGCACAACAATTTCACCTATGCCGCTTGCATCGGGATCATAAATTTTGACTTCGACGTCTGGGAGGGGTAGGCCTACAGAATCACTTTTCGGATTTTTTAATGGACTAACCGAAATTACGGGTGAGGACTCGGTCAAGCCATAACCCTGCAAAATAGGTATGCCAAAAAGCTCTAACCCTTGGGCAACTTTTGGCGGAAGCGCTGCTCCGCCAGCTATTGCAATCCTGATGTGCTCCAGGCCCATTTCTCTCCTCACCCTGGCAAAGAGCGGTTTACGCAAGAATTTAAAGACCGAGCCAATTCCGCTTATGGTGTTGAATAAAATTTTTGTCGGCATTGATGATCGGGTCACTTTTCTATGGACCGCATGTAAGAATTTTTCAAATAAAAGTGGAACCGCAATCAAACATGTTACCCCGGCAGATTTCATCGTCGCCTGAAGGTCGTTCGGCTTTAAGCTTGGTGGGTAATAAATTGCTGCTCCACAATATAATGGATAGAGGAAGCCACATGTCGCTTCAAATGTATGATGCATCGGAATAATTGAAACCATCGTGTCATTTTCGTCTAATCTTATTGCACTTTGCAGCGATTTTACATTACTGATAATATTGTTATGACTTAACATAACAGCCTTAGATGTTCCGGTTGTGCCTGAGGTAAAGATTAAAACTGCTAAAGAATCCGGATCGATCTGGCCAGCAGGAATATCTTCTCCTACATCCAGTTCTTTGATGCTATTTAAGGGGATGATCCATTTTAGATTTTTTAGTTCACCTTTGACGCCTTCAATTTTGTAAAGGTGGTTCTCTGAGCTTAGGATACCCCTGGCTTCACTTTCTCTAAGAACATGAATGATTTCGCCTTCTTTTAACATGGGATCAAGAGGCACACAAACAAGGCCGGCTCTTACAATTGCCAAATAACCAATCGCCCATTCGGGACGATTTTCACCTATCACTGAAAATTTGTCACCCTTTTTTAATCCGAGTCCCAATAAATAATTTTTCAGCTTTATTACCGCATCCTTTAACTGTGCAAAAGTATATTCGGTATCCCCTTTCTTTAATGCCAATTTGTTCGGGAAATTTTTGGTTGATTGTTCAAAAATTTCGCCCAATACTTTAATTTCTTCATTCATAGTTTACTCTTTAGTTGAAATATCTTTTCTTTCCCCCTTTTATTGAAATAGGAAGAAGTTCATGGACCGAGTGTTTATCCCTGAGCAGGAAAAGGTCAAGCTGAAGCTTGACACTCCAATTTTTGCTAACGCTTGACCCCCGCCTTCGGTCTTCGACCCTGAGACTCAGACCCGAAGGGCGGGATCTTCGACATTTGCGCCGCCAACAGGATTGCATTTATCATCCCTTTTGGATCAGCGATCCCCTTGCCCGCAATATCCAGAGCCGTCCCAAAATCAGGCGACGTACGGATGATGGGCAAGCCGATGGTGACATTCACGGCATTACCTACTCCTCCCATCTTTAAAGGAATCAATCCCTGGTCGTGATACATGGCAACAATACAATCAAAACCTTGACTGAGACGGGGACTGAGACTGAGTCCCGCCGAAGGCGGGATAGAGTGGTTCGACAAGCTCACCATTCTAAAAATGGTATCGGATGGATAGGGACCAAAGGTTTTTATCCCTCTTTTTTGTGCCAATTTGATTGCGGGAAGAATAAATTTCTTTTCTTCTGTCCCAAAGATTCCGCCCTCCCCAGCGTGCGGATTTAAAGCACATACGCCGATCTTCGGTTTCTTAACCCCAAAGTATTTTTTCAAAGCCTCTTCAGCCAAAATGATCTTCTCCAAAATTAGCTTTTTAGAAATAGCTTTGGCGACTTCCGAAAGTGCAAGATGAGTGGTGACCAAAACTACTTTGTATCTATCAGAGATAAACATCATGGCGAATTTTTGAGTGGCAGTAAGATAAGCTAAGAATTCAGTATGTCCGGGAAAATCGTATCCCGCCAGATGTAAACCCTTTTTGGACAAAGGAGCGGTTACCATAGCATCTATCTGATCGGAAAGAGCAAATTGAACAGCATAAATCACACAATCAGCCGCCATCCTTCCGGATAATTTGGTGATTTTACCTGGTCTTACTTTCGTATGATTAAACCTGGTGCAGTCAAAAACATTTATACACTCTTTTGAATCCTTCCCACCTTCGGCCATCTCTTCAACCCAGGTTATTTTTCTCAGGTTGACCCTTCCTAAGAACTTCTTAACAGTG
>Ga0315277_10008750_pt1 | contig 12976 bp, 15 predicted proteins | sample YL17G05_15_MG_FD_203695 | JGI IMG/M metagenome (GOLD analysis project Ga0315277, IMG submission 203695) | Sediment microbial communities from Yellowstone Lake, YNP, Wyoming, USA - YL17G05_15 | ecosystem: Environmental > Aquatic > Freshwater > Lake > Sediment | place: USA: Wyoming | collected...
CCCAGCGGCTTGAGAACCCCGTTTTCGTAGATTACGTGAATCGTTTGCGGCATCATTATCGCCTTTATGCAAGCGTAGCAAGAACCGCGACTGAATGTCAAGGTAAAATGAGGGCGGCTCCATTTTTATGCCCTTCGCCACACACCGCGGCGAGATTGCGGAGCCTGTTCCGAGCGTAAGCGAAGAATCTCGCTCCTCGCAATGATACCCCCCCTTGTCGTTGCGAGGCATGATAGTGCCGAAGCAATCTCGGTGGGGCAAGGGGATTGCCACGCTCCCGCCTGCCATAGCTGTGCGGCGGGCAGGTCGCTCGCAATGACAGATGCACAGCTTCTTTTGACAGTGTTCGCTGGCTTATATATAATTCCTGTGGAGGGATAATCATGCTGACCGAGTACGTTGAGCGAGCGATGAGCAAAGCTATGTATGAGAAGCTCGAAGATGGTACTTATTGCGGCAAGATTCCTGAATGCCCTGGGACAATTGCTTTTGGCAAAACGCTTTATCAGTGCCAAGGTGAGCTGAGATCGGTTCTCGAAGGCTGGCTACTGGTCAAGATAAGGCATGGTGACTACTTGCCTGTCATAGATGGACTCGACCTAAACAAGGGCATACCAATACTTGAGGAAACTGTAGCCCGTGGCTAAATGGGTACCGTGTAAACGAAGAGTTTTTGTAAGGAAATTAGTTAGATTAGGTTTTAGCCCACCTGAGCCAGGTGGGCGTCATTTTTATATGCGTTATGGGACACATACCCTGGCTATTCCCAACAATGCTGAATATTCTGTGCCTCAGCTCAAGACACTTCTCAAGGAAGCGGAACAGATTATGGGAAGAAAGATTTCCTTACCGGAGTGGCAAGGTCTTTCCTGAGAAAATTTGAATTTGGGTTTTGGTATTTGGAATTTAACCAAGGGGATTGCCACGTCGCCCTAGGTGGAGACAGCTAGAAATGGTATAATATAGATGCGAATGGAGGTGGAAAATGGCAAAGACAGTCTCGATACCTGAAGATAGCATTATAGCGATGCTTAAAGGATTACCTGAAAATATTCTAATGGACATATTTTCAAAGATGTTAATCCGAAGTGATACCTCTCCTTTAACTGATCAAGAAGAGACATCGTATAAAGAAGCTTTAAAGGAGCACAAGAAAGGTGAGATTATCAATTGGGAAAGTTTGAAATAAAGTTTTCTAGAGAAGCAGCCAAGCAGTATAAAAAGCTACCAAAGGAATACAATAGCTTGGTTGAGATTGCTCCTTTCAGATTATCTGAAGGTTTAGAGCTAGATTTAAAGCCTGTAGAAGGTAAAAAGGATGTTTACAGGATCAGGGTGGGTAGGTACAGGGTGCTATTTACAAGGTTTAATAAAACTGTGCTAGTGTTCAGGATATCTCCGAGGGGAGATGTGTACAAATAGGTAATTTGGTGGGAATTTCAAATCTAGGCGGCTGACTACTGGCTCCTGACTACTGATTCCTGGCTCTTGACGCCTATGGTTGTCATTTGGATTTTGGCATTTGGGTCTCAATACTATGCTTTATCCAGGTCTTTCTTGGTGAGACCAAGGTCTCGCAGAATGGCTGCCAGAGTACCTTTGGGAATATCCTTGCTGCCACGATGTGGAATGGTCGTGAACAATTTATTTTCGGGGTTCCACCAGATCTCGTGAGAACCTGGAGCTTGGCGAACAAGTTCACAGCCCAACCTGCGGAGTTTCCTGGCCAATATGCGATAGGTCATACTGGGACAAGGAGGTCAGTGTGAAAAGGTGGCTCGATTGCTTGCAGGGTCTGAGGAAGCGGGACACCGTTTTCTCGCATGGATTCAATCAGTGCTTGAGCTACCCCCGGCGAGAGGCTAATCACCTCTTCGATAGTATCTGCCTGAACCAAGAAACCCGGCAGAGCTGGGCTCCTAGCCAGATAGCCACCTTCCTCTAGGGGCTCGATTTCAACAGGCAAAATGTACTTTGCCATGGTGGCTATAGCATAGCAGAGAAATAAGTAAAGGGTCAAATAGCCAAGTGGAGACCGTTTAGAAATCTTGGCGTGACCCCTTCCTGTCATTGTGAGGAGACTAGCGACGAAGCAATCTTGGTAGCGCAATAGAGATTGCCACGCACCTTTTAGGTGCTCGGAATGACACAGGAGTGGCAAAGTCACAGGACTTTAGTACTATTACTGACGGACTATTGACGCCAGAGATGATTCAGTTATACTGTTACTTAGTGACAGGTCCCCCTCTTAAGATAAGAGGGGCAAGGCCTGCCCGCCGAACAAATTCTTTGGCAGGCGGGGGAGTTATGAAGGAGACACCTAATATTTGGTATAATGCGAGGTGAGGCAAGGGAAATTGCCATGAAAAAAAGATTAATCAGAGACGAAAAGGGATATATCCTGATTGCGGCCCTTCTGGTACTTCTTGTCGTGGGCCTTATCAGCGGTCCGGTGCTATCCTATATGGTCAGCGGGCTCAGAGCTGGTCACGTATTTGAGACGGGGGCGGCTGAGCTTTATGCCGCCGATGGGGGCGTGACATATGCCTTGTGGAAGATAAAGGATAGCGGGCTCTGCCCGGGTAATCTGCCCCAGAGTTACCCCATAAATGTTGATGGCAAAAGTGTGGCGGTTAACATAACAAATGCCGGTGGTGGTACTTACAAAGTTATCTCCAACGCTACCACTGGTAATAATAGCCATACTACAGTTGTGGCTTATGTAGATGTAACGTTTACAAGCTTCCTGGACAATGCTATTACGAGCAATGGCGACGTATGGATTCAGAATAAGGTCACCGTAAATGGAACTGTCCAGTATGGCGGAAATCTAGACAACAAGGGCACTATCAATGGCCAAAACATATCAGAAAAATATCCGAAGTGGCCTACTGCAGGCGAGCTCTCAACCCGCTACTGGGAGGATGTGAAGAACGTGACGCCTTGGGGTGCTGATAGCTTAGACGTCAAGGATTACCCCAACCCTGGCCCGCTGCAGAGGACCACCGGAAACCTAAATCTAGCAATCTATAGCAGCGTGAAGGATAAGGTCGCGACGCTCCAGGGCACCGTGTATGTCAAGGGAAACCTAGATATCGGGAAGTCACAACAAGACTTCACGCTTGACCTCAATGGAAAGACTATCTATTGTGAAGGCGACATTTACATTGGGCCGGGAATAACCTTGCGTGGCTCGGGGTGCATTATCGCCAAAGGAAATATTCAGTTCCAACCGAATATGCAGAGTGTCTCCAGTGATTTCGTGTTAGTGATGTCACTCGAGAAGAACGTGACGCTTCAGCCGAGCGGTGGCACATTTTATGGTTCCATTGCAGGAACTTCAGTGGAGTCAGACATCGATCTAAAAGTTGACGTTGTGTGGGAGCCAATACCAGCGGGAGGTATAAACTTTCCCACTGAGGGATATGAGACAGTGAAGACAGCGACAATAAGTAATTGGGAGGTTAGCCGGCAATAGGAGCTGTACTTTCAAATAATGACAAATGACAAAGACCAAGTCTAAAACAATGTCAAATTACAAAGCTCAAATGTCAAATGAAGTTCAAAGCCCAAATGAGAAGAAGTAGGTTTGGCATTTAAGCATTTGGATTTCATTTGTTATTTGGATTTTGGGATTTGGACTTTAGCTACAGGGGCGGCATATAAGTGCCGCCCCCTTCTTTGTCGTTGCGAGGCTGGCGAAGCCAGCCGAAGCAATCTTGGTTGGGGGCAATAGAGATTGCCGCGCTCCCGCCTGCCATAGCTGTGCGGCGGGCAGGTCGCTCGCAATGACAACCGCTTTACTTTGCACGGTTTTGAATTTGCAATTTAGAATTTGGAATTTAACGGGTAGGCCAGTGATACTTATGTTAAAATGAGATAGGACTGAATGGAAAAGCGAAGGGTGTAGGGAGAACTCAAAGAAAGGGTAACCAATGTAAGTTGTGAGGTGTGCTATGAGATACAAAGTGAATATTAAAAGAACCGACGACGGTTATGCTGTTTGGTGTCCTGGATTGCCTGGTTGTTGGTCACAGGGAGAAACCGAAGAAGAGGCACTGGAGAATATAAAAGACGCCCTCCGAGCTTACTTAGAAACCGTTGAGGAGTTAAGCAAAAATAAAGAGTCCCGTTATGTAGAAGTAGGGTAAACTATGCCCACACTTCCCGGTGTGAACCACCAGCAAGCTATCAAGGCTTTTGAAAAGGCGGGGTTTTGGATTGCACGCCAAGGTAAGCATGTCACTATGACTAACGGGGAGTATGTTATTACTATTCCGCGGGCCAATCCAATCAATGCCTTCACCATGGCTGGAATTGTGAAAGATGCTGGTCTCAGCATCAGGGAGTTCAAGAAGCTTCTATGAAAGCGAGATTTCCCCAAAATTTGTAGGGGCGATACTTTAGCCTCGCCCTGCAAAACAATATTAAAATTCAAAGATAAAAACTCAAAATTACAAATCAAAGTTCAAGATTAAAGTTCTAGGTGTTCTCAGCTATCTATATTAAATTTTTACTCTGTCATTTTGCCTTTTGCATTTTGATATTTGACTTTGCTTGGAATTTGGAGCGGAGCGAGGTGCTGGCAATAACAGTACTGATGGACTATTGACGCCCAAAATGATTACGTTATACTAGTAGCACGATTTTTTTGAAAGGCAAACATTTGTGGGGAACCTCTAGACAAGGCTTTTTAGATGATGATATATTACGAGGAAAGCTGAGTAGGTTATGAAGATAAGCAGGAAAGTGTGGTTGATTTTAGGGGCGGTCATTATCGTGGCTGCCCTCGTCAGCCTGTACATTGTGTACTCCGGGGGGGCTGGAGAGCGGAATGATTTGAATACCAGGCTATCGAGGGCTCAGGCTTTCTTGCCCGGACTTACCAATCAAAAGCAAGACCTGGAAAACCAGCTGGCTTCTGCTCAATCATCGCTTGAGACGAACAAGACAAAATTCCCTGAATCAGTGGAGAGCATTGAATACGGCGAGTACTTATTCGAGATTGCTGATGAGTGCAACGTGAACTTGGCCTCGCTCAACTTCCCAAAACCAGCTGACAAAAAAGTCGGGGCTGTTACTTATTCTGTTGTCTCCCTGTCACTACCGGTCAGCGGTGCATTGACTGACATATTTGACTTCATCGACATTATAAGGACTGATGAGAGGTTTGCCAGCACTGACGTGAAAAGCGTAAATGTAGATATTGGCGGCTCAAAAGCCACCATCAACGTGGATATCTATGGCTATAAAGGGTAAATAAGCATGGCGAAAAGAGTTACCACTTTATTCATTAGAGATACCGGCATTAACCTGCTGGTCATGAAGGGCGAGAAGGTAGAAAAGTGGGCTAGCCTACCGCTGGATCCCGGCCTGGTTAGCCAGGGGCTTATTGTTGATGAAGCCCAGGTGGCCGATAAGGTTAAACAGCTATTTAAAGAGACGGGAGCACAGACAAAGAAAGTCATTACTGCTTTGAGCGGGCATGATTCTCTGTATCGTATCATAACCCTGCCCGAGCTGCCCGAGGCTGTACTTCCTGAGGCGATAAGGCGTGAGGCCAAGAGAACTATACCCACGCCTCTGGAAGAGGTCTACTTTTCATACCAGAGCCTTCCCCCCCTGACGAAGGGAGAAAGTCGTGTTTTCCTGGTCACCTTCCCCCGCAATCTGGTTGATGCTCTGGTCAGGACACTGCGCCAGGCCGGTGTTAAGCCATATGTAATGGACCTGGCTCCTCTCGCCCTGTGCCGAATCCCGAACGAGCCCCGGGCAATCATTGTTAATGCCCGGTTAGACCATCTGGATGTTATAGTTCTAGCCGACAGGCTCCCCCAGGTCATCCGCAGGTTAGCCCTGCCCGGAGAGGCTGAATCTTTAGAGGGCAGGCTGCCGCTTATCGCTGAAGAATTCAATAGGACTATAGCCTTCTATAATTCCGGCCACATGGAAACGCCTTTAGATACAGCTGTGCCTGTGTATGTCTGTGGCGACCTTGTAGAAAAACCAGAGGCCTGGCCGACAGTGGTTAGCCGGGCAGGCTATGCGATGTCACCGATGCCCTTGCCTGTGGAAGCCCCCGAGGGCTTCAACCCCAACGAATTTATGGTCAATATCGGACTGGCTCTTAAGGAGCTTCTGACAGAAAAAGAAGGAGCTAACTTTTCGTTGGTGAATTTTAATGCCCTGCCCGCGGTCTACGTGCCCCCGCGGTTCTCCGTAATGCGAGTCCTTGTCCCTGTGGGAGCTATCATTGGTATTGGCTTGATTATCTTTGGCGTAATTCTTATCCTGAATAATCGCGCTGAGATTGGGACATTGCGTTCCCGGGTGACAGTTGCTGAGACCAGCGTTACCCAACTGCAGATGGAAATAGCCACATTGAACACGCAGATTGGGTCGGCAGGAGCCATTGCCGATGAGCTTAGTACCAGACTTACTGCTATGGAACAGGGACGGGCGAGCATTTATGACGATTTGCGCGAGATTGTAACCTTAGCGGGGGACAAGGTAAATCTGAGCAGTGTTAATCATGGGGGCAGTTCAATAACCGTGAGTGGGACGGCTTCGGATGTGGATTTGATTTACGGTTATGCCCGAGATTTGAGGAGCAGTCCCAGATTCTCGACAGTGTGGGTTTCGAAAGTTGAGGGCGGGTCTAGTTTTGTGTTCTCCCTGACAAAATAAAGTTAGAAGCCGTCAGCCGTCAGCCGTCAGCCGTCAGAAGTCAGTAGTCAGTAGTCAGTAGCCAGAAGCCAGAATTCAGCGTTCAGAAGATTCTCCTACTGACTACTGGATTCTGTATTCTTGTTACTACCACTTGGCTTAGGATTTGGGGGGAAAGAGGATGGTGAGGCTAGGACTTTAGCACTATTACTAATGGAATATTGACAATAAAGGTGAAGTGAGCTTACACTATATTATAAATATACTCAAATATACTATAAATAAGGGGCTGATCGTAGAAGAGAAAAGGTATGGATATTTTTGCACTGCTCAGGGTAGGTAAGTCAAGGAGAGCGAGCGATTTACATATGGTTGCCGGCAGCCCGGCAGCGTTCCGCATCGACGGCTCCCTGCAGTCAGCAGACGGCATAGCTCCCCTGAGTCCTGAGGATATAAACGAGGCTTTTCTCCAGCTAACCACCCCCGAGGAGAGAGAACATTTCCACCGCCAACTTGAGCTTGACTTCGGCTATTCCTTACCTGATGTCGGTCGTCTGCGCTGCAATGCTGCTCAGCAGCGCGGGTCTATCAGCCTGGCTGTGCGCCTGCTGCCACCCAAAATCCCCACCATAGATGAACTGGAGCTGCCCCAGATATGTAAAGAGCTTGCCGTGAAGCCCAGAGGACTGGTAGTGATTACTGGGCCTACCGGCAGCGGTAAAACTACCACCATAGCAGCTATGATTCATCACTTGAATAATCATGAGACTCGCAAGATAGTTACCATTGAAGACCCCATAGAATACGTTTACCCCAGCATTAAATGTTCTGTGACCCAGCGTCAGTTGGGTGAGGACACCCTGTCCTTTGACAATGCTTTAAAGCATATCTTAAGGCAGGACCCGGATGTGATTCTGGTCGGGGAGATGAGAGACTCGGAGACTGCCGATGCCGTCCTTACCGTAGCTGAGACCGGACACTTTATATTAACTACCGGCCATGCCCCCAGCGCTACTCAGGCCATGGAGAGAATAATAGACCTGTTCCCACCTCATCAGCGACACCTGGCTCAGACACGGCTGGCTTCTCTGCTTGTTGCTGCGTTGTGTCAGGTGCTTGTGCCCCGGGCTAACGGCTCAGGAAGGATAGCCGCCGTAGAAATTATGCTCGGCAATCCGGCAGCGAAGAGCCTCATTCGTGAAGGCAAACTCTACCAGTTACCCAATGTCATCCGTACCCACCGGGAGATGGGCATGATTTCGCTTGACGAAGCCCTGGTCAACCTCTATCTTAAGGGAACCATCACCGGCAAAAGCGTGCTTGAGTTCTGCAACGACCGCCAGGAAGTGGAAAAGCTCGTCGGCAAGATAAGATTATAGTCAACCGTAGAACACACGGTAAATTCCAAATTCCAAAATCCAAACTTTTTCTGTCATTGCGAGCGAAGCGTGGCAATCTCTATTTGTCCTCACCGAGATTGCTTCGGCACTGTTGTGCCTCGCAACGACAAAGAGGGCTGACCAAGTCAGCCCCGCAATGAGAAAGAGGAGGTGTCATTGTGGGCGAAGCGTGGCAATCTCTATTGCCCCACCGAGATTGCTTCGGCACTGTCGTGCCTTGCAATGACAAAGGAGGGCTGACCAAGTCAGCCACGCAATGACAGAGAGAGTGTGTCATTGTGGGCGAAGCGTGGCAATCTCTATTGCCCCACCGAGATTGCTTCGGCACTGTCGTGCCTCGCAATGACAAAGGAGGGCTGACCAAGTCAGCCACGCAATGACAGAGAGAGTGTGTCATTGTGGGCGAAGCGTGGCAATCTTTATTGTACCCCACCGAGATTGCTTCGGCACTGTCGTGCCTCGCAATGACAAAAGGGAGCTGAGACAAGGGGGGTGTCATTCTGAGCCGCAGACGAAGAATCTCACCTTCGCTCAGGACATACCTAAATAGATTCTAATTTTTAAATTCGACCCCGTTTGGGGTAAGGCGGAGATAAATTCCGCCGCTGCATTATTTTCAACTTCAGGGGCAGGGCTTGTCCCCACCTCTTCTGGTGTCGTTGTGGGCCCTCCGTCTCCTGTAATTCTTCGCCCCGACTTGTCGGGCCGAAGAATCTCGCCTCTCCTCAGGGTAAGCTCTGCGTGGCAATCCCCTGGTTCCCGGGAGATTGCGGAGCCTGTTCCGAAGCGTAAGCGAGGAATCTTCTCCTCTCGCAATGACAGGGGGGTGTGTTCCGTAATGACGAGGGGGCGTGTCATTGCGAGCAAAGCACGGTAATCCCTCGCCGGGGTCGCTAATCGCTCTTCATTGCCGGCAGAGTCATCTGTATTTCTCATAGTACTAATGGACTATTACCTTTCTCATAGTATTAGTCGTAAAAGAAGGGGAAATCCCTCGCCTTCCCAGTACTTTTGGGGGAGGTTTTTCCGGGACCACCAAGCAAATAGGGAGGCGATTAGCAATCCCAGTGCCCCCCACCGAGATTGCTTCGTTGCTACGCTCCTCGCAATGACAAGAGGAAAGGGTGCCCCGCAATGACAAAAAAGGAAGAAGACCCTCGTAATGACAGGAAGGGAAAGTGCCTCGCAATGACAAGAAGAGTGTGTCATTGCGAGCACCTGAAAGGTGCGTGGCAATCTATTGTTTTGGTCATTGGTATTTTGATGAGAAGAATTAAATTCTTCCTTTCTTTTGTTTGAGATTTGGGATTTGGTGCTTAGGATTTAGATTTTCTTTCGCTGACTTCTGACTACTGACTTCTGACTACTGTCTACTTTTTACTTATGTATAAAAAGCTACCGGCGGAGCCCGCTAATGCTGACTCCGCCGGTAAGCTGATTCCGACAGCCTTAAGGCTTCGTCATCTGTGTCCAGGTAGGGGTGGGTAATGCATTGTACGCCCAATAGGTGGCACCGGCGGAAAGATTGCCCGCGTTGGGGTAGGTACCGGAGTCAACGAGACCACTAGCGTTAATGGCCCAGCTTCCCTTGAGTCCAGCTAAGCCGCCCTGCATGTAGGCTGTCAGGTCAATAGGGGGAAGAGTATTGATTACTCCGTTGGCACTGCTGACCGTGCCCCCCGCAACAGCTCCTACTCCCTGCTCAGCCATGGCGGCGTATACACCTTGTTGAACGGTTCCCAGTTCACCCTGAGCAGCACCTTTTTGTCCTACACCCAGGAATTTGGTAATGTTGGGGATTATCACTGCCGCCAGGATGCCCAGGATAGCTACCACGATGATCAATTCAATCAGGGTGAAGCCCTTCTCTCCTCTGTGGAGACACTTAAACATGGGATATTTTGTCTTTAACATTTTTACCTCTTTTTCCTCCTTCTTTTGATTTTTCTGTTTCTGGATTTAGCTTCAGTAAGCTATTTGATAGATATATTATCCTCTGCGCTTCTTTCACCTCCTTTGGTTTTTCTGGGTTTAGCTCCAGTAATTCATCGTATATATTGTATATAGTATAGCTAGTCCTCTTAGCCGTCAATCACCCATCAGTAATAGGAAGATAGTAGTAGGCTCACCGAGATTGCTTCGTCGCTACGCTCCTCGCAATGACAGGGAAGGGATGTCATTGCGAGCGACCTGCCCGCCGCACAGCTATGGCAGGCGGGAGCGCGGCAATCTCATTGGCTAAGCTAAAAAACAGAGGATCAGTAGTCCGTAGTGGAATATTCCGAATGTTGAATGCTGGCTACTGACTACTGACTACTGACTACTGACTACTGACTACTGGCTACTGACTACTGGCTACTGGCTACTGACTACTGGCTACTGACTACTGACTACTGGCTACTGACTACTGGCTACTGGCTACTGACTACTGGCTACTGACTACAGTTTACTGACCGCCAGGACCTTTATGCCCTGACGCTTGGCAAACTGCATGGCTTCCCTGGTGAGCCCGGGAACAGCAACAAAGACCTTGTCCATAATACCGGTATCATAAGCCTTGTCATCGAAGTCAAATAGCCTCTCCAGTCCCATCGGCTTGTCATCTACCTCGATGCCAATGGCAATACGGTGAGTGATGATGCCCTCATCCTTGGTAGCCAGTATGTCTAGATTGTGGATAGCGCCGGACCGGCCTTTGACTTCAGCCTTTTCCTTTACTATGTAGCCCTGTTTCTCCAGGTATTGTATAAGCTGTGATTTGGACTTGAATTCAAAGGGCTCTTTCACTATTTCCCGACCTGGCTGGGGACTACCTACCAGCACTATTTCCAGGTCCTTGGGTTCCAGCACCTTTATCCTTTGGTAGCTGGCAAATTTCCTGGCCTCTTCACCTAACTCGGGGATGATAAGCAGTACTTTATCGTGGATGCCGCTGTCATAGGCTTTGACATCAAAATCCAGTACCCTGTCCAGTCCTATCCTATCCCTGGCAATCTCAATCCCGATAGCGAGAGTATGGGTAACGACGCCATCATCCCTGGTAGCCAGTATATCTACGTAATGTTCCGCCCCCGACCTTCCCTGCACTCTGGCATTTTCCGTTACTTTGTAGCCGCGCTGCTTCAGAAATTCAACGAACCGCACTTTAGGCTGAAGCTCAAATTCCAGCCAGTTTCTCTTCGATTCATTAAAGCTATATGCGTAAATAACTATCTCGTCGACCTCATCTTCATTGGCAAGCGAGGAACATTTGAGACAGCGCCACTTTAGAAATGGTACGCTAAATATCTCGCTGCAGTCGCGGCACTTGTAGAGCACTCCCTGGCTCCGGTAGTCGGCGCCTATAGTCCTGAGTTCCATTTTACACCTGGGGCATATATATTTACCCTTGGCTGTAAACTCATCTTCAACGCCGACATACTTGCAGGCAAAGTGCTCAAGGATCCGGCCCCGGACAATATGTCCTGAGCTACATTTAGGGCAGTGAGCGCTTGGTCTTAAGTGTGGTGATTGGCACCGGCGACAACGGATGAGCCTATCGAAGAAACTCTTGTTCACGACATCCTTAGCAGCCAGGGATTCCATAATGGCTACTGCTTCCTTGCCTTTGACTTTTAGTGTTTGCTCAACGGCTGGATAGATGTAGCCCAGCTCAGAGGTAAAATCATACTGGGGTTTAATATTAGTAATCCTCCCCGCCAGCATTTCAGCTATCAATTTTATCGCAATCTCAGTATCCACCATGCTGCTGCTAGCTTGGTGAGCTTTTGTCGCTTCTACGGCCTTATCGGCTTCTGCCATGCATTACCTCCGTTCATGTATTTAAAAAAGTATAATTCGCAATATCCGAGAAGTCAATGAGATAAAGGTACTATCTTTGTGAGCCATTCGCTCTTTTTGTCATTGCGAGCGAAGCGTGGCAATCTCATTGATTTTTGAGCTTTGCGAGGCGTGAAGGAATCCCTTCCTTCACACTGGAAATGGTAAACAATGCGGCTGCATTTTTCAAAAAATTCTGATTTTTGAATTTCTGTGGGTTAGTTTACTGCCGAGGGAGGGACTCGAACCCACACTCCCTTGCAGGAAGCGGATTTTAAGTCCGCCGCGTCTACCATTCCGCCACCTCGGCTCGATAATTGATAATGGAAGGAGGCGGCGGGCGGATTCGAACCGCCGCATCGGGGTTTTGCAGACCCCTGCCTTAACCTCTTGGCTACACCGCCGCAACTACCAAATTTACTGGAGCGGAAGACGGGATTCGAACCCGCGACCTCCTCCTTGGCAAGGAGGCATTCTACCGCTGAACTACTTCCGCCTTAAATAGATTTTACAGTCTTTTTTTAGTTCCCGCAAGCCAATTTCACCCCAAAAGTCTTGCGATTTTCGCGGGTGGTTTAATCTTGGTGCCGAGGGGGAGATTTGAACTCCCACGGGCTTGCGCCCACCACCCCCTCAAGATGGCGTGTCTGCCTATTCCACCACCTCGGCCTGGCAGGGGCGGCAGGACTCGAACCCGCGACCTGCGGTTTTGGAGACCGCTGCTCTAGCCAAACTGAGCTACGCCCCTAAATCAGCGTAATTATATCAAAAATACCCCTGGGGCGACTCGAACGCCCGACACGCGGTTTAGGAAACCGCTGCTCTATCCATCTGAGCTACAGGGGCACGCTACTACCACAACCCTCGTTTTTCCCGAGTTTCATGGTGGAGATAGGGGGATTCGAACCCCCGACCTCTGCGATGCGAACGCAGCGCTCTCCCAATTGAGCTATATCCCCTAATTCAATTTTAGCAATACTTCAAACTGTGGGTCAAATCGGCTGCTCCTTGCCCTTGTCTGATAACGCTGCTATACTGAGCGAAAGCTATGACCTATGAAATCGTCATCGGCCTGGAGGTCCATACTCAGC
>Ga0315277_10008751_pt1 | contig 12976 bp, 9 predicted proteins | sample YL17G05_15_MG_FD_203695 | JGI IMG/M metagenome (GOLD analysis project Ga0315277, IMG submission 203695) | Sediment microbial communities from Yellowstone Lake, YNP, Wyoming, USA - YL17G05_15 | ecosystem: Environmental > Aquatic > Freshwater > Lake > Sediment | place: USA: Wyoming | collected...
GCAGGAGACGGTGGACATCCTCCGCGGGCTGCGCTCTCGCTATGAGGCGCACCACCGGGTGCGGATCGACGACGCGGCGCTGGTCGCCTCGGCCCGGCTTTCTTCCCGCTACATCACGGATCGGTTTTTGCCGGACAAGGCTATCGACGTGATGGACGAGGCGGCGTCGCGGGTGAGGCTGCAGATCAGCGAGCCGCCGGAGGAGATCAAGCGGCTGCGGCAGGCGCTGGACAACGTTTCCCGGGAGCTGCAGAAGCTGGTGAGCGTGAGCCCGCTGGAGCGGGACGAGACGGAGTTCCAGCGCGGGGTGCAGCTGCGGGACCAGCGGCACCGGCTGCGGGAGGAGCTGACGGGGCTGGAGGAGGAGTGGCGCCGCAAGCGGGCGGAGGCCAAGGACACGGTGCGGGAGGACGACATCTCGTACGTGGTCTCGATCTGGACGGGCGTGCCGGTCTCGCGGCTGGCGGAGGGAGAGACCGAGAAGCTGCTGCACATGGAGGAGCGGCTGCACGAGCGGATCGTGGGGCAGGAGGAGGCGGTGCGGGCGGTGTCGCGGGCGGTGCGGCGGGGCCGGGCGGGGCTGAAGGACCCGCGCCGGCCGGTGGGCTCGTTCCTGTTCCTGGGCCCGACCGGGGTGGGGAAGACGGAGCTGGCGCGAGCGCTGGCGCAGTTCCTGTTCGACCACGAAGATGCGATGATCCGGATCGACATGTCGGAATACCGGGAGCGGCACACGGTGTCGCGGCTGATCGGGGCGCCGCCGGGGTACGTGGGCTATGAGGAGGGGGGCCAGCTGACGGAGGCGGTGCGGCGGCGGCCGTACTCGGTGGTGCTGCTGGACGAGGTGGAGAAGGCGCATCCGGAGGTGTTCAACATCCTGCTGCAGGTGATGGAGGACGGGCGACTGACGGATGCGCAGGGGCACGCGGTGGACTTTCGGAATGTGGCGCTGATCATGACGAGCAATGTGGGGACGAGCTCGATGGACCTGGGGGTGGGGATGGGTCTGAGGAGCATGGGGCCGGACCAGGAGGCGGCTGGGTACGAGCGGATGAAGGGGCTGGTGCTGGACAAGCTGAAGGAGACGTTTCGCCCGGAGTTCCTGAACCGGGTGGACGAGGTGATCGTGTTCCACGCGCTGACGCAGGAGCAGGTGAAGCAGATAGTGGACCTGCTGCTGAGTCAGGTAGTGGAGCGGCTGAAGGAGCATGGGATGGGGCTGGTAGTGGACGAGGGGGCGAAGGAGATGCTGGCGCGGGAGGGGTTCGATCGGACGCTGGGGGCGCGCCCGCTGCGGCGGGCGATCCAGAGGCGGATTGAGGATGTGCTGTCGGAGCTGCTGCTGTACGGGAAGTTCCGGGACGGAGACACGGTGGAGGCGACGGTGGAGGAGGGCGAGATCACGTTCCGGCGCGCCGAGGAATTGGCACCAGTCGGGCAGTGAAGCGAGGGGGGCGCGCAGAGGGCAGCCGCGCAGGTGAGGAATCCGCGTCCCCGGGCACCACCCGGGGACGCTGCGCTCTTGTATGGGCCCTGCGAGCGTCGTGAGCGCGCAGGGACAGAGAGGGGCTCGCGTTGCCCAGGCCTGGGACGGTATTCCTGTGCGAGAAGTGCGGGGCTGAGTCGGCCCAGTGGCATGGCCGATGTCCGGCCTGCGGGGAGTGGAACACCCTGGTCGAGCACCGGGCGCCGCGGCGACAGGCCGGGGCACCGCGGCGGGCGAGCGGGGCGGTCCCCGTTCCGGCGGCGGAGCTGACGGCCAGGAGGGAGCCGCGCCGGGAGACAGGACTGGCAGAGCTGGACCGAGTGCTGGGTGGAGGAGTGGTGGCCGGGGCCGTGGTGCTGGTCGCCGGGGACCCCGGGATCGGGAAGTCCACGCTGCTGCTGCAATCGGCGAACGCGTTTGCGCGGGAGCACGGGACCTGTCTCTATGTGTCCGGGGAGGAATCGCTGAGCCAAGTGGGGATGCGGGGGGCGCGCATCGGCCCTCTGTGCCCCGAGCTGCTCTTCCTTGCGGAGACGGACGTCGGGGTGATCGAGGAGCAGGCGAGGCGGATCGGCCCACAGCTGCTGGTGGTGGACTCGGTGCAGTCGCTGTGGTCGGGCGAGGTGGAGTCTCCGGCGGGGACGGTGAGCCAGGTGAGGGAGTGCGCGGCGCGGCTGCTGCGCATGGCGAAGGACCTGGGAGTGGCGACGTTTCTGGTGGGGCATGTGACGAAGGAGGGGGCGGTGGCCGGCCCGCGGCTGCTGGAGCACATGGTGGACACGGTGCTGTCGCTGGAGGGGGATCGGCATTCAGGCTACAGACTGCTGCGATCCACGAAGAACAGGTTTGGCTCGACGGATGAGCTGGGCCTGTTCCGGATGACTGAGGGGGGAATGGAGGGAGTGCCGGACGCGAGCGCGGCGCTACTGGCGGAGCGGAGGCCGGGGGTCCCCGGCTCGACGGTGGTGGTGACGATGGAGGGGAGCCGGCCACTGCTGGTGGAGATCCAGGCGCTGGTGGGGGAGGCCTCGACCTACGGGACGCCGAGGCGGAGCGTGACCGGGGCGGACTACAATCGGGTGTGCCTGATGCTGGCCGTGCTGGAGAGGGCGGCGGGGATGGGGCTGGGGCTGGCAGGGAGGGATGTGTTCGTCAACGTGCCTGGCGGGGTGAGAGTGGCGGAGCCGGCGGCCGATCTGGGGATCGCGGTGGCGATGGCGAGCAGCTTGTGGGGCGTGCCGGTGGACCCCGCGTTGGGGTGCGTGGGAGAGGTCGGGTTGACGGGGGAGGTGCGTTCGGCGCCGGGGCTGGAGGCGAGGTTGGGGGAGCTGGGGAGGAGGGGATTCACGCGCTGTCTGGCGGGGCCGGGCGGAGCGCAGCGCGCGGGCAGAGAGGGAGGGGCGAAGGTGGTGGTGGTCCAGGACATAGCGGAGGCGCTGGGGGCGGTGCGCGGGCGCGCGGGAGGGTGAGCGCGAGCGAGGGCCGATGGTTGGTGATGTGCGGCGGCTGGCACTATGGGGGAAAGGTGGGGAGGCGGAGGCGGCGAAGGTAGGCGAGCGATGGGGTGCGGTGGACGGGGGGAGCAGGAGAGGCGCGCCGGGATGGCGATCACGAGGATTGTGGGGCTGCTGCTGAGCTTGACGGTCGGCGCGCTGACCGCGTGGGTGGCGATGCAGATCTCGCCCTATTACACGGCGGCCTTTCAGGACGCGCCGCCGTTCCGGGGGTTCGAGGAGACCTATCGGGTGCTCTTCGCGTGCCTGGGGCTGATCGTGGGGTTCACGGGGGCGAGCCTCATCTATCGGCAGGCGGTGGGGCTGGCGCGGGAGATTCTGTCTGACCTGCGGCAGATTCCGGGGCGAGACAAGGCGGCGGTGATCCTGGGGGTGTTCATCGGGCTGGGGATGACGGCGCTGCTGGGGGTGCTGCTGGTGCGGATCCCGAGCTACGGGCCGCAGCTGACGGTGCTGGTGGGGCTGGCGTGCGTGTACGTGGGGGTGTTCATCACGCTGAGCATGAAGGAGGAGCTGTATTACTTCTTCCCGAACCTGGCGGCGCGGCCGGAGGGGAGAGAGGAGGCGGGAGGGAAGTCGCAGGCGAAGCTGCTGGACACGAATGTGATTATAGACGGGCGGATTGCGGACGTGGCGCGGGCGGGGTTCGTGGAGGGGCCGATGTACATACCGGCGTTCGTGCTGGATGAGCTGCACCTGATCGCGGACTCGTCGGACACGCTGAAGCGGAACCGGGGGAGGCGGGGGCTGGACATACTGAACCAGATGCGGGAGGAGCCGGGGCTGGCGGTGCAGGTGCTGGAGCGGGAGGGGCAGGGGGCGAGGGACATGGACCCTGTGGACGCGAAGCTGGTCCAGCTGGCGAAGGAGCTGGGGGCGGCGATCGTGACCAATGACTTCAACCTGAACAAGGTGGCGCAGCTGCAGGGGATCCGGGTGCTGAATGTGAACGAGCTGGCGAATGCGGTGAAGCCGGTGGTGCTGCCCGGGGAGGAGCTGTCGGTGACGATCGTGCGGGAGGGGAAAGAGCCGGAGCAGGGGGTGGCTTACCTGGATGATGGAACAATGGTGGTGGTGGAGCGGGGGAAGGACCGGATTGGGCAGACGGTGCGGCTGGTGGTGACGAGCGTGCTGCAGACGGTGGCGGGGAAGATGATCTTCGGGAACCTGGCGGAGGCGGGGCAGGGATCGCAGGAGCACTACCATCGGAACCAGCAGCGGGGAGCGGACTCGCCGCATCACCGGGCTGATAGCGGCAGCGGGGCGCGGCGAAAGACTCGGTCTTCTTGAGCGGAAGGCATTCGTGGAACTGGGGGGGAGGCCGCTGGCGCGGTATGCGGTGGAGGCGGTGCGCGGGTGCGAGGAGGTAGGGGAGATCGTGGTGGTGGTGGCGCCTGAGGATGTGGAGCGGGCGCGGAGGGAACTGCTGGGGGGAGGGTCGGGGAAGACTGAGCGGGTGGTGGCTGGGGGGAAGAGGCGGCAGGAGTCGGTGCGGGCGGGGCTGGGGGAGGTGAGCGCGGGGTGTGACCTGGTGGTGGTGCACGACGCAGCGCGGCCCTTCGTGCGGGGGGAACTGGTGCGGCGGTGTCTGCGGGAGGCGAGGCTGCACGGGGCGGCGGTGGCGGCGGTGGCGGCGACGGACACGGTGAAGGAGGTGGGGCGAGAGGGGGAGGTGACCGCGACCCTGGACCGGTCGCGGCTCTGGCTGGCGCAAACCCCGCAGGCGTTCCGGTACGAGCTGCTGGTGGAGGCGCACGAGGAGGCGGCGAAGGTGGGGTTCGAGGGGACGGACGATGCGGCGCTGGTGGAACGGTTGGGGCGGGCGGTGCGGGTGGTGCCAGGGGACCCAGACAACACCAAGATTACGTGCCGGGAGGATCTGATGGAGGCGGAGCGGAGGTTGTCCGGATCGGGGGACAAGGCGAGGAGGGAGGGGGAGCGGCGGACCGGAATCGGGTATGATGCGCACCGGTTCGCCGAGAGCGGCTCTGAGGCGCATCGGTCTGCGGAGGGCCGACCGTTGGTGCTAGGTGGGGTGCGGTTCCCGGGGGAGCGCGGTCTGCTGGGGCACTCCGACGCCGATGTCGTGTCGCACGCCATCTGCGACGCGCTGCTGGGCGCGAGCGGGCTGGGCGACATCGGGGGGCACTTCCCGGACACAGATCCCCGGTATGCTGGGATCAGCAGCCTGTCATTGCTGGTGCGCGCGGCGGAGATGGTGAGAGAGGCGGGGTGGGAGATCGAGAACGTCGACGCGGTGGCGATTGCGGAGGCGCCGCGGATAGCGGGACGCGCGGAGGAGATGCGGGGGGCGGTCGCCGGGGCGCTCGGGATCGGCTGCGAACGGGTGAGCCTGAAGGGGACGACGACCGAAGGCATGGGGTTCACGGGGCGCGGGGAGGGGATTGCGAGTCAGGCGGTGGCCTTGCTGAAGGCGCGGGAGTAGGGGGCGGCAGGGCGGATATCGCGCGGCACTCCCGCCCTCGCAGAGCAGGCTGGGGCGGGGACGCGATGGGGGGAAAGGAGGTGGTGGCAGAGGTCACGGCGGTCGAATGGCGGGCCTCTCCGGGCTCGCGGGCGGGGAGCTGAGTGCACCACGGATCTGGAAGGACGGGAGAAGATGCTGGTAAACATCACGGCCAAAGGGGTAGTGGCGCCAGGGAATGTGAGGGAGGTGGCGGAGCGGAAGCTGAGGAAGCTAGAGCGCCTGCTGAAGAAGATAGATACGGTGGAGATCACGCTCTCACAAGAGCGGCAGTGGCATGTGGTGGAGATGATGATCGAGGCGAACGGGCTGCTGCTGCGGGGGCAGGACCGCTCCGGCGATTTCCGGTCGGCTCTGGAGAGCCTGGTGGACAAGCTGGAGCGGCGGGTGAAGAAGTCCCGGAGCAAGCTGATCAAGCGCTACCGGGAGGCCCCCGACGCGGAGCAAGCGTGGGCCGAGCTGGCAGGCGAGTCGGCGGAGGTGGGGGAGCCCTCCGCCGGCGCGGTGGTGCGGAGCAAGCGCTTTCCCTTGAAGCCGATGACGCCGGACGACGCGGTGGAGGAGATCGAACTCCTCGGCCACGACTTCTACGTATTCATCAACTCGGAGACAGAGCAGGTCAGCGTGCTCTATCGGAGGAAGGCCGGCAACTACGGTCTGATCGAGCCGGAGTCCTGAGCCGTCGGGCCGGCCGGGGGAAGGCCGGGTCTGGCGAGAGGGTGGTGCGGCAGTCGGGCCACCTGCCGGGACCGGGCGACGGTCCCGGAGTGGGCCGGGGCGGGATGACTTCGGGAGCGTCGAGTGAGGATCGCGGAGTTTCGAGAACTGGTGCGCCAGGAGTTCGGGCCGCGCTTGGAGCGAGCGACGCCGGCGAGCGTCCGCGAGTTCCTGGATCGGATGCAGCTCCGGCTTCACCAAGAGGCCGGGGAGGGCCCTCCCTATGTGATGGCGGAGGAGCCGGCGCGCAGCTATGAGGAAATCGTGAGCGATTTCTTCTCCCGGGCGCTGGACTACCCGCCCGAGCAAGCTTTCATCATGCTCTGGCTGCTGGCGTTCGAGCAGCACTTCGCGATGCTCGAGGAGGACTACGCCCGACGGTTCGTGACGATCTTCGGGGAGGGGGAGGCGGAGTAGGGCCGGGGTCGCTGGGGGCGATCGGCAGGACGGGGGGCCGGGGCTGGAGAACCTCCGCCCTGCATGAAGATCGCGGATTTCGATTACCATCTTCCCCCTCGCCTCATCGCCCAGGAGCCGGCCCGCCCGCGTGATTCCTCTCGCATGCTCGTTCTTCACCGCAGGAGCGGGGAGATCGAGCACCGCGCCTTCCGCGACCTAGTCGGCTATCTCCGGGAAGACGACATCGTCGTCACCAACGACACGCGAGTGGTGCGCGCGCGGCTGCACGGCCGGCGCGATCCGGGCGGGGGGAGCGCGGAGGTGCTGCTGCTGGGGGAGCGGGAGGCGGGGGTGTGGGAGGCGCTGGTGACGCCGGGGAGGCGGATTCCGGCGGGCCGGCGGATCGTTTTCGGGGAGGGGGAGCTGTGGGCGGAGGTGGTGGAGCGGACACCGGCCGGGGGAAGGCTCCTGCGGTTCTCGGGGTCGGGGGACGTGAGCGAGAAGCTGGAGCGGCTGGGCGAGGTCCCGCTGCCCCCGTACATCCACGGGCCCCTGGCGGACGAGGCCGACTACCAGACCGCGTACGCGCGCGTGCCCGGGGCGAGCGCGGCTCCGACGGCCGGCCTGCATTTCACGCCGGAGATGCTGGAGGCGGTGCGGGTGCGGGTGCGGTCGGTCGTGTCGCTGACCCTTCACATCAGCCTGAGCACGTTTCGGCCGGTCCGCGCGGAGGTGGTCGAGGACCACGAGATGTACGCGGAGAGCTATGCCATACCGGAGGACACCGCGCGCGCGGTGTCAGCAGCGACGGCGCGGGGGGAGAGAGTGGTGGCCGTCGGCACCAGCACGGCGCGGGCGCTGGAGGCGGCGGCCGGGGAGACGGGGGTCCGCGCCGGGGCGGGCGAGACGGCCCTGTTCATCACGCCTGGGTACCGGTTCCGGGTCGTAAGCGCGCTGCTGACCAACTTCCACCTGCCGCGATCCACGCTGCTGCTGCTGGTGTGCGCGTTCGCGGGCCGGGAGGCGACGCTGCGGGCCTACCGGGAGGCAGTGGTCCAGGAGTACAGGTTCCTGAGCTTCGGGGACGTGATGCTGGTCGCGTAAGGGCGGCCGGCCACGCGAGGTCGGGCGGAGGTCCGAGGGCCAGGGTGCGAGCCGACGAACTGGAGAAGATGTTTGGGCTGGAGGACACGTACTGGTGGTTCGTCGCCCGGCGGCGGCTGGTGCGGGACCTGCTGGCGCGGCACCTGGGGAGGCCGGACGGGTCGGCTCGGCCGCTTCGCATTCTGGATGTGGGGTGTGGGACCGGGGCCACGTTCCAGGTGCTGGAGGGGTATGGGCGGCCGGTGGGGATCGACCGGTCGCCGGAGGCGCTGCGGTACTGCCGGCGGCGGGGGGACCATGCGCTGGTGCTAGCGCGAGGGGAGGCGCTGCCGGTCCAGAGCAGCTCGGTGGATGCGATCACCGCGCTCGACCTGCTGGAGCATATCGCCGAGGACGGGGAGGCGATGAGGGAGTCTGCGCGGGCGCTGCGGCCTGGGGGCCTGCTGGTGGTGACCGTGCCGGCGCTGCCTTGGCTCTGGAGCGAGCACGACGAGGCGCTGGATCATCTGAGGCGATACCGGGCAGGGGAGCTGCGGCGGGCGTTGGAGCAGGCGGGGCTGGAGGTGGTCCGCCTGTCGCCTGTGATCACACTGCTGCTGCTGCCGATCGGCGCGCTGCGGCTGGCGCAGAGGGCGATCCGGCGGCGGAGGACTCGCCCGCAGACGGCGTTCATCATCCCTCCCCGCGCGGCCAACTGGCTGTTGACGGCGCTGCTGTGGCTGGAGAACCAGTGGGCCCTGCGGTGGAACCTGCCGGTGGGGGTGTCGCTGATGGCGGTGGCGCGGAAACCGGCAATCGGACTCCACGACTCCCTCTGACCCGACGCCTCGAGCCAGGCCAGCCCTGGAGTCCCCTACCCGCCCTCCACCCGGAAGCTGTCCAGGTACAGCGGGCCGAGGTAGCCGGGGTGCTCGGCCTCGCCGTTCGCGATCCTCACGCCTACGTCGATCACATGCTTGAGCGCGGCCAGGAGGTCCTCCTCCGCGACCCCCCAGTCGCGCGCCCCCTCGGGCCCTGACAGGTAGCCTTCGACCGTCACCCATTCGCCCGGGGCCAGCGCAGTGTCACCGGCCATCACCATCCAGCGCCACTCGTCGCCCATGAGGTAGAGCGCGGCGCCGAGTCCGGTCGGGGCCGTCGCGGGAAGGTAGACGTCCACGGCGACCTTCCGGAGCAAGGTCCAGTCGGCAGCAGGCGACACGCCGACGAAGGCTTGCGACCGCGCCCCGGACCTGAGGTTGACCGGGACCTCCAGGGACCACCTACCCTTGCTCGTCGTTGTGTCCGACCGCGCCACCTGATAGGTCACGCCGCCCGGGTCCTTATTGCCGTCAGGCCAGTCCGGCATCCGCCATCCCTGCGCATCCTCCTCGAAGGAGTGGATGACCACCGTGTCCGGCCCTCGGGCCGACGCCGGGGCGAAGAACACGACCTCCTGTGAGCGCTCCGCGGGCTCCAGATGGGGACCTGAGGCCGAAGCACTCAGGGTGTAGACGTCTGACGGGAGGTTGGCCTCGAGTCGGATATCCTCGTCAAGGCGCGCCCCCGGGCCGACTGCGAGGTGCCTCTCCTCTATCACCGCCGGGCCCAGGCGACACTGGAAGAGGAGGCTCTCCTCTCGGTCGGAGCGGCTCTTCACCATGACGTGAGCGGAGCCCACCACCGGCCCGCGGACCACGCTGGGGACGTCGAGGTCCACAAGGGCCACCATCACCGGAAGGGCGAGCACCTCGATCTGGTGGGCGTCCTTCCGCCCACGCCACTCCACGCAGAACTCAATGTCGAAGGGCGCCCTGGACTCCGACTGGGCCTCGTACCGGCACTCGAGTGTCAGGCGCTCGCGCGGCTTCAGGGTGATGTCCTGGGCCGCGGTGCCGGCGATCGAGAAGGCCTCCGACCGCACTCGCGCCCGCTCCGGGGCGCGCCCGTGGTTCACCAACGTGATCGGGAACCGAGCGGCTGAGCGCGTGACCACAGTGATGCTGTCCGGGTGCTGCACCTCCAGGTCGGGGGGCGACTTGGGCGGGAGAGGCCTGCCGCGCCCCGGCCCGGCTGTGAGCGCGTAGAGGTTGACTCCCGGCGCCAGCGTCATCCGGTAGGCGCCCTCGCGGCACCGCACGACGGGCTCATCGCGCTTGAGGTTGCGCAGACCCGCCCCCGTTGGTGCTCCGAGGCGCGTGGGGTCCAGGCGGACCTCTGCGGGGAGCGGTCTCCCGGCCTGGTTGATGAGCACGAGGACCTGCTGGCCCTCCGCGCCCACGATGACGTTGAACTCGACCCATTCGTTCGCAGGAGCCCAGCGGGCGCCATCGCGAACCAGCACCCGGCAGTCATCCTGGTGGTCGAGGCCATAGCAGCTCGACAGCACGACCCCTGCGAAGGCGTCGGCGTGCCAGGCTTCGGCGAGCCAGGTCCCGCGCCGAAACGTATCCTGGTAGTCGAAGTAGTACCGCAACTTCGCGGGCGACTCGTGGAAGAGCGCGCCGCGCAGGTAGATCTGGTAGTTCGCGACCTCCCCGGCATCGGGCGAGGCGTACCACCTGGGATAGCGGGCGTCGAGCAGCGCCTGTGATGAAGCCACGCGTGTCTTCATCCCGCCGACCTGCATCAGGGCGATGGTCGCCGGCGTGACAGGCTCCAGGAAGGAGCCCGTGAGGTACCACAGACCGGCGGCGTAGTCGCCGTAGTCAGTGACCGCGCCCCCCAACCAGCGCGAGGAGTCGGGGGGGATGTGCTGGCCGCTTGGGGCGACGTTCGGCCCGTCCCACATGTCGGAGACGAGGTAGGTGACGTCGGTGCGGTAGCCGATGGACCGGGAGTAGTCGTAGAGGGTCATCCGGTTGTACCGGCCGACGATGTCGCGCGCGAGCAGGTAGAGCGCATCGTGGAGTGTCGCCGTGTCGCCGATGTGGTCGGCCATGCGCGCGTAGGCATAGTGGGCGGCGAGGGTGGCCATGTTGTCGCCGTAGACCTTGCCTGTCCCCGTGTCGGCATCGAAGCCGAGCGGGTCGTACATGGTGGCGTAGTCCGAGTAGGTCCAGGTCCACCCGTAGAAGAGGTCGCGGATCCAGCTCCAGTTCTCGCGCACCTCCGACCACTTGCCTCCGTAGTGGGCCCGCGCCCACATGGCGACTGCATCGTACCCGAACCACCCGGCGTCAACGAAGTCCTTGCCGAAGCGGTAGTTGTCTATCAAGAAGCGGCGGCCGTTGGCGGCCTCGCGCCCGTAGCCGTAGCAGAGATCCCGGTTGTACAGCCTCTCTTGCGCGGCCCAGTCGGCCCATGCGCCGAAGGCCTGGCTGGCCTCCGGGCTCATCATGAGGGAACTCGGATACTCGGACGCCATCGCCCGCGCGTCGCCGATGGCCGAATGAGGGAACACGTGATGCCTCCGGCGTGCGTAGGTCTCGACCACGTAGGCCGAGTAGTCCCGGACGGTTCGCACGGTCTCGTCCGGCAGCACCTCCCTGAGCGCCGGATCGTAGATCGGCGAGAGGAGGGTCTCGTGGAGGCGGGGCCTGGGCAGCGCGTAGGTGAGGCGGTCGGAGTCGGGGACCAGACAGAGCGGGCCGAGGAACGTCGGGTACTCGAGGTCGGTCACTGCGCGGCGGTACACAACGGGATAGCCGCGGCGGCGCGCGTTGGCCAGGGCCGGCGGCACCAAGGCGTAGCCCTTCCTCTTCCGGTGCCAGCCCCAGTCGTCCACGATCTCCGCGAAGGTGAACGTGTCGGTGATCGTCACCGCGTCGCCGCTGATCTCGCAGCTCTCCGTGAGCGCAGTCGGCAGATGGAGGAAGTAGCCCGCCAGCGCGTCAGCGCGCCTGGTGACGGCAGGGGGAATGCCCTGCTCCCAGCCGCCCACCGAGGCGGACGGGTCGGGCCGGCACCCGAGGAGAGGCAGAAGGCCGATGGAGTTGGCCCCGGCGCGCTCGTCCCACTCCACGACGATTCCCCCGGGTTCGCGCGGCGAGATCAGAGCCGGCGCGTGGTTCACCATGCACAGCACGGGGAAGGGGTGCTCGTCCGTGCCCACGACTGCGAGGAACCAGGGCTTTGCGAGCCGAGGGCCCTGCCGGCCGTCCAGAGAGACCTGCTGTCGCCCGTCGGCGACGAGGGCCCCGCCAGTCGTGGGGACCACGAGCAGATGGACCCTGGCAGGGCCCGGCGCGCGGAAGAGCTCGAGCCGGCGCGCATCGGTCTGGCACCACAGGGCTGGGGTGAGTAGACTCTCATGGATGTCAAGGTAGGTGTCGCCGGTCTCGTATCGGTTGACGAGGCCGGTCCAGCTGATGCTGCGGATCGTGTTCCGCACCTCCTCACCCTCGGGCGCCGGCAGCCCGAGAGTGCCGAGGCTGACCAGCCGCGCGTCAGGGCCATAGAGGCCCAACTCCAGCTGCCGCCCCGTGCTGCGCACGTTCCAGGCCAGCAGGTTCTGGTCGGCCGTCTGCGCCGTCACGCGATGCCCGGCTCCGAAGCGGCCCATGCTGGTCTCGTCGAGCGTCAGCGCCGCTGCTGCCTGGCACAAGGCAGCGACGGACGCGAGCGCGAGCACGGACAGGCCGCGAGCGCGAGGGACGGGCCTCCTGCGATTCCGGGTTCGGGCTATGGGGGACGTCACCACCCTCTCCTTCTCCGCGTAATTCGGCCGCGCGGGGCCGCGCACCTCCCGCCGGGGCGGTTAGCTGCCCGCGCCCTCGGCTTGCCCCGGGAGGGCTCCCCGTGTCCTGCGGAACAGACCTCCACAGCCACAGGCAGCCCAGAAGCGCTGAGACTCACGCCTGGAGCCCTTGACGCGGCGGCCAGGTAGTGCTAGATTCAACTAGCTTCAGCTTGGGGCGTGCTAAGGAGGTTGGCGAGGCGGGCGGGCCACCGCAGACGACGATGGTGGCACCGGGAGCCAAGGGGGCAGTGCATGGGTTTTGCCGGAGAGACCTTCGCCATCTTGCTTTCCCTCATTGTGGTGACGCCGCGGTATGCCTCTCGGACAGGGGACGAGGTGGCCCGCCCGCCCCGACGGTGGGACCAGGTCACAGAGTGGAGGCGCGAGGTCGCTCGGGTTGCCGTGAAGGTGGGACCGGAACTCAATTCATCCTTCATCTGATGTTCGGCTTCACGGCGGCGTGGACCGAGCGGTCCGTCGGACCGGGTCCCAAGCCTGGGCGAAACTGGCCCGGGGCTCGCCTACTGCTAGGCGGAGCTGAGAGGAGGTGATGGGGGGGTAGCGGAGGCAGTGTTCCAGGGCTGGGCCTCTTCATGGTGAGGCGCGGCCGG
>Ga0315277_10008754_pt1 | contig 12974 bp, 14 predicted proteins | sample YL17G05_15_MG_FD_203695 | JGI IMG/M metagenome (GOLD analysis project Ga0315277, IMG submission 203695) | Sediment microbial communities from Yellowstone Lake, YNP, Wyoming, USA - YL17G05_15 | ecosystem: Environmental > Aquatic > Freshwater > Lake > Sediment | place: USA: Wyoming | collected...
GAAGACCCTAGGTTTGCCGTCCTGAAGCGCGGTCAAGATGACCTCATCAATCGGATCCACGGAACGGCATGTGTCGAACCAGACTTAAAACCATTTTTGACCAATTTCGGAACAGGCATGCGCGCTATTTTCGATGTTGGCATATTTGGATCCAAATATCCATGGTACATTGAAACCTAGGAGGGGTAGGATCCTCAGCCTACCAGTTGAGACCTTCGCGCGCGCGAGACATTCGAGCTCTCGCCAGGGATGTATGGCATCTTTTGCTAGTAAATTGGTGCTGAAATCCCTTCCCCGGCGCCAATGTGCCAGTTGGTTCCTTCCGTTAGGTCATTTTGGACGGAGAATGTCAGACTGAGCGTTATGGGCTTAAAGGTTGAGCTACTGGCAAGAACGTTGGGTTCTGTCATGATAAACTCATAAAGCCTGACAAACCTCATCAGCTACGGACAAAACCACATCTTTCTTTGCCCAGTCCACGAAAATCAAAATGCTTGAAGCCGCGGTATGTATCCCGGTGATGCCTAAGCCCTTCTGTTCCAACGGCGCAACATGGATGGCCGACGATCATGCAACTTGAACACGCCTACAGCCAAGAAGTACCCAGACCTGCAAATCCTGAAGAATATGCTTTCAAATAGAAAGTTTACCAAACGACGAAAGATGGCTTAAGATTTCTGGAGCTGATAGAAGAGGTCTATCTTTCATTGTTTCCCTAGCGTCATCTTCTTTTTGTAGCACGTTCCAGGATCCTATACCTCTCGCAGTCTGACAATCTGTGGCCTAGTCAACATTGAGATCTCTGCAACTCAGAAAGACAAAACGCCAAAAACCCTCATACATGACAAACACCAAACATGGTCTCAATAAAGCAGAAAGACTTCTTGAGCCGACTTCATCGGCTCGTTGCAAGTATACATGGAAACCAACTATTTCAGTCAATTCAATAGGTGGCTAAGGAGACAGTTTCTATTACACCAACCTTTATATCCGGTCGTCTGCTCCGGTAATCTGGGATACAGATGCCTCAAGTAGTTTGCCCCAATTGCGGAAAGACAATAACGTTAGAAAACCGCAAAAAAGTGGACTTTGATCTGATCGTCAATGCAGTCAAACGGGAACCAAAGAGGTTTACTGACCTGCTCAGGGTCACAAAGCTTTCGCGCAAGACTTTGAGCCTAAGACTGAAGGAAATGTGTGAAAATGGTGTCCTTGTTAAATGGGACGGCAAATATGATCTCAACAACGTTCCAACATCCTCGTATAATTCAGGAAACCATGGCCACAGGCTTCTTAGGTTGCTGAATTACAGAAGAACGAAAGTAGGTGTGGCATTGATCTCGCTCGTTTTGTTGTCTTCGGCTTCAGGGTATAGCCTGGCAACATTTTTTTCCAATTCGCAACCAACAAAGGTGGAGAATGGGCCAACGGCTTTGGGGAACCTGACGTTTGCGCTTGACATAAATAATGTCAGCGACCTCTATGGGTGGCAAGCTGTTATTACATATAACGCGACTGAACTGGAGGTCCTAGAGGCTACGCCGGGTGGTTTCATTGACTCTCAGTTCTCTGCAAAGGATATGGCTGATGTCAATAGTAGCATGTTCTTGAACAGTACAATGAGTGATGAAGGAACGTTGCTGCTGGGCGGTTGTTTGATGGGTCAAGTTCCAGGTGTGAACGGAACTGGCAGACTGGCAGTCATCAGTTTTGCATATCACATGGAAACGTACACCGACCCAAGGCTGGTTCCCGGAACAAAACACTTTGATACTCTTCTACTCGATTCCCATCTGTCCTACATCCCCCTCAACAACTCGACCTTAGCCCTAACTGTTATAGAAAAACATTGAAGCGCACTGCCAACAGACTGCCAAAAACCCAGAGATCTTACCTCACTCACGGATTCCTGCCAGAAAGTTGAGTGGGAACCTTCAGAGCCGAGTGTGCTTTGTGCATGGAGATCAACTATGTACCCAAGAAATAGGAAGGCCTCGAGTGAGAGGGCAGGTCAACCAGTGAGCCTTTGGGTTCGCCGGCAGGTTCGAATCCATTCCCGGCCCCAACAATACTTTGCGATTTCATCTGTCTGGTAGACTTGACGAAAAACGAGGGGACACCATTTTTGGGATTAGCTACCTTTTTGCTGTTGCCAAGGCCTTCATCAGGTTCCATTTAACTGGCATCTCCACAATTCTCATGTGCAAGCCCTTGAGGAAATCTTCTGCCGCCTTGTTTGCTTCCTTTCTAGTCTGATATACTTCCTTCAGTTCAATCCATGGCAGCGTTTCATCGATTTTGATCCATATGGCATACAAGTTCTTCACCATTCTTGAACGAGAAACAAGTAGACTCTGAATAATTAAAACGGTTATGAATTTTGAATAATGATTGTGGCTAAGCTCCGGTTTGAAAACTTATTTAAGCAGTGCTGTTCCACCTCTTACGGTTTGGTAGAGAAAGCTTAAGGTGAGCTTGAAGCTCGCCTGTAAAGGCAGAGTTGAAACGGTGCCGATGGATGGGTCGAGCAAGAAAGAAGTCGACTGGTGCAAAGATTGAAGAAAACAAAGTGTTGGCGCGGGATCAGAGGTTCTGTCTCGTTACGAAACGTTCTCCAAAAGAAGAGGGTCCGCGCTTTTCCTAGACGGTTATTCGTTTTCAATGTGTGTTCTGGGCGGTTTCCTGGGAGGATCATGGGCTGATGGCTTATTCCTCAAGTCCACAGGCCTTCTTCAAAGCGTTCAAAGAGACCTTGGTCTCGCATTTTTTTGGCGTCGGCGGGCTGGCCGCGGGCTTCATTATTGCTTGGCAGCTCGGCATTTTCCAAAGTTTCCCGTGGGCCATTGCAGTCTACCCCACGATTTTAACCGCTGAAGAAGTCATAAGTGCCTTGTTCAGCGGACGGTTGAACACCAGACTGCACATTGGCACGATCTCGCCCACCTTCTCGGGAAACATGGGAACCTTGTGGAGGCTCCTCCAGCCTGTATTGACCATAACTATGATGACAAGTGTTCTGATGAGTGCTATCTCCATAGTCTTTGGAGGGCTGTTTTGGAGAGTTGCCTTCACAGATTTTCCGAACATTCTTGTGGTTGTCGTGGCAACCATGAACTTGGGATTGACCCTCGTTCTGTTCGCTTTGCCCATAACGTTCACTGCATTCAGGAAAGGCCTAGATCTTGACAGCGTCGCCTATCCAATAATTGCCACTGTTGCGGACATTTTCATAACAGCCTGTTACACTCTTATGCTCTATCTGTTCCTTGATCTCCATGCACCTGGAAAGTACCTAGTTCTCCTCATCGCCTTGCTACCCACGATCTTTATGATCTATGCTCTACCTCGTAACATTCACGACGAAGAGTTTGTCAGGGCCGTCAAGGCGTCCATGCTGGGGCTAACCCTTGTGGCATTCATAGCTAATGTAGCAGGAAGCGTGTTACAGAGAATAAACGTCTTGACAAACAGCAGAAAGGAAATTCTCACAGTTTATCCCGCCTCAATTGAACTGGTAGGCGATGCTGGATCAGTCATCGGCTCCACAGCCGCCACAAAATTCGCCTTGGGACTACTGAAACCCTCGTTTTCCGCCATCAGAGGTCACGTTGCACAACTTTCTGGCGCATGGGCAACATCCGCAATTTCGTTTGCCTTCTTCTCAATCTCATCGCTGCTTCTAACTGGCACCTTCACTTTGCATGCTTTTTCCACCTTAACATACACGTTGCTGGTAGCAAACGCAATCGCACTCATCCTCACTGTCCTAGTGGCTTATGCTTTCGCAATCTTGACTTTTCAGAAGGGCTTAGACCCTGATCATTTCGTCGTCCCAGTTGAGACTTCAATTGCAGGTGCAGTCACGTCAATCGCTTTGCTTGCCGCCTTACTCTTGACGAAGCTGATCTAGAGGGTAGCATTAAAATATTCCCAGCATTATTGTCTAGTCGGAGCGAACCTCAGACATGCCTTCACTGGAAAGGGTGAAATACAGACCCGTGGCCGTCAGAGAACTGTTTTTGGAGATGAAAAATCTATCAGAACTGATGATTGACCTTGCCTATTCGGCTGCTCTGTTCAATGACAAAGAGCTTGCTGAAGACGTACTTGAACTCGAAAATCGAGTCGACACTCTTGGTTACCTCTTAGAAATGACAGTCATGATTGCCGCAAGAGACGCTCATGACGCTGAGATATTAACCGGAGTTTCAACTGCCGCTGCTGCAGCCGACAAGATTTCAGACGCTGCGGCAGACATAGCCGCTATAGTCACACAGGACATCGGTGTTCACCCAATCGTGACAGAGGTGTTTGAAAAAGTTGAGGAGCGCGTGATGCAAGCCAAAGTGAACCCGGATTCACCGGTTGCAGAAAGGCAGGTGAACCAGTTGGACTTGGCAGCTAGAATGGGTGTTGACATAATCGCCATTCGCCGAGGTCCGGATTGGATTATCAACCCGAGGGAAACGGAGTGCATTCGAAGCGGCGACGTTTTGATTACGCGTGGCGGTCAATCAAGCACGAAGGAATTCAAGGAGCTTGTCGAGGGAAAACGGCGGAAGCAGGAGACTTGAGATGTCAAAGCAGCACGAGAACTACTTCGAGGAAATTGTTGAGCGCTTCGTTGAACTCAAAGATACCTCAGAACTCATGATTGACTTGGCCTATTCTTCGCTCTTGTTGAATAGCCGGGAACTAGCGGAGGAAGTGCAGAGACTCGAGGAATACGTAGACAAGTCACACACCGAGTTTGAACTGCTTGTCTTGAAAAGCGACTTCAAAGACGACGAGGCAAGAGGGTTTTTGGGTTTGATACGTCTTGGGGTTGCAACTGAGAAGATAGCGGATGCCGCTGCACAGATATCGGAGGTTGTTTTGAGAGGCATCGAGCCGCATCCAGTGTTGAAACTCACCATAGAAGAGGCTGAAGAAACCGTCGCCTACGCGCCAGTAGGGGAGGGTTCACGGTTCGTGGGCAAGACTCTGGGCGAAGCGAGGATTCCCGAAGTAACTGGAATGTCGATTCTGGCTGTGAAAAGAGGAGACAAATGCATAAGACCCAAGCCTGACTCAAGAATTGAAGCGGGCGACGTTCTGATCGCTTCAGGCTACGCTGGCGGGGTTAAGGAACTCAAGAAGTTGGCCGCTTCACCATCTTAAATTTGAGTAGCAATGATACTTATCTTGAATGCACTAACACTATAAAGTTCGAACCAGATCTTACCTTTGTGGAGGGTCTACTATCCCTGTAGAAAATGAACACCCAAACTCGGACAATCAGAGCTTTACATGCCCAAACCCATCATGCAGCAGAGCCTTCTCCAAACCTCTGAAAACCGTAAACTTCGGTTCGGAGGACACAGAACCCTACCTTGCGTGCCCATATTGTTTGGCAGACGTCTCAAATGAACGATCCCCTTCAGTGGTTGCAGTAAGACAAGATTCAGAGACAAGAGAAACCGAAGACGCAAGCGGATCTCTGCATACCGCCGAAGAGGGAGTGTCAGAACTCAATCCAGAGGCACAATGTGGGTATCATTTTGGGTATCTGAGTGAACGCACGAGTGGAGAAAAGATACCTGAAGACTGCATGGTGTGCGAGAAAATGCTTGACTGTATGGTCATAACAGCGAAGAAAGAGTCCAGCAACTCACAATAGTCTCGCATCAACACCAGCCAGGCTACTTTGAAATGGCCGAGACCACATCAATCGCTCACAAGCGAACACTCTGCAGACCACAGCGGACTCGGCAGATGCGCACAGAAAAACACGTAGACAGGGTCAAAACTCGACTCCACAGCACGGCACGACTAACATCGGTCAAAGACCCGTGCAAGTGCCCGCACTTTCACCTCATTTCAACTCCTACCACGAGAACCTTCAACAAACGAGCAACATGGCCCTCTCAAAAAATACGGGGGGGCTACCAATTTTGTGGCCTCATCTACCTGACAAAATTGACATAGAACGCGGGCCCGCAACGGAAAAGACGTTTATCTTATGAAAATCTGAAAGTGATAAAAGGTTTAGAAGCTTTTTGTCATTCGTTTTTCCGTTTCTTCTCAGCCGGCTTCTTTTCCTCTTCCTTCTTGGGCTCCTCGGTTGCTTCTACTGGTTTCTCTTCGCTCACTTTCTTCTCTTCTGTCTCTATCTCACTCGTGATTTCCTCGATCGGCTTTGGAGGTGGCGTCGTAGCCATCGTCCAGCCTATCCATGCCCCTATTCCCATTATGGCTACAAACGCGATGAAAACGGGCACAGCGATGATCCAAAACTGAGCAGCTCCCATGACTTCTTTGTCAGCGGTGTTTAGCCCAAAGACGCTTAGCCATTGTGGCCAGAAAAGCGTGACCACGTAGAAGATGGCGACCAAGAGACACACGATGAATATTACTCCGCCGATTGCTTGATCCTTACTGACCATCTAAACATCACCACATATTAGCCCTCTTTACTCCTTTAGACCTTTTAAAGTTTACCGTAGCCCACGATGAACATCATGTAGTGCCCATTTCCCACGTTGCCAAGTATCTCCTCTGTTCCGCAGTAAGCTTGTCTATCTCTATCTTCATCGCCTTAAGCTTCAGCCTCGCGACTCCTTCATCTATCTCCTTTGGCACCGTGAAAACCTTGGGCGGCAACCTTTCCGACTTGGCTAGATACTCCACGCACAGGGCTTGATTTGCAAACGACATGTCCATAACTTCCGAAGGGTGTCCCTCCGCGGCAGCCAGATTCACAAGCCTCCCCTCCGCCAATAGATACAACCTCCTTCCACCCTTGAGCGTGTATTCATCGAGGTTCGGCCTTATGTTTCTCTTTGACGTCGCAAGCTCCTCCAAGTGCTTCGGATTCACTTCCACGTTAAAGTGCCCACTATTGGCAAGTATCGCGCCGTCCTTCATCTTCAGCATGTGCTCCTTTCTTATGACGCTTGTGTCGCCCGTCGCCGTCACAAATATGTCCCCCACAACGGCAGCTTCAGCTATCGGCATCACACGGAACCCGTTCATAGCCGCCTCAAGCGCTCTAGTCGGGTCGGTCTCGGTCACGATAACCTTTGCCCCCATTCCCTGCGCTCTCATGGCTATCCCCCTTCCACACCAACCGTAGCCACAAACAACGAAGTTATTACCCGCAAAAAGAATGTTCGTCGCTCTCAGAATCCCATCCAGCGTGCTCTGACCCGTCCCGTAACGATTGTCAAACAAATACTTCGTGTACGCGTCATTCACCGCTATTATCGGGTACTTGAGAGCACCGGCCTTCTCCATTACCCTCAACCTCAAAACGCCAGTTGTCGTCTCTTCGGTTCCTCCCTTTACTCTTGGCAGGACCCTCGGTCTCTTGCTGTGTAGCGTGCCAACAAGATCAGCGCCATCATCCAACGTCACGTTGGGCGCAAAATCCAAAACTCTTTCAACGCACCAGTAGTATTCCTCGGTTGATTGGCCTCGCCATGCAAAAACATTGACGCCCGACTTTGCAAGCGCTGCTGCCACATCATCCTGCGTCGAAAGCGGGTTGGAGCCGCACAACGCAACCTTTGCCCCACCTGAAAGAAATGTTTGAACAAGAACTCCCGTTTCTTTGGTAACGTGCAGACACGCCCCCAGGGTTAAGCCTTCAAGCGGTTTTTCTTTGCTGAGTCTCTTCTTGATTTGGGCTAGAACCGGCATGTGCTTCGATGCCCATTCTATCTGCAGACAGCCATTGGGCGACAAGTCCATGTCTTTGACTTTGAAATTCTCCATCTGTTTTCTCCTCTTTATGGTTTCTGGAGATTGCTATTTAAGATTAAGTCACCTGTCCTTTCGAGTTCTACGTGCTCAATAGGACATTTCCATACAGTTTAATAGCCTGCAACAGATCGTCCTTAGACTAGAAAGACGATGTCGAGAGCAAATCTGATACTTATCGTATTCATCGCGTTTCTGCCTTTGCTTTCTCTCATAAGGACAGGATACGTTGCTGAGCCCGTTCTGGTTGAGTTCTTCTATTACGAGCCGTGCACGACGTGCCCCAACGCGGCGGAACTGCTGAGCGCATACCGACATAACACTCAACTTGTTAGCGACATTGAGACTGACTACGGAGCCGAGGTCCTAGTCAACAGGACATGGTTTTACAATTCCACGGCGCCTGAAGACACGTACAATCTCAGCATTCCTTCGGGCTGGAACGCGATAGTCGTGAATCGTGAGTTCGTGATAACGGGGTACGCGGATGACGTCTTTACCAAAACTCTCATTGATTTCCTGTTGGGATCGACTCTAACGCATGATGTTGCCATTCTAGATGTCGTTCCGTCCTCTAGAAGCGTGAACGTCGGGGACGTTCTCGACATAAACGTCACTATGAAAAACGGAGCAGACTCTACGCAATCTTTCAACGCCACCGTCTATTATGGTTCCAAAGTCGCCGGATCAACATTCGTCGATAGCTTGGCGCCTAATGCTACTTGGCCGCTGGTCGTTCATTGGGACACAGACAACGTTCCGAACGGTAATTACACTCTGCTAGTACGCGTGGAACATGTTCAGAATGGAGCCGTAGTCTGTGACAACCTGCGAGACGGCGGAGTCGTGGAAGTGAAAATGCCCTATCAAACCATGGGATTACTACCTGTACTCACACTTGCTTTTTCTTTCGGATTTTTCGAAACGTTTTCGCCATGTCTGATTATACTGCTCTCATTCATACTGAGCTACACGATAGGGGAGACAACTGGATTCAAAAAAAACTTCTCTCGGGTCATGATTTTCGGAGGCGGCTTCTTACTAGCTGCTCTGGTTCTGGGCCTCGCCTTTGGTCTGGTCTTCCTGTCGATGCCGACGCTCACATTCTCCTTGACGCTGGGCGTGAGTATCTTCGCCATACTTTTCGGTCTCAACTTGCTTGGGGTGTTCAAGGTGCCAGTTGAGACGAAGCCTGCAATTCAAAAACTGGCCAAGAAATATGTCTTCACATACCTAGGGCTATTCTTTCTGGGTTTCGTTTTCTATTTTCTTGACCCTTGCATCGCACCCATTTTTGTTTCAATGGTGCCCTTGCTGTATCTGACATATCTCCCATTAATACTTCTCATTTTCTGCATAGGTGCCATAATCCCTTTCATAGTCATCGGAGCCTCTGCCGGCTCGATTTCGAAATTGACGAGAAGCGTTTATCGAAACCGAACCAAGATCAGGGCGATTAGTGGTTTGATTCTGATAGGATATGCTCTTTACCTGATAATTGGTACTATTGTCCTCAAATAGTCGAGCTGTTCGGGCTTGGCGGGTCCAATTCTTACTTCTCTGTCTCTTGTATCGGTATATTTTTAACTCGTGACCGATCCCTCTCTATTCTAGGTGTCCTTCTTGCTAGAGTTGAAGGTTGAACGCGTGGAAGAATACGTTTCAAACGTCTACAAGACGCCGGTAAAAGTTCTTCGGATTGCCCCATTGGGCACTGGTGCAGTGGATTTGAAGGGCTTCGGTTACGGCGTACCATTTCTTATCGAATTCAGCATTGGCGACGAAATCAAACACGTGGTTTTAGAGACCATGCGGCCCGAGGGTTTTGGGCATGACCATTTTTCTGACAGGGCGGCAGTCTTGCTCTTGCAGCATTCCTCATTCAACAAGTTACCGAGACATGTGCGTTCGGTTGATGTCGGCTCATTTGCAGGTGACTGCGTGACTCTGAGGTCGCTGGGCGATTGTTGCGAGTTTTTCCTTTTGACCGAATTTGTCGACGGTGCGCTTTATCATTCTGACTTGGATCGCATCAAGGAAAGTTGTGAGATCACTGAACAGGATGAGGAGCGTTGTTTGGCTCTATCTGACTATCTGGTCGAGATTCACTCCGTGAAAAAGAAGGATGCGCCGGAGCTTTATATCAGACGTGTCCGCGACCTGTTTGGCCATGGGGAAGGCATCATTGGGTTGACTGACAGCTATCCGAGCGGTTTGGCTTATGCTGATGAGAAGTTCTTTCTGGAGTTTGAGAAGGCATGCTTGGAGTGGCGCTGGCGCCTAAAACACAAGACTCACAGGCTGTCCCAGATACACGGAGACTTCCACCCCTGGAACGTCATGTTCAGGCAAAGATTAGACTTCACGGTTCTAGATCGCAGCAGAGGCGAATGGGGCGAGCCCGCCGATGATGTGAGCGCGATGACAATAAATTACATCTTCTATTCTTTGCAGACCTTCGGAGAAATAAAAGGCCCGTTCTTGAGGTTGTTTCTGCTCTTCTGGAGGAACTATTTGGACCGGACGGTTGATGAGGAGATCATGAGTGCTGTACAGCCATTCTACGCTTGGCGGAGCCTCGTCATAGCCTCACCATTGTGGTATCCCCGTTTGTCCGTGGACGTACGCAAGAAGATCTTCCGTTTCGCCACTAGATTGCTCAAGACGAAGAAGTTTGAGTTCGAGGACGTCGAGTCCTATCTAGAATAGTGAATGCGCGGACTCTGAGGCACTGGTTGGCAGCTGAGATAGACTGCGTGATCCGTGAAAGAGCAAGCCGGTAAGGCAGAAGTATTAAGCGTTAAACAAAATCTTGGCAATTGAGAATTTGTTGCATGTGGTGTCATGCTTGGACGTTGAATCTGTCGATGGCCTGAAGAAAATGCTCACGGAGAAGGCTCACTCTGAACGGGCGATCAGCGAAATTCTGAAATGGTACAAGCATGAAGTCTCTAATAGAAAGGCATGAAGGGAATTTACGTCCTAATAGTCTCGGTCAGCAAGGGTATCAGTGTTAGCGTTGGTGCATTAGGCATTGTGAGGTTTGAAAAAGGCTTGTACGGTTACGTGGGCTCAGCGCAAAACAGTCTGGACAGGAGGATAGAACGTCATCCTGGAAACAACAAAAGGAAGTTTTGGCACATCGACTATCTTCTCGCGAATGACGCCGCAGAAGTTGTAAGGGTCTTTTATAAAGAGGCTGGAAAGCTTGAAGAGTGTTGTCTTTCAAAGAAGCTTGCTGAAAGAGGTGTTCCGGTAAAGGGCTTTGGGTCTTCAGACTGCGTATGCAATGCTCACCTTGTCAAAATTGAGAACTATGACTTTTTAAGGGAACTTATGCGTGAGATAGCAGTGAGGTCTAGTCAAGAGGCGATTTAGATGCAGGGTGGCTGGTGCGTTTGGATTACGGGCTTGCCAGGCAGTGGGAAATCCGTTGTTTCAGAAGCTTTACTTGCGCTTCTGAACGAGAGAAATATCCACGCTCAGCTATTGTCTTCTGATGTTTTGCGAAAGATCTTGACACCGAAACCGTCCTATTCGAGTGAGGAGCGCGACATAGTGTACTCGACTCTTGTTTACATTGCTGGATTATTGACCCAGAATGGTGTGTACGTTGTGATTGATGCGACCGGAAATTTAAGGTGCTATCGAGAGAACGCGAGAACGCAGATCCAAAAGTTTTTCGAAGCATATTTGCAGTGTCCGTTGGAGGTTTGCATGCAACGTGAAGCCAAACGAGACAAAACCTACTATGCTCCTAGACAGATCTACGCTCAAGCCCGAAAGGGCAAGGCAACAACTGTTCCGGGAATAGGGCAGCCCTACGAGCCTCCGTTGAAACCGGAAATTGTTATTGATACTACGAGACATACGCCCGAAGAAAGTGCTAAGAAAATATTCGAGACTATTTTCAGAAACTCTCAAAGACTATGAGTGCTGAACGCAGCAGTTTTAAGCTAAAGTTGAAAGGGATATATCTAGGGACGCGGATGCAGTTCGGCATAGTACTGCACGTTACCGCTACTTATGCCACTTGGGACAATTTCTTGGCACTCACGAAGGAGGCTGAAGCGCTGGGATACGATTCTGTGTGGTTTTCCGACCATTTCATCTCACCTAACGGTCGTGCCCACGGGCTTGACACATGGACTGTTCTATCGGCATTGGCTTCAGCAACGCACAGAATCAGGCTGGGAACATACGTCCTTTGCAACCAGTTCCGTCACGCATCGCTCTTAGCTAGAATGGCAGCAACCTTTGACAACATTTCCAACGGAAGGCTTGATCTGGGCATCGGTAGCGGCTATTTTAAGCAAGAGCACATCGCCTTCGGTTTTGGATGGAACAAACATTCAGAAAGGATCGAGAGGCTAAAAGAGACCATTATGGTGGTAAGGAAGCTCTGGGCAGAGAATTGGGTTTCCTTTGATGGAAAATACTTTCAACTTAAAGACGCTACGTTAGAACCAAAGCCTCTTCAAAGACCCAATCCGCCTATCTGGATTGGAGGAAACTCCGAGGCCATTAGAGGAGTTGTTGCTGAACTGGGTGACGGATGGATACCTGTCTTGCCGACACCAGAACAGCTGGCAACAGGTGTTGGTGACATCAGACGGAAAATGGGCACATTGAAAAGAGATTTCGAGGAGTTGAGAGTGGCTTACGGAGGAAGTGGTTGTGCTCTTGTAGCGGAAAATGAGGCAGCAGTCAAGAGGTTGGCGGAGCCTCTGATTCGTGCTATTGGAAAGCCTCTAGAAGAGTTGGCGTGTCTTATCGGGACTCCTGAACAGTGCATACAGAAAATAGAACAATATCGCGAGGCTGGCGCCCAACAAATAGTAGCAGGTTTTTATGATTTTCCGTCCTCCCGTAGCATGAGGATCTTTGCCGAAACAGTAATTCCGCACTTTAGATAGCCGAAGACGAGTGCCATTCAATGGCCACAATATGCAAGACAAGCTGAAGGGTAATCGAGATTGACCTACGGCGTCGGCTGAAGGACTGCGGTTTGATATGTGACATTACGGTGGACTCGGAAGACTTCAATGTTGACCACATTCATGGTTTAACGATACATGCTGAATGGTTTGACTAGCCTAGGTTCTTTCGATATAATTCAACACTGCTTTTGCCTGTTCTTGTGAAATATGTTCAGACTGAAGTAGGCAACTGACGAGTTCTGAGATTCTTGCCAAAGCATGAACTTGATAGTCTAGCTTCTCAAGGTTTTCTTT
>Ga0315277_10008755_pt1 | contig 12974 bp, 9 predicted proteins | sample YL17G05_15_MG_FD_203695 | JGI IMG/M metagenome (GOLD analysis project Ga0315277, IMG submission 203695) | Sediment microbial communities from Yellowstone Lake, YNP, Wyoming, USA - YL17G05_15 | ecosystem: Environmental > Aquatic > Freshwater > Lake > Sediment | place: USA: Wyoming | collected...
AACAGAACTATCCTCTCTATTTAAAAGAAATGGAATTCAGATTTAATCATAGAAATGAAAGTATTTATAAGTTGTTAATTGATATATGTGTAAGGAGGCAGTTTAGTGCGGATTTCCACTAATCACCAAAACTTATTTATAAATCTTTGTTTTTTTTTTTGAAATAGGAAATTTGTTACTTTAAAAAGGCAAAAAAGAAGAAAAAACAAGTTTACTTACTAATAAATTCCACGTTCTCCAAGTCTTTAAATTGCTTATCTCCTGTTAAGAATAATAAATGGTTTTCCAAGGCTAAAGTATAACCGATACAGTCTATATAAGACAATTCTTGCTTTTTATTTTTGAATCTAAAAAGAGCAGCATCCAATGTTATTTTAGGAGTTATCTCCAAAAAGGTCAGGTCTAAATATTCTATAATCTTATCTGCAATTTCTTTTCCATTAGACAAAAGCAAGGCATAATAAGTTTCTGCAAGATTCATAATGCTTGTAATTATTGGATAGTCTTTTAAGTGCTCGTATTTTGTATTCCCCCTTACAAGTTCAATAACTGCATAGGTATCAAAAAAATAATTAGTCATTTAAAATCTCCATCCACCTCTCTTAATAAATCGTCTGTATCCCTCTTTAACTCTCCCTTTAAAATCCCAAAAATATCTTTTGCTCTTGTTTTGTTTTTAGATTGTACTGTTATCCTGACAATCCCTCCTTCCTTGATTTTTTGTTTATTAACTATTTCCATAGGCAAAATAACTCCTAAGGAGTTTCCCCATTTCTTAACTTTTGTATCTATAACTTCCATTAATTATACATGTATAACTTATTTATAAACCTTTCTGTCTCAAAATCTTAAATATTATCTGCAATTGTATATTATAAAAAACAAGTGTATTTTCAAACTAAAAAAAGATACTCTCTCTGATGGAAAGGGGATATTTCGGAAGAAGAACTCCACAAAGAGAAGAAGAAGCTAAAGACCCAAGGCATCCTTCTTACGCGTATAATTTTAATCTTGGGGGCGCAACTGTAACAACAGATCGCTGGGGAGAGGGGTATATTGCAGTAGGAAATTGCAGGATACCTGTAAACCTTCGAGGCAAAGGAAAAAGCAAGGCAGAAAAGAAAGTAAGAAGCATTGCAGCAAGTTATCTTGGCAAGCTAGAAGCTCAAGAAGCCTACGAAAGGGCAAGCCAGTATGTTCATCCTCAAAAAAGAGCAAGTCAAAGGGCAAGAAAAAAAATAAGAAACGCTTCTAGAAGAGCTCATCATCCTTCTATCGGATATACACCTCCTTATAAAAGTACTTGGAGCAGCAACTGGTAATTTCCAAAAATTCTTAAACTCCCCATTCTTATTCTCATTTATGCCAATAAACGCAAACTATGAATATATGAATGCAGAAGCAAGGTTTCTAAATGCAAAAACTGACGAGGAAAAGCTTGCCTGCTTGGAAGAAATGCTTAGGACAATGCCCAAGCACAAGTCAGCTGAAACTCTAAGCAAAAATATTAAAACTAGATATAAAAAATTAAAAGAAAAGCTGGAAACAGAAAAGAAAAAGAAAAAATCTTCTGGAAAAAAATCAGGAATTAAAAAAGCTGAGATGCAGGCCGTAATTATAGGCTTGACAAACACTGGAAAATCCTCTCTTCTTTCCTGCCTTACAAACGCACAGTCAGAAACAGCAGATTATCTCTATACAACAAAAACTCCTGTTCTAGGAACTCTTTATTATGGCGGAGCAAAAATACAGTTAATAGACATGCCTGCTATTGAAAATGAGCTATGCGACTTAGGGGTTGTAAATACCGCAGACACCCTATTAATAATGATTACAGATACAAGTCAATTAAAAGAAATAGAGCCTTTCTTAAGCCGGGCCTCTAAAACAAGAATAGTTATTTTTAATAAAATAGATACATTAGATGAAAGCGAAAAAAGAAAAGTAAGCGCACATCTTCAAAGTAAAAAATATAATTTTATAATACTCTCCTGCAAAACCAAAGAAAACCTGGAATTTTTAAAAGACAAAATTTTCAATAGTTTCAACAAAATTAGGGTTTATACCAAAGAGCCTGGAAAGCCAGCTGATAAAAATGAGCCAATAATTCTTCCACAAAACTCAAATGTAAAAGAAGCAGCAGAAAAAATCCTTCACGGTTTATCTTCAAAAATAAAGCAGGCAAAAGTCACAGGCCCTTCTTCCAAATTTCCAAACCAAAAAGTTGGCTTGGAGCATGTTTTAAAAGACAAAGATATCGTAGAGTTTCACACAAAATAAAAAATATATTTTGGATTATAGAATTAATTATAAATCCCGAAATCTAATTCTGAGATGGCTAAAGCAGTATTTAACATAATAGAAGTAATAATCTCCACTATAATATCTATTGTTATAATAGATATCGGGGCAGTTATGTTAAAAGAATTTAAAGATAAACCTCTAATAGGCGCTCTAATCATAATACTAGGATTTCTATTGTTATATTTTTCTTTCTATACCTCTCAAATAAAAACTAATCAAGATGATATTAATGATTTAAAAGAAGAAATTAAAAAAATTAAAGAGCATGAGATAGTTAAAGAGAAAATATTAAATACTATGAAGGAGATTATAATGTTAGAAGGAATAAGAAAAATGAATAAAAGAGGCAGAGTAACTTCAAGCGATGTACTAGAGATAATTAAAATAATAATCGCAATAATTGTTGGAATAATAATTATAAAAGTTCTATTATCTGCAATCTGACTATCTCGTAATTTTCAAGTTCTTAACAACCGAATATAATTCCGCTGCTTTCTTATTCTTCTCAAAATACTCTCGGGCAGGCTTAATCAATTTGTCAAGCTCTATTGCACAAGAGTTCTTTAAATCCATCGGATGAATCTTCTTATCAACGAATAATTTTTTAAGCTCCTCGTAACTCCCAAACTCCACATCCCCCCCAAATTTAGGCGGCCTTTCAACCCTTAAATTTTTTATATTTCTAAATATAATGTATCTAAAATATTCTAAAATAGGATTTCCCTCAACAATTCCCTCAGGACAGTATCCTTTCCCTATTTTTTCTTTCAATTCTTTTAAGCTATCATGCATATAAATGCAGGTTTTCGGGTCTGACTTGGACATCTTTGATGCCATAATAGTTTCATCATCTGTACTTTTTTTCTGTAATCCTTGCAAACCCAAGATTATGTGATGATGTACAGCAACAGGTTTTTTCCACTTATATTTGTCTGCAACATCTCTGGCTAGCATATTTGCCCTTCTTTGGTCCATCCCCAACTGGCAGATATCGACATCTAATTCAAAAATATCTGCAGTCTGCATACTGGGATAAAATAATTGTGCAGTAGATATCTCTTCACCTTCTCTCCTTCCAGCAATAGTCAAAGACTTTTTGGTCCTGTTGATGCTAGTTTCTTTAGCGACTCTTAAAACCCTGTCCCAATATTTAACGCTGTCCATTAACTCGCTTGCCCAAATAATCTCAACCTTCTTAGAGTCTATGCCGCAAGCCTTCCAAACCTCAATAAAATATCTTCCAGCAGTCTGAATCTTCTCCAAATCCCCTCCAAGTTTATTGTTAATAAAACCAAAATAATCTGCAAGATACAGCTTAAAATGAACTCCTGCTTTGAGCATATTTCTTAAATTAGTCGCTCTTAAAAGCCCAAAATGTATTGGAGCTACTCCAGAAGGCTCAAAGCCGTCATAAGCTATCGGCTTGTCATTTGTTTCAAAAATCTTTCTGAGCTCTTCTTCTGTAACAATCTCCTCAGCAAACTCTTTTATTAGTCCAACTTTTTCTTCTGTGTCCATTATTTAACCACTTCTTTTATGTTTAAAAAGCTTTTCTAAATTTTTAGTCTTTCCAGTTCTTCTCTTAGTCTATCATTAAGATGAAATGTTAAATGTTCAAGAGTCCTGCCAACAGACCTTGCAATAGCCCGGGCTTTAGATCTCCCATGGCCTACCAGGATCTCCGCATTATTGTAACCGTAAAGAGGAGCTACCCCGAAACTGCTATAATCCACTTTTCCTCTCAGTTTATTACGGATTCTATCGAAAGTAAGAGCTCCTAAGTCTCTGCTCCACCAAGGTTCTTCATGATAGGCCTGCGAAATAAGGTCTCCAGAAACTTCAAAACTCATTTCAGCGGTTTTTAGTATGGCATTTCCAACAAGACCATTTGTAACTAATACTAACCCGCTTCTAAATCCTTTTCTTTCAGGATCTCTCAAAATATGAGGTTCAAAAAACCCCTCTGTAATATCATATCCCTTTTCTCTCAACTTCTCTAATAGGGGCAAACTGCGTCGCTCAGCTTCATTCCCCTTCCAAAACTCAGTACCATTTGTAACCACTCCTACTAATGGATCCTTTATGCCTAATTTATATCTGGAAATAACGCTCCCCATAACAGCAAACTGCTGGTAATTCTTTGGCTCGCATTCTATATTTGCCCCAGCATCAATCAAAACATTGCCAGAAAAATCAACAGCAATCGCCGGCCGAACTTCGCCAATTTTTTCATGCTTCCATCGCCAAGAAGAGTAAGTTACAGTAGAATAAGTATCTCCGGGAGCGATTACAGCATCCATTTCCTTTGAATGATGCATATTTAAAGCGCGATAAATAGAACTCGGTTTATAACTCGTTTTATCAGGATAATAAAACGTCCTCTCGGTTAATATGATATGATCCCTATCCATCCCCTTAGGGATAGCAGCATCAGTAAGCTCTCCACTATCAGTCAAATATCCATCTTCCTTCAGCTTATCCTTGCCTGCAGCAAGAAATAGGTCCACGTTATGATTTTCTTCAAGGTAAAGTTCCGCCCCTCTAGCAACTTCCTTGTATCCGCTATCTCCTCCTGTGGCTTCAACTATAATTCTTGTCTTTCCCATGAAAAATATGCTTAAACTAAGTATAAAAATGTTACGATTGGATAATGGTTAAAAATATGGGACTTATTTAAAATTCTAAGAAAACTTTCTTGTTTCTTTTACGCCTTCTTGATGAAACAACAAGAATTACCACTACAATTACAACTAAAACTAAGATTATTATGACTGCTGATAGATAGCTGCCAGAAACGCCTTTAGGAATACCATATCCTTTCTGCCCTTCCTGTCCTTCTGTTCCTGGCGTTGTTGTCCCAGGGGTTGTCCCAGGTGGTGTTACCTCGGCTTTAAACTCTTCATGAATGCTCTTAACTGTTAAAGTAGTTGTATTCCCTGTATAATTAATGCTGTCAAGCTTTGCAGATAAATCATAATAACTATCCCCTGTCAACTCAAATTTCTTCTCTCCGCCTATGGAAAGAGTGGCTGTTTGAGGTGTTGAAGAAACCTCTATTGTTGCTGTGGATTCTGTAAAAGACAGCACTTTAACGTAATGAGTCTCGTTATTTACTGTAAATCCAAATCTATCTCCTTTTTTCAAATCTTTAGATATTCCTGCAGAAAACTGCTCTTCTGTAATTGTGTATGTTTTTCCAGTGGTAGTGGCTGCTCCGCCCCCTCCTCCGCCTGGCGAGTCAGGGGTGCCACTTCCAGGAACTGTTATAGTCAGAGTTTCTGTATTTTCTCCTGCAGATTCAGTAGGATTTGTAGCAGTCAATGCAACAGATGCTGTGCCCGAGCTTGCAGCGCTTACTGTCCACTGATAAGTTGACGTTCCGCTAATAGTACCTATTGAACGCGGATCACTTCCAGAAACCCGGGTAAGGCCCCCAGTCAACGTCAAATCTGCAGACACTCCTTCAAAAGTTCCTGAAGGATTTATTGTGAGCGTTAAGGTGACTGTCTCTCCTGCACTAGGATTAGAATCTGAAGCTTCAAAAGACTTAACCCAGGTAGGAGCTTCAACTACCGTAATCGAGCTCCCTGAACTTAGAGGTGTTGCACTCGTAGAGCCGCTTACAGCGCTTATGCTGTTAAATGGGGGATTATAAGTTCCAGTTTGGGTTCCTGTCAAGGTAAAAGTAACAGTTCCCTGTTCAGAAGATGCTCCTGTAAATGTGTAGCTTAGAGTGCAGGTAGAACAAGATAATCCAGATTTAGGGGTTAAAGTGACATCGGCGCTTCCGGTAATATTGGATGCAGTAACTATAACCGGGATATTTACAGTTTCCTGAGTATAAATCTCAGAATCATAGCTTCCTAAAGACAAGGATAAAGACGCTGCGCTAGCAAAGCCTACTAAACCTAGCATCATAAATAAAATTAATATTGCAATTATTTCTTTTTTCATTTTTTGTGTTGCCATTTTATTTTTCTTATTTTCTTTTTATGAGACTATTGGGTCGCAGATTCCTGTTCCAGGATCTCCGCCAAAAGCTGGAATCCACTGGCATGAATTATTCATTTGATCGCATGCCTCTTCTTTATCATCCATTACAAAGCATGGAAGGCAAGCATCTATTGGAGGCTCTGGCGCTAGCTCGTCGAAAAAGCCTTCAGGAATCCAGGCGCATAGTGCAGTTTCGCAGGAAGCTGTATCATTGTTTGCCAGGCATGCCTCCACCTCTGCTTGCATCTCTGGATCCATTTCAAATCCACCTGGCCCACCTCCTCCGCCTCCACCTTTAAACACGTCTCCGCACCCTCCGCCCTCACCAGGCATACCGCCTTCAACCATCATCCCCATACCGCCTCCGCCTCCAGCATTCATTTCAGCTGGCCCGTACCAAAACTGCTTGGCAATATTCTGGGTTCTATTCTCATTAGTATTATCATTAACTGTAAATTTAAAAACTAAGTCAGAAGAGCTTATATTAAAAAGATTCAAATCAAGATATCCTATGCTATTAGTAATGTTACCATCACTCGTTGGGATTACTATCTCTTCTTCCTGCATCATCCCACAAGTATAACTTTTTCCACTTAATTTTGTTAAATTAATTGTACCATTAATTAAAGTGCCATCAAAATTCTTAGCCTGAACCCATAATGTAAGATTAGTTATATTTTCATTAGGCTGTACGCTCCATTTAGATTTAAATAAGTCCAACATGCCGCTGCTTAATTCATCATACTTGGTTATTGACAATGGCCAGCTCTCTCTTCCAATCTCAATCCAGCTTTCTGAAGCATTCTGTCCCGGACCCCCCTGGCAAAGATTTTCAACTCCTTCTTCTATATGGTCAAAATCATAAGCTCTCCACTGCCCCCCTATATTTGCCCAGCTGTCGTCTAAAACAGGGTCGTCATCAAACTTTGCATTGGTTATACTTGAAATTCCATCGCACATAGAGTCGAACAAGATAAGGTAATTCTCCCTCGAAGATAATGGTGCGCCTTGTTGGCAATCGTAAAGAGCAGTACCTAAATCCTGCTCAGAGAAGCTTGCAACATAAAATTTTTTATCATCGCATGCCCATGGAAGAGGATAAATATAATGGTCATTTATGCTTAAGTTAGAGAGATAGACGTAAAAGTTCCAAGGTTCTGCCTGAACTGCTGCCTTTCCATCCAATAGATTATTAAGGCCAGTTATTGGCTGACCAAATCTCAAACTCTGATTGACTTCATTTGTTGCAGAATTAACAACAGCCATCCTATCCAGCATATTACTCCTATTTTCTAAATCATCACGGGTTTTTGTCTGAATGCTGTTGTAGAAATATAGGTCATATCCTGTGTTTAGAGCATTTGTTACAACTCTTACTCTCCCATCATTTCCAGTTTCTAAGTCTGCTGCAAGAGACTCAACTGGACTTGAAAGAGTTATTGTCTTTACAAGCATATTCAAATTAACATGCACTGGCCCAATAGCCGATATATTAAATAATCCCCATAAAAATTCAGGCTCATCAATACTATGAGTCATTCCAATTTCAATAGGCCAATAATCAGAGGACCATGGGCAAGTTTGATAAACATCCCATGTAATATTAGTACCGGGAGCTGTAGAGGTAATATTTATAATAAAACTACATGGAGAACCTGGAGAGTTTACTGGTGTCTCAGGTTGGCCTTTATCTCGTCCTACTAGTTGAGAGGACATATTAATGCTGTTTATTACATAAGTCATATTCCCGCCGAAATCAGTCGTTATGGTTATAGAATTGGACAAGTTCCAGTATTCTCCGGTAATTGAGGCATTCTCTAATCTCCAATTATAAGGAGTTGCGTCTTTTAAGACAGTTCCGCTCGTTGAGTTTATAAAATCCACCCATAATTCCTTGAATCTCCAGTCATCCACATGACATATAGTCATATCGTCCCTATCATTATTTCCACACTGCAGTCTTAGGGTATTTGAGCCCAAGCTGCCTTCAGCAGAGTTTAATTCGAATAAATTTCCTGAAGAATTGCTCCATTCTACAATATTATTTAGCCTTGATTTAACGCCAAACAGGTTGCTGATTGAAAAGCTTCTTAATTGTATTTGGGGATTATCCCACTCGTTGCTTGAAGAAATCAATGTTCCAGAATCATTGACTTGCATTATTATTAAGTATTCTCCACTTGGAACTCCTGATAAATTGAGGTCAAGAATAGCTATCCCATTAGAGGAAGTATTTACAACTGCTGAAGGGATTGCTGTTTCTTCAAAGCTCATTGTCCCAAAAGTCCTTAATTTGTCTATAACCACTGTTTTATTGGCTAGCCCTTGTTTTGTTGACGGAGAAGCGACCATTACAGGTATCTTTACCTGTTCGCTTCCTAACTGGAAAACTCCAAGATTTCTTCCAGGCCAGCCTGCTTTATTAGTAGTTGTAACAAGCTGATATTTCCCAATCCCACTGGTTTCTGAATAAATTAAATTTAACAAATAAATTGGATTTGCAGAAATATTTGTTCTTATTGCGCCAGCCCCGCCAAGTCCTGTATAAGAATTGACTCCTGCAGTCATGTTCCTTGTAGGAGACAAAAGCAGAGTATCATAAACGCTGCTGTTCACTCTGTCTGCAAGCAATATAAAATATTCCTCACAATTAGGGTTAGGGCCAGTATGGTTATTTCCAGGATTACAATTATAATCTCCATCTGCATCAAGGTCTATATTTGCCCATTCATCATCCCAGAATTTGTCTTCCCATCCTGAAGATCCTGAATATAAGAATATTCCGCTCTTGGACAAAGATTTATTTATGATATATAATGATGGATATTCTACGCTGTTCTCTGTCTGACCTTCTCCACTAGCAGTGTTAGTGCGCGACATAACCACTCCGTCTCTAAACTTTAATTTTATTTTTCCTAATCCTGTGTCAATCTGGATTATGCTCCAACTATACCCATTTGCGTCTGTAAAATTATCATATACGCCTAGCGGGCCTGCTTTATGGGCAGAGAAATTATTATGCCTTTGCATTCCATTCACATTAGTCTCATTTTGATCATTAATATACACTGTTGCATTTGAAACATTAGTCTTGTCTAATAAAAATACCGTTCTCAAATCATTGTTCATTCCATCGTTCCCATTTATAGTTGGAAGCCTGTTATTTGAATCGAAGAGGCAGCTGGTTACATTTACCGGCTCTTCAACTGAATCAGAAGTAGTTCCACATGTGGCATCTGTACTTAAAGTTACTTCCATTGTATCTGTCAGTTTATTGGAAGTTAGAACTGTTCTCCAGTCCTGAATCTCAGGGATTGTTAATGTGTAGGTTTCTGTCTTGAACCAGTAAAATGCCTGGGAAGTTGAGCCAGAAGCATCTGTAACTTCAATAGTAACCTCGTATTGAGACTGATCGAAATTAGTAAGAGGGACTGTTAAAATGCAGTTTCCTGTAGTCCCAGAACAGTTATTGGTATCCCCTATGCTGTCTTTTCCTCTTGCCTTATATGGGAAATCCCACATTCCGTCCTTGACTATTCTTACAACAGAAATATTGGTAATATTATGAGGCGTGCCGCTCGGAGGCCAGGTTGACCAGTTAATACTGTCGAATGCAGAAACATTGATTGTTAAGTTGCCGTTTTTCTCATAACTCCTCTCATTGTTATCTCCAAGATTATTTACAAAAACTACAAAAGAATTTAAGCTAAAACCTGCTCTTGTAGTTTGGCTTCCGCTTCCACTTACCGCATTAAAAACTATTTCATAAAATCCAGATTTTAACCCAGTAAAATTACCTGCAGCCAATGTAAAGGTTCCTGAGCCGTTAATAATCTGAGTCCCGCCGCTTATATTAATCTCTTTTGGAGCCATCCACATATCTTTGCTGCCCATATAGTAAATCTTTGAAATACTTACATCTGCAAGAATATTCTGGCCTTCAAAAGACTGCAAGGTAATATCAAAAACCGCATCCTGAGAACTTGTGATTTCCCAGTTTCTGTTCCATGCCCAGAATCTGAAATTTTCAACTCTAAACCAGGAATAAATGTCCATGGTGTTTTCATCAGAGTCTGTTGCAGTTAACTTCACTTCATAATCCCCTGAATCCCAACTGCTATTGGAAACAGGGATTGTCAGTGTGCAGTATGCAGGAGTTACCTTGCCTCCAGATTGAGAGCTGCTTGCATTCTGGCTAGAGCTAGAGTTATCATTAACAGTAGTACAGGACGAGCCGCCGTCAGAAGATATGGAAATAGTTTCTCCTGTCTCAAAGTTTTTAATACTTGACACGCTTATAGTTATGTCTTCTTTTCCAGCACCAAACCCCGCTGTAAATGCCTCCGCTTTAAGCGTAATATTGGATTGCGCTCCAAAATTACAGAACATACTATTACCTTCACAATAAGGATATGCCCATACTTTCCATAATTCCGTAACAAACCAGGAATTTCCAGCTCCTATTGACTCATTAATAGAAGTATTTGCTTTTATTCTGAACTTGACAAAATGAGGACCCAAACTTGCATTTGAAGTTATAAATGTAAATCCCTTGCTGTTATCAGAAAAATTTTTCAGAGAAAAATTTGTAATTAAGTCTGTTACAACTCCTTCAGACTGGGAGTATATTTCAATAATATTAATATCAGTTATATTTGCGGGATTAATCTGCTGCCCTGTTATTGCATCATAGGCATTTACTTTAAAGCATATTTGAGATCCTGGCTGAACGCTTTCTGACCACGAGCCTGTTGTGCAGTCAGAAGGCATGCCAAATGAAAAAATAGAAGTCACTTCCATATAATCTTTAAGTGTAATTGTTTCATTTGAAATAATAGAAACAACCTCCAATCTATAACTGCCCGTTTGGGTAGGAGTCCTAAATTTGATCGCGCAGGCTTTTTCTCCGAAATTATCTTCTATTTCCTCTTGAACCCATGGTTCAGCAGAAGTTTCTGTAAAAAGATCAGCAAGAATCATTGTAGAAAAATTTAATGTTGAAGCATTATTCTTATCATTATAAATTCCAGATAAATAAATTTTTGTTAGATTACAGTTATTTGTTAAATCAGAAAGATTTGCAAACTCTCCGCTCCCCAAGTCTTTTGCTCCAATAATTATATAGCCCCAGGAGTTTGGAGCAATAGAATCTCCCTGCCCTTTTCCAGGGGAAAAAGCATCCATGAATAAATCATAGCTTTTTACATTGAATCTGTAATCTTTTTTTACGTTAGTGCCTGAATAGTTTGCACTGAAAGATACAGAATAAGTTCCAGTCAGAGAGCTATCAAGAGTGACATTTGCAGTAAACTGCTTGTTTGCATCAGCCACCAAAGTATAGTAAGTTTCTTCTCCGCTAGGATCAACAACGATTGCAGAAACAGCTGCGCTAGTTGTAGCAGCCCCAGTATCTAAATCAACTACTGTTGCTTTTAAAACTACCTGCTGTCCTGTCTGGGCATTTGAAACTTTGGTTCCATCAGTAGTTTCAACCCATGAATTTAATGTAAATTTCTCAACAAAATAAGATATATGGCTTATTCCTTCGACAATTAAATGGTGTTTCCCCCCAGTAGAACTTATAAACAAATCCTGGGTTGTAAATCCATAATAAGTTGTGCCTGAAACTGACTTTGATAAAGAAACTTGTGCGGGGCTTTCTGTAGAATTGGTAATATTCTCTGCGACTCCAAAACTATTATAATGCTCTAATCTTACTGAAGTTAAATTAGGAATAACATTTCCAGAAGAATTTAATGCAAGGATAAATAATTTAGCCCATTCGCTTCCTGTGCCGTAAAAAACAGGCTCAATTGTCTTTAATAAAAAAGCTTTTGAGCCAGAGGGGTCAATAAAAAACAGCTCATAATTCCCGCTGCCTAATCCAACTTTGGAGCCTTTTACTAAATATTGGAATTTTATTGAGCCTGAAAAATTTACATTAGTATTAATAAATAAAGTGTTATATTCGCTTTCTCCTGTATCTTTTTGCGCAATGGCATAATATACTGTCCCATTATTTGTAAAATTAGCGTATAACTTGCTCCCGGTTATAGTTCCGCTGTCATTAATTCCGACGCTGGCTTTATTAGACACGAATATTAAAGTTTTCAATGCATCAGATGCTGAAGAAGCAATTGCCAGATTAATTTCAGAGATAGTTGAAACTCTAATTTCCGCAATTACATTCGCACTTCCATAACTTAAAGTCATATTGAAGCTCCCTTCGTCAGGGGCAGAGATTAATTTAGAAAAAAAACCATTGGAATCAGTTGAAGCATAAGAATTAGTATCATTTAGTGAGATAGTAATATTGACTAAGCTAACAGGATTATCTCCGGAAAATAACTTTCCTGAAACATTTATATTTTCTCCAGGAGCATAAAGATTTTTATCCAGCTGGAATTCGATAACTTCGTTAGCAGCCCATACGAAGCTAGTTAGAAATATAGACGATAAAATGCAAATTGCAAACAATACTAAATACTTTCTCTTCATTCTTCCTCTCTTTTTTTACTAAAAATTATAAGCAGCCGCCTTTTATAAATGTTTTGATTTTTTGGCTTTGTCCGGAAAGGACAAATAAGTAAATTTGAATAAAAAAAGTTTGACTTGATTTTCCAGAAGAAATTTTAATTCTTCTCTTGATATTATACACAACAATATTCCAAGCAAAC
>Ga0315277_10008757_pt1 | contig 12973 bp, 17 predicted proteins | sample YL17G05_15_MG_FD_203695 | JGI IMG/M metagenome (GOLD analysis project Ga0315277, IMG submission 203695) | Sediment microbial communities from Yellowstone Lake, YNP, Wyoming, USA - YL17G05_15 | ecosystem: Environmental > Aquatic > Freshwater > Lake > Sediment | place: USA: Wyoming | collected...
TGCTCCGCTGGGCGCAGCCTGGCGCCGGCTGAGGGGCAGCCGCCCGCGACGATCACACGTTCGCCTGCGCGGGGCCGCCGAACACCGCTGCCCGTATTGTCTCGACCCGATCACCCGCCGCGATCCGCGCGGGGTGGTTGTCTGTCCAATCTGCCGCACGCCACATCACGCCGACTGCTGGGCTGTGACCGGCATGTGCCAGGTGCCGCATCACCATGGCTAGCGCAGTTGCATCCTTCATCGCTTTCTGGGGAGGCCCTCCATGCCCGATTTGTCTGTGACGCTTGTGCTGCCGAACGGCGGGGCGCGCAACGCCGAAGTCCCGGACGACGTCGCAATTCGCGACCTGCTCGGCGAGTTGACCTCCCTGCTCAAGCTGCCCACCATCGGCCCCGACGGCCGGCCAATGGGCTACCGCATCGACAGCAAGGCCCTTGGCCGCGAGCTGCGCGAGGAAGAGAGCCTGGCCGCGGCCGGCGTGCCGAACAATGACCGATTGATTCTCACCGCCGATATCACCGCCGGAGCCATGGCTCTCGACGACTCGCCGCGCATGCGCCGCTTGCGGGCCGATTACGAACTGATGCGCGAATTGGCGGGGCGCGCCTCGCTGATCCGCTTCGAGGCCCAGCCCGTGCACCCCGGCCTGCCGCCCGAGCGCTACGTGGTCACTTTCCTGTGCCGCGGCATTGCCTCCGTCGACCGCCGCGGTCGGCCCAAGTACTCGACCCACCACCAGGTCGAGATCTATCTGCACAACCAATACCCGCAACGCTGGCCGGGTCTCAAGTGGCTCACGCCCATCTGGCACCCCAACATCAACCATCTCAACGGCAGCGTGTGCATCGACGCCGCCTGGTGGACGGCCAGCCGTTCACTCGACCGCCTGGTGATCATGCTGGGCGAAATGGTTCAGTACAAAAATTATCACGACGACCCGACCCAGCCGCCCTTTCCGTGGGACCCGGAAGCCGCGCGCTGGTGCCGCGAGTACCGCACGCGCAACCCGGCGGCCTTTCCGGTGGATACCCAGGAACTCCTGCGGCCGGAGCGCATTCGTCTCAAACCCGAGGAGAAGGCGCAGGTGCGCATTCACCTCAAGTGAGGGCGCGCGGTCCCCGGCCGCAGCGCACGGTGAGCACGCGTTGATGGATAAGTAGGAGGCTGAAATGTCCGACGTTCCCGTAACAGTCGTTCTTCCCTCTGGTGGCACGCGCTCGGCCGAAGTTCCCAACGACGTGGCGGTCAAGGACCTCGTCCCTGAGCTGACCACCTCCTTGCAGCTTCCGGTGACCGGCCCGGATGGGCGCCCGATGAGCTACCGCATCGACAGCAAAGCGCTGGGCCGTGAGCTGCAGGAAGAAGAGACCCTGGCCCAGGCCAAGGTGCCCGAGGGCGACCGCCTGATCATGACCGCCGACGTCACCGCCGGCGGCCGATGAGGCCGGCCCGCTGAACGCCTGCGATCGAAGATCGATCTCGAGTTGATGGTCCGATGAGCGAACCGCGCATCCGTCTCGTCCCTAGGATGGCAGGCAGCCCGCGCCGGGCGCGCCTGCTGCGGAAGCGCCTGTGCCGCTGGGTCTCGCCCTACGAAGGCGGGGCCGAGCCGCCCTGCGTGGCGGTGATGATGACCCCGCGCGCGCTGGCCCAGCTGGCCGAACACGCGGCCAGCGACCTCGACAACGAGGTGGGCGGCGTGCTGGTGGGCAAGTGGATGGTGGAGAGCGAGAAGAGCGAGGAAGTGGTGCTCGTCGAATCGATCCTGCGCGCACGCCATGTGCGCCAGGGCAGCACATTCATCACCTTCACTCAGGACAGCCTGGTGGCGCTCAACGACGAGCTCGACGCCAATCACCCACGGCGCCTCATGGTGGGCTGGTACCACACCCACCCGCGCATGGGCGTGTTCCTCTCGGGCTACGATACCTGGCTGCATCAGCACTTCTTCCCGGAATCCTGGCAAGTGGCGCTGGTCATCGAGCCGCATTCAACCACCTGCGGGTTCTTCATCCGCACGGTCGATGGCACGCTCGACCCGCAACGCTACTACGGGTTCCGCGAGATTCTGGCGGAGGGCGGGCGGAGCGAGGTGGAATGGCGCAACCTTGCTCCGTCGGCACCCGCCGCGGCGGAAGATGGAGGATTGTCAGCATGAGTCGCAGAATGCGGACCTACTACTACGCAGTCCTGGGCGCCATCGGCGGCCTGCTGGGTTGGCAGATCAGTAATCTGCTGGGCCTTTCGTTCACCGGAAACCTTTATGTGAGCGAGATGATCGTCGGCGCGCTGATCGGGGTGTGCGTCGGGTTCTTGATCGGCGGAGGCGAAGCCCTGGTCAACCGCACCCCGGCTCGCGCGCTGCGCACAGGTACGCTCGCGGCCGGGCTCGGGTTGGTTGCGGGTGCCATTGGGCTGCCGCTGGGGGAAATGTCCTTTCAGTTGTTCGGGGCCGGCCTGCTCGGCCGGGCTCTCGGCTGGGGCGTCTTTGGGGTGCTGATCGGGCTGGCTGAAGGTTTCAGCGGAGGCAGCCAGGCCTGGAAGGGAGCCTTGGGTGGTGCCCTCGGCGGCCTGGTGGGCGGCCTCTTGCTCGAGGTCGCCCGGCTACGCTTCGACCAGGCACTCTTCGGCAAAGCGGTCGGAATGATCCTGCTGGGCGCATCGGTCGGGGCTCTGATTGCGCTCATTGTGGTGCTGCTCTCACGCGCCTGGCTGGAGGTGACCAGCGGCAAACTCAAGGGTGCCGAATTCATCCTCGACAAGTTCGGCAAACGCAGCGGCCCTGCAGCCATCGTGGGCAGCGATGCGCTCAAGGCGGATATCGTCTTGCCCGACCCCGACATCGCGCCGCAGCATGCGCTGCTGAGCGGCGACGGGATGCGCTTCATCATCAAAGACATGAGCACCAGCGGCACTTACCTCAACGCCCGCCGCGTCGAGCGGGCGGAGCTCCACGACCGCAGCGTGCTGCGCTTGGGCAATACCGAAATGGTCTACCACGAGAAGAGGTGACGCCATGCAACGAAGGATCCGCACCCCAATCGCACTGCTCATCGCCTTGGCCGTGACCGCTTCTGTGGCCTGGGTGCCGGCACAGGGCGCCGCGGATGTCCATTTGAACGTGACGCAGGTGGACACCTCGGGCTTCCCGCAGGTCACGGTCTACGTCTCAGCGGTCAACCCGCTCGGTGAACCCGTGGCCATCAGCCCCGCCGATATCGTGTTGCAGGAAGATGGCACGCCGGTGGAGCCTCACGAAGTTCGCGGGTTGGGCACCAGTGATCCATTGACCACCCTGCTGGTCATGGACGTCTCGGGCAGCATGCGCCGCGCCGGAAAGCTGGCAGCGGCTCAGGCGGCCGCCAGCTCCTACATCAACCAGATGCGCCCCGGCGATCGCGCGGGCGTCATCGCCTTTGCGAGTGAGACGCGCACGGTGCAGGCTGTCACCGCCGACCCTCAGGCGCTGCTGGCGGCGATCGACAGCCTCGAGACCCTGGACGACACGGCGCTGTACGACGCGCTGCAGCGGGCGATCGGGATGCTCAATGCCGAGAGCGGGCGCAAGTCTGTCCTGGTGTTGACCGATGGGATGGACAACCGCAGCCAGCACACGGCGGATCAGGTCCTCGCGGCTATCGGGCCCGCCGGGCTCTCGATATCCACGCTCGGGCTCGGGGAGCCATCCCAAGGTGCCGCCTCCCTGGCCGGGTTGGATGAACCCGCGCTCACCCAGTTGGCCCAGCGCGCCGGCGGATCGTATGCCTACGCCAACGACTCGGGCGCGCTGCAACGGCTTTTCGAGCGCCATGGGCGCGCATTGCAGAGCGAGTACCTCATCACCTACACAAGCCACTCCCCATTGCGCGACGGGGTCACGCGAACCCTGACCGCAACCCTCGGCCAGGGCGGCGCAGCGAGCACGCGCTACAACCCGGGCGGGGTCGTTCCCGAAGTTGGAACGCGGCGTACCTGGGGCTTGTTCTTGGGCTTGCTGGCCGGGCTGCTCGCGCTGCTGGCCATCCCCGGCCTTATGGCTCGCGGGCGTCAACTCGTGCCACGCCTGGTTCAATATGCCGGACCGGCGCCTGCCCCCCAGACTTCCCGCATCCGCTTGCACGACGAACCCAAGGCGCGCATCCGTCTGCACTGAGAGACTCGGCTCCCTGCGAGTGGCGCGGCGCTGGAGATCCCGGCACTCGGCGCGGGCGTGCCTAATCCCTTTCGGCCGTCAAGGGAGTGGCGCGGGCCAAACCGCCGCCAGTCTCCAGCCAACCGTTCACGGCACTGGGCGGCCTCGATGGCCGCCCAGGCGCGTTTCGTCGAGGGGGCATTGGTGCGCACCCAGCTCACCTTTCCGAGAGACCCTCCCGAATGAGCTGCGATCGGAATAGAATACGCCAAGGCGTGAGACGCTCGCCATCACGGCGGCCTATCCGGTCAGCGCCCGTGCGCGGACGAGTGGCGTGAAAGGAGGATCGCATTGGGGATGCAAGACTTGAACTCGATGAACCTGATCCCGCCCTCCGCGATGATGCCGATCGAGGGCGTGACCATACCCCAGGAGTTGTATTGGGTCCTTAGTAATCCGGCCCCGCTGGCAGGAATGCGCCACCCGCGCCCCGCTTTCCCATGGGCGGCGCTCGCCCGGTCCGGATTCTCTCGTGTGGTGCGCCTCACCTCAGATGGCACGTCGTACGACCCACAACCACTCCAGGTTGCATACTCCGCCCAGCTCGAAGACCTCGTCCATGGCAGTTCACCACGCAGCCCCCGGCAGGAGCTGCAACTCATTCGTGAAGCCGTGACCGTGGTCCGCGAGGCGCTGGCGCATGGGGAGGGCGTGGTGGTCCACTGCGCCGGAGGTCGCGGGCGAACGGGAACCGTTCTCGGTGCGACTCTCGTCAGCTTGGGGTTTGCGCCCGCCGTAGTGGTTGCGCACCTCGACCTGCTGCACAAGGCGCGCGGGACGAGCGGCTGGCCGGAGTCGCTTTGGCAGGCGGACATCCTGCAGCACTTTGTTCCCAAACGTCCCCCGCACACACCTTCAACGACACAAGGCCGCGGCCGGTGAGTGCGCTGCCGTCACCCGGCAATTGCATTCCGCTGCCCGCGAGGCTTTCAGGCAAGCCATTGACCCAGAGGTCATGTTCTTAAATGAAACCGAAAACGATCGGTACTCGCGAAGATCCACATCTGCCGCGCCACTTGCCGAACGCGGGTCCCCTCCGCCTGATGGACTACGTTGAAATACACTCGGTCGAGGTGGCGGATATCACTTTGCCAACGCACAGTGTCCAGGGTGTGATCTTCGAACAGGCACGGTTGCATCACGCCTCGTTCGCCTCCGGCCGGTTGGCCAAGCCGCGATCCAGCGACTGCCGGTTCGAGAAGTGCGATTTCACGGCCGCCGAATGGACCGAGGCGCACCTGTTGCGGGTCGCCTTCGCCGGCTGCCGAATGCTGGGAATGCAGTGGGTGACCCTCGAGGCGCGGGATGTGCTTCTTGTAGACAGTTTGTGTGAAGGAGCGTTATTCGTCTCAGCCCGGATGCCAGGGGCACGATTCGAGCGCTGTGTTCTTCGGCGAGCTTCATTCGAAGGAGCGGACCTGACCGGTGCGCAGTTCCACGAGTGCGATCTATCCGAGGCCGATGTGCGGGGTGCCACACTCGCGCAGGCCGACGTGCGCGGCTGCAACATCAACGGGATGAAGATTGGCGCGCGCGATCTCATGGGCGCCATTCTCGACCCGGCCCAGGCGAGGCAGGTGACGGGTCTGCTTGGTATAGTTGTGAAGGACATATCCGAAACGTAGCCCGTCCGCGCCATTCGGTTCGGGCCCTTCAAAGGGTTGGTGAAGAGGTGTGAGATGGCTACAACGGCCGATCTCAAGGCGACTTTCTCGACCGTTCGCTCCCTTCTCAAGCGCTACCAGCCGCCTCTGGAGGCGACGGTCAACCGGGCAGCGCGCTTCGAACTCTGGTCGCGGCGCGAAGTGGTCATCGAAGGCCGCACGCGCAGCGAGATCTTCTTCGCCTCCGTGATCATCCAGAAGGACTACGTGGGCTTCTACTTCATGCCGGTCTACGCCGACACCAAACTCAAGTCTGTGTTCAAACCCGAACTTCTCCAGCGGCTCAAGGGGAAGTCGTGCTTCCACCTAAAGGTCCTCGACCGAGAGCTGACATCTCAGATCCGCTCAGCCATGGCGGTTGGCTTTGCGATGTACAAGAAGCGAGGCTGGGTCTAGCATGGGCTGCGCAGTTTGGGCGATAGCGAGGGGTGGAATGCTCGGCATCCTGATCCTGAGCGAGACTGCGCGCGGGCGGATGCGAGCGGGCCCGCCCGCGAGGTGACGGAGGAGGTCGGGATGGCGTGGAACGATCGCTTGACGGCGGATGCGCTGCCGTGGTTGCTCAAGAATGACGACCCGGGCCCGCGCTATGTGGCGATGCGCGACGTGCTTGGGCTTCCTGAAGATGACCCCGACCTGCGCCGCGCGCGAAGGGCCGCCCACGCCCGCGGTCCGATCGCCGCCATCCTGGCCGCGATGGACCCGGCCGGATACTGGGAGACGCCCGGTCCCGGCTACAACCCGAAATACCGCTCCAGTGTGTGGTCGCTCATCCTCTTGGCCGAACTTGGAGCGCGCATCGAGGAGGATCGGCGCCTGGCGACCGCAACGACTTACATCCTTGATCACGCCCTCGCCCCGGGAGGGCAATTCACAGCAAGTGGTGCACCCTCCGGCACCGCCGATTGCCTGCAGGGGAACTTGCTGTGGGCGCTGGTGGAATTGGGTAGTCACGACGATCGGCTTCGAGCGGCGTTGGATTGGATGGCGCGCAGCGTGACCGGCGAGGGCATTGCGCCGGCCGGCAATCGCACAGCGACTGTCCGGTACTACGCGGGCAAGTGCGGGCCCACCTTTGCCTGCGGCTCCAACCTCAAGCAGCCTTGTGCATGGGGCGGTGTTAAGGTGATGCTTGCCCTGGGGCGATTCCCCGGGCGACACACTCCCGAAGTCAAACGCGCCATCGCCCAGGGGGGAGAATTCCTGCTCGCCGGCGATCCTGCCGAGGCACGTTATCCAACAACCTTCAGCAACAAACCCAGCCGCAACTGGTGGAAGTTCGGATTCCCGGTTTTCTATGTGAGCGATATCCTGCAGAACGTCGAGGCGCTAGCCGCGGCCGGGTTCGCGCGGGACCCGCGCCTGGCACGCGCTATTGACCTCATCAACGAGAAGCAAGATGCACTCGGCCGCTGGTCGCTCGACTACGACTATGCCGGGAAGACATGGGTCGATTTCGGGCGCAAGAACGAACCCAATAAGTGGGTCACGCTGCGCGCGTTACGGACGCTGAAGGCGGTTGGCTGACCGACAATCGCTTTCGTTTGTTACATAACGTCACGGAGCAGGCGGATGAGCCCCCTCCAGCATGGGAATGCCCTCGCCTTTGCCGATCGACGCCAATGGAGGTCCTGGCTGCGCGCCCATCATCTGCATGCCGACGAGGCCTGGTTAGCGCTTCCCAAGCGTGGACATCAGGGCAGATTGGTCAGCTACGAGCAAGCGGTCGAAGAAGCGTTGTGCTACGGATGGATTGACGGGTTGCTGCACAGGCTGGACGAAACGCGCTACCTTCTGCGCTTCACGCCGCGCCGGGCGGGGGGTATCTGGTCGCGCAGCAACAAGCTGCGTGTCGCCCGGCTCATTCGTCAGAAGCGCATGACCGCCTGGGGCATGGCCAAAGTGCGAGAAGCCAAGCGCAGCGGGCAATGGCGCGAGGCAGAGCGCCGCGAACATACCGATCGACCGCCGGCCGATCTCCTGGCCGAATTGCGCAAGCGGCGCGGGCAATTGGCCGCTTGGCGCGCGCTCGCTCCCTCGCGCAAGAAGCAGGTCTTGTACTGGCTGGCGAGCGCCAAGCGCGAAACCACCCGACAGAAGCGCCTTCGCCAAGTCGGCGAACGCTGGCTGACTGCAAAACCGGCCGCCTAGTGGTGGCGGGCCAGCCGGGGGTCCTTCGCCAGGATCCGGCGTGGCAGGCGATATCGGGTGCGACAGCGCGCACTTCGCCGCGCTGCTAACTCGACAACCGGGGCGCACGCATCAAGCAACATGGAGAGTGACCCGTGAGTATTCGCCCGGCAACGATGGATGACCTTGGCCCGATTGTCTCGATCTACAACGCCTCGATCCCGGCACGCATGGCGACGGCCGACACACAGCCGGTCTCGGTCGAGTCACGAACAACCTGGTTCAAGGAACACTCGCCTGAGCGCCATCCATTGTGGGTGGCCGAGGTTGACGGGACCGTCGCCGGGTGGCTTGGCCTGGCAGCTTTCTACGGTCGGCCGGCCTACGCGCACACGGCGGAGGTCAGCCTCTATGTGCATCCGGATCAGCAGCGGCGCGGACTCGGCTCGGCCCTGCTGAGGCACGCCGTGGCAGAGGCTCCCCGCCTCGGGATCGAGACACTGCTGGCGTTCATCTTCGCCCACAATTCGCCAAGCCTGGTCCTCTTTTCCCGCTGCGCCTTCGCACGCTGGGGCGCACTGCCGCGAGTGGCAGTCCTCGATGGGGTCCGGCGCGACCTGCTCATCATCGGCCGAAGCGTCGCCTGAGACGACCCACATCGTGCATCCCACGACGCAGAAACCCTCATAGGCGAGGGCCGGTCGATCCGCCGGGTGTACCTTTCGAGGCGCAAGAAAAGAATCTTGCCCAGCGATTGAACATTGAAACGACACCTCGCATATCCGGTTTTCCCGCGGGCGCTTGCCGATTTGCGAACTCTTCCTATAATAGGGGCTTGGCTCGTCGAACAATCCAGCCCGGCAACAGCCGCGCGGCCCCCCGGACCGCCCGCATACAATCCTGCAGGTTCGAGGCCACAATGAAGGCCCCGGCCCACCCCTCAAAGGAGAATTGACGATGACGAAGGACGAGCGCTTGAAGATGTATTCCGACTATCTGAAGGCCGAGGGATACAGCCCGGAGACGATAAAAGAGGGGGTCGTCTTCAAAGCGGAAGGCAAGACCTATGTCATTATGGTTGACGAGAACGACGAGCAATTCTTCCGCTTGGTGTTCCCGAATTTCTGGTCGATCGACAACGACAAAGAGCGCCTCAAGGTCGTTGCGGCCTCCAGCCACTCCACGGGCGCAACCAAAGTGGCCAAGATCTTCCCTGTGGATAACAACACCTGGGGGACGATCGAGTTGTTCGTTGCCTCCCCGGACCATTTCAAGGGCGTGTTCACTCGCTCGATGAGCGCACTGCAAGCCGCCGTGCAGACTTTCGTCGCCCAAATGAAAAGCTAGCACCGCGCGCGGGTCAACCTGGGGGGCGCGACACGGGCACCCGGCGCGCGACTGGCGTCACGGGTCAACATTGCAGCCAAAGCCAGCCGCGCTGTCAGATCAAGCGCGGCTGGCCTTTTCCCCGGACCACCGCGTGAGCATAACGAGGGTGCCGCAGCGCCAGAGTCTCTCGCAGCACGCGGGTCTTTTCGCCGAGCCTGTTTCGCACTGTCCCGACTGCCACCCCGATGCATCTGCGATGCGCCAAGTGGCTCACGATGCTTTGCGCCGCCGGGCCGCATGGGGGTGAACCTGCTCCGCCCCACCCTCGCCTGGGGTTCCGACCTCCGCTCGGGTGAGCGGGTTTGATGTCGCTGGAGGGTCGCATGAGACCGCTTCGCACCGTACGCCGGAGGCAAGCCGCGGCCGAGGTCGTCCGCGCGTTCAACGAGGCCCTCAACCGTCACGATCTTGCCTCGATGCTAGACCACCTGACCGAGGACACGATTTTCGAGAATACCTCCCCCGCCCCAGACGGTTCGCGCTACGTCGGTCGGGAAGCTGTGTCGGCGTTCTGGCGGGAGTTCTTCGACACCTCGACCGGATCGCATATCGAGCCGGAGGAGGTGTTTGCGTGTCGCGACCGGTGCGTGATGCGGTGGCGTTACGAATGGCGTGGGCTCGACGGCACCCCCGGCTACGTGCGAGGAATCGATGTCTATCGTGTGCGGGGGGCGCGCATTGCCGAGAAGCTCTCCTACGTCAAAGGCTGAGCTGATCGATTCCCGCACAACCCCTTGCGCGGCTGAGAAGCGGCCGCCCCTCTGCGCCACGGCGCTGCGAATCAAGGAGGAGTTGCATGGTGGGGAAACCCGAACGCGCGGTGATTGCCGAGGCCACCATCGACGCTCCGCAGAGCGACGTGTGGCAGGCATGGAGCACCGAGGCTGGAGTCCGGTCCTTCTTCGCACCGGCCTGCCGGGTTGAACTGCGCCTGCGGGGCGCGTATGAGATGTATTTTGATCCGGCGGCCCCCGAGGGGCGACGCGGGGGCGAGGGGATGATTCTGCTGGCCATCCAGGAACCGAGCATGCTCTCCTTCACCTGGAACGCACCGCCCGAGCTGCCCAGCGTGCGGCCGCAACTGACTCATGTCACGGTGCGCTTGCGGGCCGTAGCTCCCCGCGCGACGCTCGTCAGGCTCCATCACGACGGTTGGGGCGAGGGCGGAGAATGGGATGAGGCGTTTCGTTACTTCGAGTCGGCCTGGCGGGAGGTGGTCCTCCCCCGCCTGCGTTACCGATTTGCCGTCGGACCTGTCGATTGGGCGAACCGACCCGATCTGACAGCATGGCGTTGAGCGGCCGACCTGGCGCTACCTCAGCCGAGACTCGCGACCCGAGGGCCCTCGCGCCGTTTCTGATGCTTGGGGGAACACCATGAAACCCATTTCAAGCCGCGTCCTTTCGCTGATCGTGTTTTCCGCCACCCCGCTTGTCTCTTTCGGCGTTGGATGCGTGCTGGCCGCCATGGCTGCACTGCTGCTGGGCGGCATAACCGCTCGCTCTTTCTCGCTCGGCTTGTTCCTTTCCGCAATACTTGCGGTGCTGCTCGGTGCCGCCAGAATCACATCGCTTGGCATCGGCCGTGACTCCACCTACCAGCTCGCCCAATCCGTGTCGCAGACAAGACAAGCCGAGCTGATCCGGCGGGAATTCGAGGGGGCGTTCCGCGGGGGTCGATTCTTGGTGCAAATGGTCATGGTCGCCCTCGGCTGCCTTGCTTTGGGCTTTCTCGTCGAGTCCGCGGGCCGCGAGCTCGGTGCATCCCGCATGACGTTCGTGTGAGGCGGGTCGAGTTGTGCTAGAGTGAATGGCGGAGGGTTGCCTCCGACGAGAACCCCCCGCCCACCACTCCGCGTTACGGGAAAGCGTGCAGGGAGACTGGCTTATGGCATCCGACATAACCCACGTTGCGCGTCTCACCCTCACCGCGGATGCCCAGGCGACGCCGCACATTTCGGATGTTGCGCTCTTCCTCTACGATTTCACTTCCCTCTATGAGATCATCCGGCTGGCCGTCGACCCCCGCTATCGTTCCTACCACTTCTCGCGCTTCTCTCTCTACCGCAACGGCCGACCGCTCGATGAGCGCGACCAGCTGCAGGTTGGGTCGCTGCGCATGCGCTCGCCGCTCGAGGTTGTGGCAACGATTGCCGTAGCCGGTGGTGCGGCCGCCTCGGTGGCTACCGCGGTGTGGGTGGTCGTGCAAACCGTGGAGAGACTCTACAACGTGCGTCTCAATCGGGAGAAGCTGGAGCTGGAGGTGCAGAAGCTCAGGCGCGAGGAGGCGCAACCCGCCCTGCCCTTGGACATGCCCGGCCAAAAACCGGATGCGCAGACACAGATCGCCCGCCGCAAGGCGACGGACTCGCTGGAGGCCATTGCCCGCCGGCTGGAGGCCTCGCCGGTGAGAATCGTTCGCATCGAACTGGAAGTGCGCGAGAGCGGCGCGCCAACCAAGGCTCGTTCGCGAGCTTCGCATACGTCGTAACGCCGCCCGAGGCCGGGCCGCCATTGCGACGGGCCTGGTCGCGGACAGCCGGCTTCCTGCGCACGCTCCTTCGCTGAGGCAGCGCCCGCGGCTCACCCTCGAAGTATGAAGACCTCCCTGTCGGCTGGTTTCACACGCACGCTCGCACTGACCCATGCGGCCGTGTGTGTACTCGTCGCGGCCTGCGGCGCGCCGGCCGCTCCCCCCGCCGCCCCGACGGCCTCCTCAACGGCGGTGCCTTCCGCCACGGCTCGCATTCCCACCCCCCTCCAACTCGACCTCATCGATCACTGGATTGAAGTGGATCTTGAATACCAGCGGGTCCGCCTTCATGAGGGTCAGCAGGTCATCGCGACGTACGCCGCGGCCACAGGCGTGCCCGGCGATCCGGCGACCGCGACAACGCCCGGCGTGTATTTCGTGGTCGAAATGGAGAAGGGGCCGATTGAGAACGTGCCCGGGGTCTTCGTGGCCGACATCGTCCTCTTCGACCGCCAGAACGTTGTGGGCTTGCACTCGATGCCCATGGATGCTTCGGGCAAGGTCCTGGACTCGCGACTGGGTCAACCGATCACAGCGGGCTGTGTGCGAGTCGAGAACTCCGCAGCCGTTTTCGAGTTCGCGAAGGTCGGGATGTGGGTGTACGTCCACTGACCGTACACGGACCTGACAACCCGCGCGGCATCGCGCAGGCGACCAAAGAAGGTTTGCGCGGCGATTTGTTCGCTCGCCGCGCCGAGGCACATCAGGATACCGTTGGGTGCGCACCTCTCCGCGTCGGTCGGCACCCGCCGCCGTGCGGTTCTACCGAGGAGCAGGCTCCTCGCAACGTCACCGTGCGAAAGAGGCCCCCAACCCGAGCGCCAAAGCGTGGCGCGCCGCTGTCGAAAGACGTGCATTCGGGTGCATGATCAGGTAGATGGGCAGCGGCATTTCGCCCTCGATCACGGATTGGGCCGCCTCATCGGCCGCGCGCTGCCAGCGGTTCCACTCCGACACGTTCAATCGCCCGCGCCCTTCGGCGACATCCGAGGCGATCAGCCACGACACGGGGGCAACCCGGCTGTACCACGGCCAGGTGGTCTGGTTGCTGTGGCAATCGCCGCAG
>Ga0315277_10008761_pt1 | contig 12972 bp, 8 predicted proteins | sample YL17G05_15_MG_FD_203695 | JGI IMG/M metagenome (GOLD analysis project Ga0315277, IMG submission 203695) | Sediment microbial communities from Yellowstone Lake, YNP, Wyoming, USA - YL17G05_15 | ecosystem: Environmental > Aquatic > Freshwater > Lake > Sediment | place: USA: Wyoming | collected...
AAGGCTCCTCCTCATGGACGTTTGGCCACAGCGGGTCGACGGGTACGATCGCCTGGCTCGATCCGGAGAAGGATCTCAGTCTGGTGCTGCTGACCACCAAGCCGGCGGCGGTTTCGCAGAAGACACTGCTCGGGCCGGTCTCTGACGTGGTCGCATCGGCAGGTTACGCTCGTAACGAATCGCGGTAGATCACCGAAACGCATTGCATGCGTGGGACTCCAGATTCTCAGCCGAGGGTTTGACCCACGGCCCTGGCGGCTCCCAAAGCGCCTGACTTTCGAGCTTGTAGTAGTCCCGCCCGTTTTCAGATTCCTCCCTGATCCGCTTGCCCACGACGATTCGCCAGCCTTGCGGGCCCACGGTCAAGTAGCCACCATCAAAGAGCTTGTGCAGATCGGCTCTGAGCAGAAGACCATTCGAGACCTCGTAACGCATTACGAGGGGGTACGGTTTGATGTGTGCGGCTTCGAGCACTGGCAGTGTCCGCTCGCCAGATCCGCGCGGGACGGCCACGTCCCGCAATAATCCGCCCTACCCAAACGGATGACGGCGGTCGCGCAGCGGTAGCGGTACACGGCCCCCGGTTAACTGCGACTGGTACACGCCCATGACCATCTCAACGGCCCACCGGCCATCGCGAGCGCTGCACACCGGTTCACGTCCCGTTTCGATCGCCTCAATCAGGTCGGCCGCCATCATTCGGTTGGCCGCCTCGCGATCCTGCGATCTGTCCTCTGGCGGCGGCTCCAGCCGCTCCCATCCGCCCAGCTTGTCAAGCGCCCAAGACGTCGAGCGCAAAATCGTGGCCGCCGCGTTCGGCACGGCTGAAAGCGGAATGAAAATCAGCCCCTTGCTCCCACAAAGCGTCACGCCGAACCGGCTGCCGGAACGCACATCGCTCCGCCGCGAACCGAAGTGCCCGTCGATTCCGCGCGCGAAGCGGAAGATCGCGACCACTTCGTCTCCGGCCACCGGGCCGACCGGCTCGGTGGGTTTCCGCTCCATGCCGCGGCGCACTTCGCGTCCCTGCTCGGTCACATGCGCGAACACCCACTCCGGATCTCCGGCGAAGAACCGCATCAGGTCGAAGCAGTGAGTGCCGAGCACGATAAGATCCTCGCCGCCCGCCCGTGCGTCCTCTTTGCCTCGCGCGCGAATCTCCATGAGTTCGCCGATGCCGCCTTCCTGGAGCAGCCGTTGCACTTGCAGTGTGACCGGGTGAGGCCGGGCAGTGTGGCCCACCTGGATCTTGATCCCGCGCCGTTCAGCGGCCTCCACCATGCGATCGGCGTCTTCCACACTCCGGGCGAACGGCTTCTCGACCAGAAGGTGCGCACCAGCATCCGCGGCGGCCGTCACCATCTCCAGACGCTGGTCGAGCCAGCGGGGGCAGATCGCGACCAGGTCCGGCTTCTCCTTCTCAAGCATCTGCCGGTAGTCGCGATAGTCACGCAAGGCGCCGCAGCGGGCAACGGCGGCCTTTCTGCCGGCCTCGTCCGGGTCTGCGACAGCCACCACCTGAACGTCGAGCAGCCCGTTCCAGGTCCTCTCCCAGTTGTGCCCGTAGTTGCCGCGTCCGGTGTGTCCGATCACCGCGGCGCGGTAGTTCCGTTTCGGCGGCACCACGGCCACAGCCGGGCTCAGGAGGAATCGGCGGCGGTTAAGCATGAGTTACGAACTCCCCTTCCTGCACCATCATCGCACCGGGACCGAATCGCCGTGCCAGGGAAAGGCATAGGTCGGCTGGTTGGCGAATCGCTTCATGCCCATGTCCAGGAGTACACCCGCGCCCGGCGCAAGCGCAACCTGGAAGAACTTGCGGTTGACCGTGGCAGATTACTCGACAGGTTTGGAATTCTCCGTCCGGCGGTATCTCACCGACGTAAAGTTGTGCTCGCCGAAGGTGCCCGCCTGAACGACAACTTCCCGGGCTTCGAAGGGGTTGAGATTCACGAGTTCGAGCGCGGCGCGGTCCAGCTCCAGTTTCCTGACCAGTACCGCAACGTCCCGTGGAATTCCCGGGCGGCGCAAGGCAGGGTCGAAGTAGCGAACGGTGGCGTGCAGCAGCGCGCCGCTATACAGGATTTGAGGAGCACCCAGCATGAGTTGCACCAGGGCTTCGGTCGTGACCGGATTCTGTCCCTGCCAGTGATGCTCATTAAGCTTCGTGAGGTCGGTCTTGTCCGGGTCCACCTTGCGCCACGTTCCGGGGTATTCGTCGATCAGCGGCCAGTTCCGGTGCCCGACAACCGACCAGAAGCGTGTCCGACTCTTCCCAGAACACCTCTTGTGGGCCGAGTACGGGCCAAATCCGGTTTGTCGGCCTCGTGGGTGTCAGAGGAACCGGTATTGGGGTGCTCGGGAACTATGCTTGCCCGCCAGGAGCGCCCGCCGTATACTCGCAAACAGGATCTGATGAAGGGTTTACGCCTCGACCTTGGGGTGACGTCCTATTGCTGTGGCCCACACGAGGAGGCTATACGGTGAAACAGATTCTCTATGCAATGCAGTTTCGCCGGTTTTTTCTCTGGTTTGGAATCGTGGTGGCGGCGCTGGGGCTGCGAGGACCAGCGGCCGCGCAGCCGGTGCACGAGTTCACCCATTACGTGGGTGGTGCAACGACCCCGGCGGAGTTTAAGATCGACTATCTGGGAAGTCCCCTGCCCACGACGGTCGAGTTCAGCGCCAGCGCGCCGTGGATTTCTCTGTCGGTCAGCTCGTGTACCTCGGCGTGCGCTCTTGTCGTCGGCGTGAAGCCCGAGGGGCTGACGGAAGGCTCCTACGAAGGCCTAGTGACAATGCTCGCGACGGTGTCGGGATTGGTCTTGAAGCCTATCACGCTGGCCTACGTCCGGCTCCGCGTGATCGACGAGCGGCCTCGCGCCCGGATCGTCGAGCCGGTGGACGGCTCCGCGCTGTCCTCGGCGGAGGTGACCCTCCGCTGGGACGGCGCCGGAGCGGAGCAGTTTCTCCTGGCCGTCGGCTCGGAGCGCGGCGGCACGGATCTGGCCAACCTGAACCTCGAGCAGAACCTCGGCACGAGCGTCCGGCTGCCGGTTGACGGGCGCAGGATTTATGCACGCCTTTCCTCGCGCTATGGCGCGGAGTGGCGCACCAGCGACCACAGCTATACCGCGTTCACGGCGCCGCGCTTCGCCGCCGAGATCCTCTCCCCGCCGAACGGCTCGCCCCTGGTGGCGGCCGAGGCGACGTTCCGGTGGAGCGACGGCGGCGCGGATCAATACTGCCTGTTCGTGGGGACGGCTGCCGGCGCCAGCGACGTGGCCGCCCTGGACGCCGGAACGCGGCGCGAAGCGGTCGTCTCCGGCCTTCCACCCGACGGGCGCAAGCTCTACGTGCGCCTCTCGTCGCGGCTTGGCACGGCCTGGAAATGGCTCGATTATGCGTACAATCTGGCGGAAGGCGAGACAGCGGCCGCCGAGATGATTGAGCCCATCGAGGGGGCGCAACTCGGCCAGCCGCCCGTGGTGTTCCGGTGGACCAACCCACCCGGCGCGGCACAGTATTTCCTGGCCGTCGGCTCCGAGGCGGGCGGCCACGACATCGCCCAAGCGGACCAGGAAACCCGGCTCGAAGCTTCTATCGCCGACCTCCCGCGCGACGGCCGCCGCATCTACGTCAGGCTGTCGACCCGCTTTGGCGAGGAATGGCGCCAGCGCGACTACACCTTCATCGCGCCCAAGTAACTGAATTGGGTAGGCCACTGGTTCGACCAGTGAGACTGGAACAGGTTTGACCGTTCCGCGAGTAGAATCCTCCGCAAGCGGTTTGATGACCAACGATGAGGAGGATTCAATGTCAGAGCTTCACCAGTTCAAGATTCCGAAGGCGCGGATGATCTGAGACTCGGGATTCGAAAGCAGGGGAAAGGCGATTTTCCGGCGGTCGGAAAAGTTCTTCAGGATCGCCACCGAATCGTAACTGATGGCCGCCAGCCCCAGGCCCTCCTTTTGGGAACCTGCCGGTCTCGTATGATATCCGAAGGCTCGACGGGTTCAAGTGCTCCCGCCTGCGGCAGGCCTACGCCACGAATTTCGGGACACTGTAAAGCTACGGTCAGCCCCGATATGTGCAATTCGGCCTGAAGCTGTATTTTTGACCACGCTCCGGGTAGTCGTGGAGAGAGTACAGCGAAAAGACCGCTCCGAAAGCGTAGCCCATGAACCAAGCCACGGTGAACGAGAACACCTCGAGCCGAGAGCGAATCCCGCGCGATCTCTAGGTCCAGATCTGGCCGGCACGACGATAGCCCAGAATCCTTCACGCTACCGGAGATGCTTGAAGGTGAGCGACACGCCTAAATTCTCGCCCAGACTCCTCAGCGATCGCTCGGAACGCTGTCGCCAACGTCATCATCACCATCCCTGTAAGCACAGCCCGGCAAGGACGTTGTGCTCTTCTCCCGGCGGTGACAAGCGCTCTCCGGAACGGGTCTGCGTTGACAGGAGGCATCGCTAAACCGAGTGGACTCGGGCTAAACCGCTGGCACTACGGCGCCTTTGCAGCGCGGGAATTGAACGCGGGTAGTTGCCCAGCGTTGCACCAAATGATCCCGGTCACGTCACGGGCCACTCTTCCAGAGCTTCCCGGAGCGTTCGCCTTCCGCACGAGCGGCATCCGAGCTCTGTACGAGTGGCTGACGATCCGCCCAGAGCGATTTCGCCGGGTCCCCGGCCCTCCCCCCCGTTTCAGGACCTGGGTAGATAGCTCGGGAGAGGGGCCGCGCAAGAATTCAAGCTGGCATGTAAGGTGGTAAAGGGTCTTCCGAAAGATAACCCCATCGGAGTTCATATTGCCGGACCCTTCAATAGATGAAGGGCCAGGGTGACTGCACAATGCGCGGAAACTGCAGGCTGTGTCGGCGAGAACGCGTCCTATGCGATAGTCACCTCCTACCTAAAGCGACCTACCGCCTAATACGGAAAGCATCTGGCGCAAGCCCCATTGTCGCCACAAAAGGCCCAGTCCGTGCGACTAATGGTCAAATTCACCAGCATCTTCTTTGCGAAGAGTGCGAGCAACGGCTTTCGGGGCCGGAGCGATATACTCTGAGACAATGCTGCCGTGGAAGTCGCTTCCGTCTTCGGGAACTGCTGGACACCCTCGCACCGTGGCAGGCGCTTCCTGACGCCGAACTCGTGCCGTATGAAACTGCCGGAGTGGCCGCACTTGACGGTCCAGCGCTCATCTATTTCGCAGCTAGCCTTTTATGGCGGGCCTCAGTGGTCCCATGGAGAGTGGCGGATGATGTCCTCGTGACCGATCTGGGCCCCAAGTACAACGAGCTATTCCGCCGATTCTTGATGGGGGAAGCAGATTTTCCTGAGGATGCGGCCATTTGGATCAGCGTCACCAAGACCCGAAGTCCCCAGCTTATTTGCATTGGCCCCCATCTTCATGAGAGAAGCACTTTCCATCGGTTCGAGATGCAGGTTTTCGGCATTCGATGGTCGGTGTTCGTCGGACAGCGAATTCATCCGGTAATACGACGCATGTGCACCTTGCGATCTCCCGAGCGCTTTTTCTATCTCAGCGACTCGCCGTTGGATCTCGCAACGCGTGGGCTTGAGAACTTCGCAAGGACGGCTCGCGTAGCTGCAAATCTCCGAGGAGTCTAGCCGGCTGCTGAACGCGGAGCTTCATAGGTGCTCCGATGAGTGTGGAACTGTTTTCTCAGTTTCTCAGTGCTCGAAAGGGTCTGATGAGACTAGCATGACCGCCCCGCGACGAACTGGTGCGGTGGGATCCGCTACTAGTGGATGACGGGCTACTCTTCCATAGCGGCCCGGAACTGCTCTCGAGAGGAGCCTTCCCCGAGCTTTGGAAGAGTGCACGACAATCCTGGAGTTGGACGGCCGGCTCTGCACTTCGGTGTGAGGTAGGCTGTATACTGACCGAGGAGCCGGGAGCCACGATTCGCGCTTCAAGGAGATCGAGTATGCGATTTCGCTTGCCGACACTCTGCCTAACAGTCCTGGCCGGCCTCGTCTTGGCCCAGGATCCCCGAGGTTCAATCGTCGGTCGCGTCGCCGATCCAACCGGGGCGATGATCCCCGACCTCGAAGTCCGCGCCGTCAATCCCGCCACCGGCGTCGCCGCCTCCGCCAGGTCCAGTTCCGCCGGCGCTTTCAGCATTCCCTACCTCCTGCCGGGTTTTTACGACGTCACCGTCGAAGGTCCCGGATTCAAGAGATTCCTGCGCGAGAAGGTCGAGGTCCGCGTCACCGAATCGGTCCAGATCGAGATCGTGCTGGAGGTCGGCGCCGTTACCGACACCGTGACCGTCGTCGCCGAAGCTCCGGTTCTCACCTCCACCGACGCCGTCCAGGGCACCGTCATCGAGGACCGGGCCATCGTCGAGCTTCCCTTGCTTGGCGGGAACCCGGTGGAGTTTGCGCTGCTCGACCCGGCCGTCATGAACGAAACCGATATGCGCGAGCGGCGGGCGGCATTCACCAACGCCGGCTCGCAGTGGTCATCGATGGGCTCGGGCTCGTTTCGGAACGAGTTTCAGATCGATGGCGTATCCAACACCTATGCCGAGGGCAACGGCCGCGCCCGCGTGGCCTTCAACCCACCGCCCTCGGCCATCGGCCAGTTCAAGATCATCACCAATCCGTTCGACGCCACGGCCGGCAACTCCATGGGCGCCACCCTCAACGTCAGCACCAAATCCGGCACCAACGACATCCACGGCGAGGGCCACTACTACAATCGCAACGCGGCCTTCGACGCGATGGACTTCTTCTACAACAAACGCAACACTCGCAAGCCTGTGTACGGTGACCATCGCTTTGGAGCGTCGTTGGGCGGTCCCATCCGCATTCCCGGGGTCTACAACGGCCGCAACCGGTCGTTCTTCTTCTACGCCTGGGACATGAGCGTCTGGGGTTCGCCGCAGTCCTACACCAGCACCGTGCCTGCCGCCGCGCAACGCCAGGGCGACTTCTCTTCCCTGCTGGGTCTCGGCGGGAACTATCAGATCTACGACCCGTACACAACGCGGCCGGACGCTGGCGTTCGCTACCGGCGCGATCCCTACCCGGGCAATATCGTCCCCAAGTCTCAGTTCGATCCGGCGGGCCTCAGCCTGGTCCAGCTTTATCCGCTGCCCAACCAACCCGGCAACTCCGACGGCACCAGCAACTACTTCCGCGCCACCGCGGCCGACGAGCGCTACTGGGTCCACCTGGTCCGCTTCGACCACGCCTTCAGCGACTCCCACCGCGTCTTCCTGCGCCTCCACCGCGACTTCTGGGAAGAGGACAAGAACCGCTACTATGACGCCCCGATCCAAGGCATCGTGCTCAACCGGATCAACCGCGGCGCCGCCGTCGACGATGTCGTGCTGCTGACGCCGAACCTCGTCCTGAACCTTCGCTACGGCCTCACCCAGCAGGACTTCACCGAGCGCCGCATCACCTGCGGAGTCGATCTCGGCAAACTCGGCTTCTCTCCGGCCCTGACCAAACTGATCCGGCCCGATCGTGCAACTCTGCCGCGCGTCGCGGTAGGCGCCTATACCGGCTTCTCCATATGGGAAAGCGGCGACGGCGCCAACAACAGTCTGACCCACAACTTCAACGGCACGCTTTCCACCCAGCGGGGTATCCATTCCCTGAGATGGGGCGCCGACTTCCGGACCTACCGCTCCTTCGGGGACCGCTATCCCCTGGAGACCTCTCCCCAATTCACCTTCTCCAATAGTTACACACGCGGTCCCTTGGACAACTCCGGAGGCTCGGCGATCGGGCAGGACCTGGCTTCGATGCTTCTCGGCATTGCCGCTTCGGGCCAGATGGAGCAGCGGGCATCGTTCGCCATCCAGACTCTCTACTTGGGTGGCTTCATCCAGGACGACATCAAGCTGACACCGCGGTTGACGGTGAACCTCGGCCTGCGCTGGGAACTGGAATGGCCGATGACGGAACGCTTCGACCGCTTGACGACCGGATTCGCTCTCGACGCCCCGAGCCCGGTCGAGGCCGCGGCTCAGGCCGCTTACGCCCGTTCCCCCATCCCCGAGATTCCCGCCGACCAGTTCCGCGCCCGAGGCGGCCTGTTGTTCGCCAACCAGACCTCCACCGGACGCAGCATGTTCCGGATGGACAAGAACAACTTCATGCCGCGCATCGGCCTGGCCTGGCAGGTGTCTCGCCGGCTCATCGTCCGCTCGGGCTATGGCATCTTCTACGGCAGCCTGGGAGTCAACAACACTGACCCGTTGCAGTACGGCTTCTCTCAGGCCACTCCTATCATCCCGACTCTCGACAACGGCCAGTCGTACGCCGCCCTCGCTTCCAACCCCTTCCCTACCGGCCTGATCCCGGCCACCGGAAGGTCCGGCGGCCTGTCCACCTATCTGGGCCAGTCGATCGGCTTCGACAGCAATCTGAACAAGCAATCCTATTCCCAACGCTGGACTCTGGCTCTCCAGACACTGCTCCCGGGCCAGACCATGCTCGAAACCTCTTACGTCGGCAGCCGCGGCACGCACCTAGGCATCACTCGCGACATCAACGCCACGCCGGCCCAGTATTTGAGTAGATCGCTGGAGCGCGACCAGACCACCATCAGCTACCTCGGACAGACTTTTCCCAATCCATTCCGCGGCCTGGGTCCGGTGTTCACCGCGTCCACCATGTCGCGCGCCAACCTGCTTCGTCCCTGCCCCCAGTTCACCGGGCTCACCATGGACACCTCCGACGGCTACAGTTGGTATCACTCGCTCCAGATGCGTGCCCAACGGCGCTGGAGCAAGGGTGTGACTCTGAACGCCGGCTACGCGTTCACTAAGATGATGGAGGCCACATCGTTCCTGAGCGCGCCCGATCTAGTGCCCTATGAGTCGCTTTCCGGCTCACACCGCCCCCACCGGTTGACCTTCAACGCCATCTGGGAGCTGCCGGTCGGCCGCGGGCGCGCCTGGGGCAAGAAGCTCTCCGGTCCGCTTCAGGCGATGCTCGGCAACTGGCAGTTGAGCGCGGTGGTGGTGCGCCAGGCCGGCCCGCCGCTGGCCTGGGGCAACATCATTTTCTCCGGCGATCCCGGCCAGATCGCGCTGCCGAAGTCCCAGCGTGACGTTGATCGATGGTTCAATGTCGATGCCGGTTTCAACCGGATCTCAAACCAGGCGCTCGCGTCGAACATCCGGTTCTTCCCCCTGCGGCTGGCCAGCGTCCAGGCCGACGGCCAGGCCCGCTGGGACATCTCCACCGCGAAAGGATTTCGGGTTCACGAACGCGTGATGTTCCGCCTCCGGGTGCAGTGCTTCAACCTCATGAACCACCCGAACTTCGGAGGTCCTCAGATGACCCCGACCAACGCCCAGTTCGGCCAGATCACCGGCACCCAGAGCATCAGCCGCAGCTTCCAGTTGGCAGGCTCGTTCTCTTTCTGACCCGCCCCGTCGGCGCACTGGGAGCAGTCCGTGCAAGAGCGCTTATTTCCTCCGGGGACGGACCAACAACCTTCCGTCGTCCGGGAACGTATCGAGGGAGCGGAAAAACCGCAAGCGTTGCGCGATTTCACAGACGAACGTGTCCACCAGGACCACCTGCTCGGTCTTCTTCCTGCCAAGCGGCACATGAATAGCCCATAGATCGGGACCGGTGCAACGGAGGCAGTCACACGTCAGATCGACGCAATCGCCGATGCGCACGCCGGTGTGGCGGAGCGGCCGCATGACATTGCTGGCCACGTCATTTCGGCGGGATAGGCATGAAATTTGCGACGGCATACCGATAGGAGGGTGACTGAAGATTGAGAGCCATTGAATAGGCGTTCAACGGCGCGAGAAACGGGAGGGGCAGGAGCAGTAACGGAAGGCAAGAACGTACAATGAACAGCGTATCGGACGAAGAGGATTCCACATTCCGGCTTCATCTGGTCCTGCTGGTGGCTCGGAATCTTTTCCGGCGTCTTTGAGCGCTTACGGGCGGCTCAGCCTTCCGCGCGGTTGACGGCCTACTCTTCCATAGCGGCCCGGAACTGCCCTCGAGAGGAGCGGAACCCGGGCTTTGTACGAGTGGCCATCCGACCAGAACCCGCTGGTGGGCATTTCTGCGACGGAGGCAGTTGTCCGTCCGACTGGCTGCTTCAGCGACACCCGATAGTCCTAATGCAAACACAGCGAATTGACACTCGGCCGTCAGTCGGGGCCTCTGGGTCGGGGTCCCACATTGATAGTGACGAGTACAAAGGGCAGTGACGTGTGCGATTTTGCGGCCAGCCACCTCACTTCATCCGACGTCGGCGGAGGCGCATCAGCGCTCGTCGTCATCGAGATCGAGCGAGAGCGGAGCGAAGGCGGCACGACGCGTGCCAGGGTACGCCGTATTCCAGCCCCGGACCTGGTGCCAGAGGATGCGGTTGAGTCGCTCGGTCGGAGCGGCGTCGGGGACGTCCCAGCGCATCTTCATCGAGTCGACGGCCGCCTGGCGGGCAGGGCCGCGAAGCGCTTTGAGCGGCGGGTTCATCTCGAAGAGCGATTGCGGGGGCGCTACGGCGGTGTAACCGGCCAGGTCCGGGCTGTTCTGAAAGCCTTGGCGCATGTCGTTGGCGATTAGGTCGAACAAAGAAAGGGTCGGCAGGCCGAGGATCAACTCGATGGTCTTGAGGATGCTTTGGTGTGAGTAGAAGGTAGAGTCGACGCTGCCTCGACGGGTGTACGGGCTGACGGCTAGGGCGACGGTGCGGTGGCCGTCGACATGGTCCACGCCATTCTGGGCGTCGTCCTCGACGACGAAAATCGCCATCTTCGTCCAGAACTGGGTCTTGGTCAGCGCCTCGACGATTTGGCCGAGCGCGAGGTCGTTGTCGGCGACCATAGCCTTTGCCGACGACACGCCGGGGGTGGCGCCGTTGGTGTGGTTGGAAGGGAGCTGCAAGAGAACGAGGTTGGGCATCTTGCCCTCGGCCTCCCATCTCTTGACGTCGGCGAGAAAGATCTGGGCGCGGATGACGTCGGGGATTGCGGTGGTGTAACTAGGGTAGTTACGTGCGAGGATGTTGTTGATCGGCGCGATGGGGGCGGTGATGTTCCACTCTCTGGAGAAGTCGTCGCCGTTCCTCCAGCGCTCGAGGAGCACCTGGCGCTGCGCGGCCGGAGTGGGCAGGCGGCCAGCGTACTCGCCGTAAATGCGCACCGTCTTCTTCAGTTTGAGCGCAGCGTCCCAAATAAATCCGCCGGCGGAGTAAGCGATGGGGTCGGAGCCGTCGTAGGGATAACTCCGCCCGGCGTATCCGGGCCAGAGGCAGTAGGCAGTCTCGTTGGCCTGGGTGACCCACTGGTGGCCGTCGGCGCTGTTGCCGCCGCTGGCGTAGAAGTTGTCGAGGAGGACAAACTGGTCGGCGAGACGGTGCTGGTTGGGGGTGACGTCGGCGCCGAACATGACAAGGGACGGATCGCCGTTGCCTTTGGGAATGTCGCCCAGGACCTGGTCGTAGGTGCGGTTCTCCTTGATGACGTAGACGACGTGCTCGATCAGTGACGGGTCGCCCGAGCGCTGCGGGATGGCGGCGGGCGCGGGTCGCGGACCTCGTGGGGCGGTCGGGCGAACCGGTCCGACGGCGAGATGGTTGTTCTCGGCGACGGCGGTGGTGTAGGAGGCAAGTTGGGCTTTGTCGGGAACGGCGAGGACGGCGACCGACCCGCGGTTGGAGTGGACAAAGCGCTTTTGCGGCTCGTCGCGCCAGCCGGAGCCGAGACCGAACAGCGTGGAGACAGCGAGGTGCTTTCCGTCGCCGCTGACAGCGAGGCCATTGGGGTACCAGGCGGTGGGAATGAGGCCCTCGATCTTGCGGTCGGTTGGGTTCACCACCGCCACGGCGTTGATACCGCCGCAAGCGACATAGAGGTGCGAGCCGTCGGGTGAGACGGCCAACGCGGTGGGCGCGATGCCCGGCGCGCGCTGCTCGAAGGGCTCGATGGGAATTGTGTAGAGGACCCGATTTTCGCGCGTGTCAATCGCCGATACCGAGTCTCGGTTGGAGTTGGCGACATAGAGGCGGTGACGCGTTTCGTCCCAGACAATGCCGGTGGGGTGCAGGTCGACCGAAATGGCTTGGGTGGCTTCGGTGGCGAGGTCGACGCGGGTGACGGTTCCCGTGGAGGCGATACCCTGGCGGTCCACGACCACGCGGTCGGCGTTGAGGGCGAAGCCGGTGGGCGCGTTGAGTTCGCCAGGCTTGGGCGGGCGTCCGCCCCAATTCGAGACGTAGGCTACGGTGCCCTCGGAGTTGATAGCGGCGCCGAAAGGGGCGATGCCGGTAGGCACTTTGCCGAGCAGGCGCTTCGCGCCAAGGTCGACGACGGCGAGCTGGTTATCGTATATCAGCGGGACCACCGCGATGCGCTGGCCGCGCGGGTTGGGCTTCGCGGCCACGGCCACCGCGCCGGCGATGTAGCTGCCGATCTCATCGGCGATCACCTCGGGTGCGCCGTTGCGAAGGGCGAGCAGGCGGGCGCGCGCGACGCGGCTGGCTCCCGGCCGGGTGCCGCTCACCAGGACCGCGCCGCCGGTAACGTCGAACTGGATACCTTGCAGTCCGGGACCGCCACCGATGGCGATGCGCTCCATGATGTCGTTCTGGTTCCAGTCGAGCCGGAAGACCTGGCCGGCGTTGAGCACCCAGATTTCGGAAGAGGAAGCGCCAAATGCGACACCGTAGACGCGGCCTTGGAACACCGACTGGGCGCCGGCGGGCGTGATGCTCTGGCGCGTGGTGATGACACCGGGGTCGGTGACCGCTCGCACCGGCCTGTCGGCGGTTTGGGCGCGGCAGCAGATGACAATAAGAAGGGCGGCGATTACGGTTCGGCTTTGCATCTATTACAGCTTACGTCCTTCCCGGTTCACTTGTATCGGGATCGTGTCCGGAAGCCAGGATCGAAATCCCGATTGACTTAAGATATACCTGTGCGCACCCTCATCACCACCTGCCTGTTGT
>Ga0315277_10008762_pt1 | contig 12971 bp, 14 predicted proteins | sample YL17G05_15_MG_FD_203695 | JGI IMG/M metagenome (GOLD analysis project Ga0315277, IMG submission 203695) | Sediment microbial communities from Yellowstone Lake, YNP, Wyoming, USA - YL17G05_15 | ecosystem: Environmental > Aquatic > Freshwater > Lake > Sediment | place: USA: Wyoming | collected...
CCCAAGAGAACCTTGTGGCCATCTGAAAGGCGGGCGCCGGGCATATCCCCTCTCCTTGGATAAATCCCTTATGCGTTCATGTCAAATCCCCTATTGTACAAGACCTGGCAGCAGGCTTCCACAAACTGTCTAGCGGCCTCTGTCGCTTCGCGGGCTTCCAGTTCCAACACATGCGCCGTCTCACCATAGTCGCCGATGCCGCGCAGTTCGAACAGCCAACCGTACACCCGGCCGTCTTCTTGCGAAAGCAGTCCCGTCCGCACAAAGTCCTTGTGAATCGCCGCTTGCACGGCGGTGTGCTTGGAGAACTCCTTACCTTCGGAAAGCAAAAGCGCACAGGCGGCATAGAACGCGGCGTAGTAGGCTCGCGACGCGGCAATGTCAGGGAGACCGGAATCCAAAAGCAACTGAGCTGCCTTAACGGATTCCTGTGCGCGCTGCCAGTTTGCTCTGATCTCGTCAAGAGAATCGGCGGCCGTCAAACCAGTACCCCCTCACGATGAACATTCCGGTAGAGTTGCAGGCGTCCCGCCTCGTAATCGTCCGACGGGGCCGCCTTGGCCGAAATGTATTGATCCGATTCCAATTGAAGAGAATAGAGCAGGTCCGTCAGCACCCACACTTCGGCCACAACGTCCACCGGGCCCTCGAGGACCACCAGCAAGTCGATGTCGCTCTCCGGCGTCGCCTCGCCCCGTGCCACGGAGCCGTAGAGGATGACTTTCTTCAAGCGCACCCCGTAGTGCTTGGCCAAGAGGGCCCGGCAACGGCTCAGAATCGTCTCTATCGGGGTCATGGGAGGCGCCTCCACCAGAAGTCTAATGACACCCGCGCGGGTTTACAAGCGCGTACTGCCGCAAGAATATCGTTGAGATTCTCTTGCCGGGACGGTATGTTGCCCCCTGGGCACGGCGGGAGGAGAGACTCGCCGCGATGGGCTTGCATACAGACCCTGGGAGAACGTCTCGCTTACGGAGACACGCGATGGCGCGAAACGGCTTCTGGATGTGCGCGGGAATCATGCTGGTACTCGGCCTGGGGGCCGCGACCGGATGGGCGCAGGAGGCCTCCCTCAAGGCCGCCGAGAAGGCCGTCGAAACGGCCGACCCGGATGCGATCGACCCGAACCTCGTCAAGGGCGAGAAGTGGACCGTCGATTTCCAGTTCGAGCGCCCCGAACCGATCGTCGTCACCGGCCCGACCGGCGAAAAACAGATCTACTGGTACGTCTTCTACACCGTGACCAACAAGACCGGCCAGGACCGCACATTCGCGCCGGTCTTCACGCTCTACTCCGACACCGGGGCCGTCACCCGTGCGGGCATCCACCCGGCCGTTTTTGACGCCATCAAGAAGCTCCGCAAGCCGAAGTTCCTTGAGAACGCCGTCCAGATGATCGGCAAACTGCTGATGGGCGAGGACAACGCCCGGACGGGCGTCGCCATCTTCGCGCCGCTCTCCTTTAAGACCACCAAGTTCACGATCTTCGTCGAGGGCCTCTCGGGCGAGTACATCGAGCGGCCCGCTCCCGCCGCGCCGCCGTCGGCCCCCATCGCCAAGGGCGAGGAACTGAAACCCACAACCGACAGGGACAATTTCATCCGTCTCCGCAAGACCCTGGCCCTGACGTACACCCTGCCCAGCGAGAACTGGATGACGACCCTCGACCAGCCCGTGTTCCAGTGCAAGAAGTGGACGTGGCGGTAGGCGCAACCGTTGAGTGAATCGACAACGCGGCGGGCCTTCGGGTCCGCCGCCTCTGTTGACACCGAGCCCGACGCGGAAGCGTCGTACGTGTTTGGCGTGGATCGCCGCAACTGAGGCACAACGCAGAACGCCCAAGAACGGCCGAGAAAGCCCTTGCCGCCGGCCGAATTGCCTGTATACTGATGTGACGCGAAAAAGGATGAAACGGAGAAGCCTCCCATGGCGCATAAAAAAGGACAAGGTTCTTCACGCAACGGCCGCGATTCCAACCCGCAGTTCCTCGGCGTCAAGGCCTACGGCGGCGAAGCGGTCAAGGTGGGAAGCATCATCGTGCGGCAGCGCGGCACAAAGTTCGTGCCCGGCCGCAACGTCGGCATCGGGCGGGACGATTCCCTTTTCGCCCTGGTCGAGGGCAAGGTGCTGTTCCACGGCAAGAAAGTCAGCGTCCTGTAGACGTTCCGGCGGCGCATCCGCGGCCCGGGCCCAAAGAAGCCCGGGCCGCTTTGTTTATGCCCTGGCGTCGGGCTTCTTCCCCGCGCGGCCCATGTTCTGGAGGATGAAGTCGACGATCGGGTCGGGCGGCACAAGGCTGTGCACGTGCCCGACGCCCGGCTTGTGGATCACCTTTATGAGGCCCCCGAGTTTGGTGTACCGCTCCTCGATGATCTTCGTGTTCTCCTCGACGGGCACCACGACGTCGGCGTCGCCGCAGAGGTGGATGATGGGGATGTTGGCGTCGGCGAGGGGCTTTAAGTTGTCGACGGGGTTCTTCGCGTACGCGAGGGCCTCGGCCTCGGTCGCAAAGTGGTAGTCCTTCTGGCATTTCTCCCAATCCTTGGGGCTGCCCTTGCCTTTCCCCTTGCCGCCGGGCCAACTCTTGAAGTCGCAGACGGGGGCGTCGCCGAAGATGCACGCGACCTTGTCGGGGTTCGCGGCCGCCCAGTTGTAGCAGTAGAGGCCCCCTCGGCTGACGCCTTCCAGCACCGCCCGCGGCGCCAGGCCGTACTCCTTGGTCAAAAACTTGTGGAAGACGTCCCAGTGCTTCAGCGCGTCGGGGCAGCCGAAGGTGTTGCCCACGTTGATGAACACGAGGTGGAACCCCTTGGCCACAAGCGCCTGGTCGACGTCCGGCTTGTGGTCGAAGAACATCGCCCGCCAGATCCACGGTTTGCCGGGCCCGGCCTCCCGCGGCACGACGATGATGGCCGGGCACCCGTCGACCGTGAGGTCGTGGCGCTCGTAGCCTTTCCACTCACTCTTCTTGACGGCCGGCGCGGCGGCCACCTTAGAGGCGTCCGCCTCAGCGCCAAAAACCGCGGCTGAGATTCCGACGAAGGCGACCGCCGCAACGCAGACGGCCGCTGCCACAATCCTGGAAATCCGCTTCACGCGAGGCTCCTTTCGGTTCGCCGGCCAGGCGATTCCCTTCGCCGGACGGGCGTGTATTATAGCATCAAGGGTCCGTGAGCGGTGACTGCGATGCGGGAACCTCGATCTCGGCGCCAACTCGTAACCGGCGCATCAGGGCAGTTGGTGCGGCTTGAGAATCGGCCCGCAACCTGTTACTCTTAGGACATGTTTATCGACGAGGCTGAAATCTACGTGAAGGCCGGCGACGGCGGCAACGGCGCCGTCACCTTCCGCCGCGAATCCCGCGTGCCGCGCGGCGGCCCCAGCGGCGGCGACGGAGGCGATGGCGGCGACGTCATCATGCGCGCCCGGCCGGGCCTCGACACCCTCATCGATTTTCGCGGCCACCATCACTGGTACGCCGAAAGCGGCGAAAGGGGCGGCACGAAGGACATGGCCGGCGCAGGCGGCGACGACCTCATCGTCGACGTCCCGCCCGGCACGCTCATCTACGATAAGGACCGCGGCGTGCTTCTGAAGGACCTGAAGGAAGAGTGGGCCCAGGTGGTCGTGGCCCGCGGAGGCAAGGGCGGCCGCGGCAACGCACGCTTCGCCACGCCGACGAACCAGACCCCGCGCTTCGCCGAACCGGGCCGGCCCGGCGAGGAGCGCCACCTCAGGCTGGAACTGAAACTTATCGCCGACGTCGGCCTCGTGGGCCTGCCGAACGCCGGCAAGTCGACCCTTCTGTCGCGCCTGTCGGCCGCGCGGCCCAAGATCGCCGACTATCCGTTCACCACGCTTCACCCGAGCCTGGGCATCGTCGAGGCCGGCGAGGAGCGCCGCTTCGTCATGGCCGACCTGCCCGGCCTGATCGAGGGCGCCCACGAGGGCGTCGGCCTGGGCGACGAGTTCCTGCGGCACGTCGAGCGGACGCGCATCCTCGTGCACCTGGTGGAAGTCCAGCCGCACGGCCACGCCGGCCCCGCCGACGCCTACCGGGCCATCCGCCACGAACTGGCCGCGTACAGCAAAGAGTTGGCCGCCAAGCACGAGATCGTGGCGCTGACGAAGGCGGACCTCGTGCCCGGCGACGACACCGTGCGCCAGGAGTTCGCGAGGGCCATCGGCAAGCCCGTCATCGCCATCTCCAGCGCCACCGGCGCGGGCCTCGTGCGGCTGGTCAAAGCCATCCTCGACACGCTTGATGAACTGGCCGCGGAGGAAGCCGCCAAGGTCCCGGGCAGCGCCTTCGCGCCGCCCGCGCCCAAAACGCCCAGCCCTGAGCCCGCCGCCGTCGAGGCCGCGGCGGGCTCGTCCGCCGAAGCCTCGGCAAAGGCGGGAGCCGCGGGTGATTCCCGTCCCGCGCCAAAGCCCCGAAAGCAAAAGGCCAAGCCCGCGGCAAAAAAGACCAGGCCCGCCGCGAAAAAACGCAAGCCCGTGGCGAAGAAGGCCAAGCCTGCTGCAAAGAAGCGCAAGCCCGCCGCGCACAAATCACCCAAGAGATCGAGGAACCCATGAGCGCCTATATCGCCATCACGCTCGGCAATTCCAGGGCCGCCGCAACGCTCGCGACCAACGGCGTCCTCGGCCAGGTCCACCGCGCCCCCGTCGAGAACCTCGGAGAACTCCGCGACGTGCTCGCGCGGGCCCGCCCGGACCCGGGCGGCGAGGCCCTGCCGATCGCCCTGGCATCGGTCAACCCGGCCGCCTGCGAGCGGCTCCTCAAGATCCTCAACGAGATGTCGCTCGGCTTGCCCGAGACGGCCGGCAAAGACTTCCCGGTTCCGATCCGCGTGGACGTGCGCGAGCCGGAGCGGGTCGGCGTCGACCGGCTCCTGGGCGCGCTGGCGGCCTACCGCCGCGCGCGAGGCGCGTGCATCGTCGTCGACTTCGGCACGGCCGTCACCGTCAACTCCGTCGGCCGCGACGGCACGTTCCTGGGCGGCGCGATTCTGCCCGGCCTGGCGATGATGGCGCGGGCGCTCGCGGGCGGAACGGCGCTTCTGCCCGAGATCACGGTGCCCGAGACCGCCGCCGCCATCGGCAAGAGCACGGAAGAGGCGATCGCCGCAGGCCTCCTCCACGGCGCAACCGGGGCGGTGGCCAACCTGATCATCGTGGCCAGCGCAACCGTCGGCGAGGACGCCGCGGTGCTCCTGACGGGCGGCGACGCCGAGCGCCTCACGCCGCTGCTCCCGCCCGACTGCCAGGAGGTCGTCCCGGACCTCGTCCTCGAGGGCCTGGCGATCGCGTACCACGAGCGGCCGTCGCGGCGGCCGCCGACGCGCTAGCCAGCCAGTCGCAGAATGACAAGCAGGTGGGGGGCATGGTCGCGCTGTTGCGTGACAATGATATCCTAACGGGCTGGGCAACGTTCGGGGCACCCGCCGCTGCGGGCCACCCTCAAGTGATACATGAGTGATTCCGCAGAATCCGCGTTGACCGTCCTGACGCCGCCCGGCCGCGGCGGCATCGCGGTCGTTCGCTGCGTCGGCCCGGCGGTTGAAGATGCGCTGTCGCAGTGTTTTCGGCCTGTGCGATCGAGCCCCAGGCGTAAGCTCGGGGTCATGCCCCCCCTCGGCCAACTCGCCTACGGCCATGTCGTCGACGCTGCGGGGCAGGCGCTCGATGAGGTGATCCTGTACAATGCGGGGGTTGTGGCGGGCTCGACATCGGTTTTCGAGGTGAACTGCCACGGCGGGCCGGCAGCCGTCCGGGCAGTGTGCGACCGGCTGGTGGCGGCGGGCCTGCGGGAGGTTGATGCCGACCGGCTCATGGAACTCGAAGGCCTTCCGCGCCTCGCGCGCGACGCCCGCCGCGCCCTTCGCCGCGCCTTCACGCCCCTTGCCGCACGCATCCTGCTGGATCAACTGGGCGGCGCACTGGCTGCGGACATCGCTGCAATCCTCGCGCCCCTTGGCCCCGGCGCGCTCACGGCGATCGACGCCCTGCTCCAGCGCTGGCACACCTGCGGGCGATTCCTCGCCGACCCGCCGCGCATCGTCATCGCGGGGCGCCCCAACTCGGGCAAGTCGACGCTTCTGAACGCCCTCGTCGGCGCTGAGCGGGCAATCACCTCGGCCGTGCCCGGCACAACCCGCGATTACGTCGAGGCCGAGGCCGCCCTCCAAGGCGCGCCGGTCGTCCTCGTCGACACGGCGGGCCTGCGCAAGGCGGGCGGCGAGATCGAACGCCAGGGCGTCGAGCGGGCCCGGCGGGAACTGGCGCGTGCGGCCGTCGTCATCTACCTCATCGACGCCGCCGAGGGAGCGACGCCCGAAGACCAGGGCGTGCTGGAGTCGCTCGCCGCGCGGGCGCTCGCCGTACTCAGCAAGATCGATGCGGCAGGCACGAAAAAGAGGGCTGTCCCCTTTTCCGGCCTCTCGGAAAAGGGTACAGCCCCTTTTTCCGCTCTCGCCCTCTCGGCCCTGACGGGCGAAGGCATGCCCGGCCTCGTGGCGGCCGTGCTGGAGAAACTCATCTGGCGGGCGCCCGCGCCGGGCGAGGCGGTGCCTTTCACGGCCGACCAGGCGGAAGCGCTTCAGGCGGCCCGCGACGCGCTTGCGGCCGGCCGCACAGACGAGGCGGCACAACGGTTATCTGAAATCTGAAATCTGGCATCTGAAATCTGGAATCTCAGATCTCAAATCCCAGATCTCAAATCTCAGATCGCAGATACGAGATACAAAGAGGCCCCACGCGCCGGCCGGCGGGTCAGAATCGCTTCGTGATCCAGCGCTCAATGTCGCGGTACGTGATGACGATGAAGAGCAGCCCTATCGCAATCCAGCCCGCGATCCAGATGACCGTGCGGACCTTCATGCTCACCGGCTTGCGCTTGACGGCATCGATCAGCACAAACAGCACGTGGCCTCCGTCGAACGGCGGCACCGGCAGGAAGTTCAGGACCGCGATCGAGACCGTCAGCATCCCGAGGAAGTCCAGGAACGTCCCGAGGCCGTGACCCGCCAGGTTCAGCGACACCTGGGCGACCATCACCGGGCCGCCGACCGTCTTGGTGCTGACCTGGCCGGACATGAACTGCTTGAGGGTCAGGTACACCCGCCCCAGCCACATCACCGTCTGGTGCGCGCCTCGCCGGACGGCCGTGATCGGATTGTAGATGCGCGGCAGGGGGGCGTAGAGCGGCTCCGCGAACGCCTCCGCCAGGGTCAGGCGGTCCTTGCTGACGACCTTGGGACAAAGGGTGGTCGAGAGTCTCTTGCCGACCCGCTCCACCTGGAGGGGAACCTCCTTGCCGCCGGCGTCAACGAGAATCTCCGCCAGGCCTTCCCGGTCCTTGACGGGCTTGCCGCTCTCTCCGGCCGCACGGATGACGTCCCCCGGCATGAGGCCCGCCTTGTCCGCCGGTCCGCCCGGATCGACGTGGCCGATCTGGAGCGGCGATCCGGAAGCCAGTCTCATCGTGACGCCGATCCGCGGGAAATCCTGGCCGGGCAGCACAACCGTCCTGCACGTGGCGGCGAGGGTCTTGCCTTTTCGCGAGAACTCAAGGCGAATCTCGGCGCCGCTGCCGGCCGCCTTGATGGTGTCGGACAACTCCTCGAGGGTGGGCCAGCGTTTGTCCTGGACCGCCAGGATCAGGTCGCCGGGTTGGAGGCCCGCCTCGGCGGCCGGCGAGCCGGCCTCAACGGCCTTGATCCCCGTCGGGGGAACCATGCCGTAATCGTAAGCCTTCAGGTCTTCGGGCACGACCCGAAGATCCTGCGTCCGGCCGTCGCGCCCGATCGTCAGGACGACGGGGCCCTTGGGGGCATCGGCCAGCGCCTTCTCGAGGTCTCGCCAGGTGGAAACCTCCTTGCCGTTGACGGCGAGAATGCGGTCGCCCTCCCGGACGCCCGCCTGGCGCAGCGGCGCGTCGCGGGTCTCATAGCCGGCGACGACGTTCGCCAGTTCCGGCATGATGCCGAACATCGGGACGAGGGGCCCGGCGGCGGAGGCAACCGTCACGTCCAGGACGCTGGGCGGCCGGGCATCGGCGCCGGGCCGCTCGATCTTCAGGTCGAAAGACGTGCCGACGTCGCACAGGGCCACCGTATAGATCAGGTCCTCGAAGGAATCCAGCGGGCGCCCGTCGATGCTGAGGACGCGGTCGCCGGGCAGGAGGCCCGCTTTCTCGGCGGGCATGTCCGCGAGCAGGCCGCCCACGACCGGCGCGGGCGCCTCGATGCCCATGATCGGCGCCAGGGCGAACAACGCGACGGCCAGGAAGGCGTTCATCACGACGCCGGCCGAAAAAACGACGATCCGCTGCCACGCCGGGCGGCGCCACAGGCCGCGCGGGTCGTCGGCTTCCTCGGCGTCGGGGTGCTCGCCCACCAAGTCGACGAACCCGCCGACGGGGACCCACCGCAGGGAATACTCCGTCTCGCCGCGGACCCACTTGACGATGATCGGCCCCATGCCCATGGCGAAGCGGCGGACGCGCACACCGAACCACTTCGCCGTCACGAAATGGCCCAACTCGTGCACGAAGATGATCAGCCCGAGGGCAATCACGATCTCCAGCACGTATGGGGCTACTTCGATGATGTTACGGACGGTCTGCACCGTTTCGCTTCCTCTCTGGCCCAGGCATCGGCCGTCAGGATTTCCCCGATCGTAGGCTTGGCCACCCACTGATGCGCGTCCAGCACGCGCTTGACCAGGGGCACCATGTCCGTGAACCGTATCTGCCCTTCCAGGAACGCCGCCACGGCCGCCTCGTCGGCGCCCGAGAGGGCGGCCCCGAGGGTGCCCCCGCGGCGGACCACCTCGAACCCCAGCGCGAGCGCGGGGAACTTCCGCACGTCGGGCTCCTCGAAGTGGAGCCGCCCCAGCATCGCCAAATCGAGCCGCGGCCACGGCGCGGGGCGCCGCTCAGGGTACGTCAGCGCATATTGTATCGGCGTCCGCATGTTCGGCGGGCCCAATTGCGCGATGCACGAACCATCGACGAACTCCACCAGCGAGTGGACCGTCGACTCGCGGTGAATGATCACGTGGATCTGGTCCGCCGCCAGGCCGAACAGGTGATGGGCCTCGATCACCTCCAGCGACTTGTTCATCAGGGTCGCGGAGTCGATCGTGATCTTCGGGCCCATGGACCAGGTCGGGTGGTTGAGCGCCTCCTGCGGGGTGACCGCGGCGAGTTCCCCGGCGGGCCGGCGATAGAACGGGCCGCCGCTGGCCGTCAGGAGCACCCGCCGCACCTCGCTCCGCTTGCCGCCGGCGAGCGACTGGAAGATGGCCGAGTGCTCGCTGTCGACGGGAATGACTTCGGCGCCGGAGCGGGCGGCCTCGCTCATGACGAGGTCGCCGGCCATGACGAGGGCTTCCTTGTTCGCGAGGGCCAGCCGCTTGCCCGCCCTGACGGCCGCCAGCGCGGCCGGCAGGCCCGCCCCGCCGACGACGGCCGACAGGACGATGTCCACGTCGCCGCGCTCGGCCAGGGCCACGAGGCCCGCCGGGCCGACGAGGATCTCCGGGGCGACGCCTTGCGGCAGGGCCTGGCGCAGTTCCCTGGCGGTCCGCTCGTCGAAGACGGCCACCGTGGGGGCGCCCGTCTGGGCCGCCTGGCGCGCCAGGAGCGCCGCCTGCTTGCCGGCCGCCAGCGCGACGATGCGGAAAGGCTCCCCGAGCGACGCCACAACCTCCAGCGTCATCCGGCCGATGGACCCAGTGGACCCGAGGACGGCAATGTTCGGCACAAGCCTGCTCCCGTTTGACGACGGCGCCGCCGCTGATACGACGGTGCTGCTTCAGCATACTGCGCTGGGGGTGCCCGCCCAGGCGGGTAAACTCCGACCCGCCGCGCAGACTTACCCCTTTAGCGCCCGGTTTCCAAGTCATGAGTTTACGGCCAAGCGCGGGGCATTTCAATCCCGAACGCCGCGAGGGGGTAGTGTATCCGGGGCGTGGCGCGTCAGGCCGAGACTCGCGCAGCGATTCTCGCGCGCGATCGTGGCCGTACAATTACGGATCGGGTAAGAGAGAACGGGCCGGTCAACGGACTGGTATAATACTGCTGGAGGGGACGGCGATGCGGATCAACCAGAATCTTACGCGGGCCGCGGGGCGGATGCTGATGTTGGGGGCATTTGCCCTGCTGGCGGCGGGTTGCGGGCCGGAATACGTTTACTTCCGGCCGGCGGAGAATCCGCAGGGAGCGTCGCCGGGCTGGGTGGCCCAAGGCCGGTATCTCCTGCCTCCGGACACGCAAGCCGTAAGCGTTGACCTCAGCGTCCGCGGCGTGATCGAAAAAAAGAAGAAGGCCGAGGAAACGCGGTCGCTCGAGGTCCGCTTTGCGGTCCGCAACCGCGGGCCGCAGCCCTGGACGCTCGACCCGGCGACGGCAAAGATCATCGATGATGAGGGCCGCGTGACCGCCGGCGCGCGGGCCTACCAGGACAAGTCCCTGATCGGCGTGATTGCGGTCCCCGGGGCAGCGCAGACGACGTTCCTACTCGTGTTCACCCTGCCCGCCAATATTCGCTTTGAAGAGTTGGGGTCGCTGCGGGTGGTGTGGCCTTCCCGCTACGGCGACAAGGCCATCGAGGGCAACACCAAGTTCATCCGCATCGAGGAGGTCACGTACTACTCTCCTGACTACTACTATCCCTATTACTACGGGCCGTACCCGTATCCTTACGGCCCGTATCCGTATCCATATCCTTACGGCCCGTGGTATGACCCGTGGTACGGCCCGTACGGCTACGGAGGTTACTACCACCGCCATCGTCACTAACACTCCAGCGCGGGGGGCACCAGAACAGAGCCGGCCGCCTCTTTCGGGGCGGCCGGATCATTTTTGTCGCGCAGCAATTCTCGCGGCGGCTTACGCCTGGCCTTCCGTCGGCTTGGGTGCATCGGCCTTGGGCGCCTCAGGAGCGGGCGTTTCGGGCTTCGGCGCCTCGGCCGGAGGCGCCTCGGGCGGGGGCGTCTCGGCAGCCTTGGGCTTGCCAATGCGCTGGCGTTCGGTGCTGACGGGGGGGCCCTTCTTGGGGCCGCGTCCGCCGCGGCCCCCGCGCCCACCGCCGCCGCCCGCCCGTCCGCCGCCCGGTCCACCGGGGCCGGCCGGCCTTCCGCCCATGCCCATGCCCTTGCCTTCGCCCTTGATGGTCTCGAGTGTCTTCGGTGCAGATTTGCCCTTGACGCTCGTGGTGTGGAGGGTCAGGGCGATAGGGGGCTTGCGCTTCGGCTTGGCGGGCGCTTTGGTGGCAGCCTTGGCGGCCTCCTTGGCGGCCTCATCGGCCTTCGTGACAACCTGCTTGGCGTCCCAGGCGTACTTCTTCTGGAAACGTTCGACGCGGCCGGCCGTGTCGATGAACTTCTGCTGTCCGGTAAAAAACGGATGACAGTTCGAGCATACTTCGACCGCCAGCGCGGCCACCGTGGACCGCGTCGTCCACGTGTTGCCGCAGCCGCAGGTGACCTTGCACTCGACGTATTTCGGGTGAATGTCCTTCTTCATGGTTCAGCCTTCCTTTACCCTTCGCCGGATACCAAGAGGTCAACATTATACAGTCGGCCCGGCCGCATGCAAGAGCCAGGCTTTTGCCGCGAGGAAAAAGCATAATCGCTTGCCCCCGGCGCGCGGCTCGATAGAATAGCGCCGTGGATGCGCCAAAGAGAAGTAGCATGGAAGAGAACCGGCTCTACAATCAGGACTGTATTGCCGGGATGAATGCCCTTCCGGAGGGCACGGTGGACCTGGCCTTCGCCGACCCGCCGTTCAACATCGGCTACACGTACGACGTCTACGAGGACCGGCGCGCCGCCGAAGAGTACCTGGACTGGACCCGCCGCTGGGGGGCGGCCCTGGTGCGGACCCTGAAGCCCGCCGGCTCATTTTGGCTGGCCATCGGCGACGACTTCGCCGCGGAACTGAAGTTGATATTTCAGCGAGAACTCGGGCTGACGTGCCGTAGTTGGGTGATCTGGTATTACACCTTCGGGGTGAACTGTAAGAAGAAGTTCAGCCGCAGCCACACCCACCTGTTCCATTTCGTCCGGGACCCGAAGCAATTCACGTTCAACGCGGCCGCGATCAAAATGCCCTCGGCGCGGCAACTCGTCTATGCTGATTCGCGCGCCGATTCCGACGGCCGCCTTCCCGACGACACGTGGGTCCTTCGCCCGCAGGACTTGCCGGACGGCTTCAAGCCGGATGAAGACACGTGGTACTTCCCGCGCGTGTGCGGCACGTTCAAGGAACGCGCCGGTTGGCATGGGTGCCAGATGCCCGAGCAACTTCTGGGGCGCATCATCAAGGCGTGCTCGAATCCTGGCGATTTGGTGCTCGACCCCTTCGGCGGCAGCGGGACGTCCCTGGTCGTTGCCAAGAAACTCGGCCGCAGGTTCATCGGGTTTGAGTTGTCCAAGAATTACGCGGCCCAGATTCAAGCACGGCTTGAGGCCGTGTCGGTCGGCGACCCCCTCGTCGGGGCCGAGGAGCCCAAGGTTTCGGCCCCCGCAACGAAGGACGGCAAGAAGTTGGGGGGTGCCGGCTCCCGGCGCACGATCCGGCTGAAGCGGCGACGTTACGACTCCGGGAAGGACGAACTGTTTCCGGGGCTGGCCGCGGAGTAGGAAGGCCGCGATTCCTCACAAACAACTCTCCCTCGCGGCTTCCGCGCGCGAGGAAACCTGCCTTTGTAACCGGGCTTACCCTACTTCGGCTTCCGCGGCAGGCTCTGGATGATCTGGTCGGCCAGGCCGTAGGCGACGGCCTCTTCGGCGCTCATGAAGCGGTCGCGGTCGACGTCTTCCTCGATCTTCGTCACGGGCTGGCCGGTGTGTTTGGCGAGGATTTCGTTCAGGCGGGCCCGCATGCGGAGGATCTCCTCGGCCTGGATGTTGATGTCGGTCGCCGTGCCGCGCGCCCCGCCCAGCGGCTGGTGGATGAGTAT
>Ga0315277_10008766_pt1 | contig 12967 bp, 14 predicted proteins | sample YL17G05_15_MG_FD_203695 | JGI IMG/M metagenome (GOLD analysis project Ga0315277, IMG submission 203695) | Sediment microbial communities from Yellowstone Lake, YNP, Wyoming, USA - YL17G05_15 | ecosystem: Environmental > Aquatic > Freshwater > Lake > Sediment | place: USA: Wyoming | collected...
AAACAGCAACAATCGCATGGTAAAATGGGCGAATCCAAAGCTTAATTACTTGAAAGACAACTCGTGACTAAGTTCCCCAGAGGGAGCCTCATAGACTGCTAGGCGAGACAATTGCCAAAAACTTCGCACGAATTCGACCCTGCGATTCTTGAGTCAGAGCTGAAAGGAAAAACTCTCTTAGTCTACTGGTACCTCGTCCAGCAGACATCTCACACAGCAGGCGTCCGCGAGGTTCAGCGATCACTCGGGTTTTCCAGTCCAAGCATCGCCGTGCATCATCTTGACAAACTGCAGGATCTGGGACTCATCAGCAAGAGAGGAACAGGCGAGTACGTACTGGAAGAAGAAGTAAAAGTCGGGATCCTGAAGTTCTTCATGCACATGGGTCGCTTCGTTGTGCCTAGATACCTTTTCTATTCCGTGCTGTTCACTACTATGCTAATTGCCTACTTGGGTCTATGCTTCTTTGGGCAAGTGTGGCCAAGCTTCTACACCTTGGTTTTTGCTTCAGTTGCATCACTTGTCTTGTGGTTTGAAACCATTAGATTGTGGAGGGCGAAGCCAATTTGACCTTTGAACATGCTGTTCTAATGTGTAGACTTAAAAGATGCCCTGATCATCGTTTTCTGCAGAGGCGCGCAGATTGAAGAAGATATTCACGTACGCGTTCGCAGCAATAGCCTTGGGACTGACAATAATGCTGGTTCCATTAATCGCCGGCGCCGAAATGAGAAACGACTCCCAACCAGGATTTCCAGCGTCACTCTCTGAACGCTTCAGAAAGCTTGAAGGTCCGTCAGCACAGGCAGACCTGCCAAGATTCTCAGCCTCAGACATTGAGGCCCTATCCATTTGCTTTGTCTTCGCGTTGGTTCTGTACATGTGGGCCAAGAGCAAGCAGCCCCACCGAGAATATAGATGGACAGGATACGTTCCGTACTAATTCTGGTACGGTGCTGTTCTAAGATGTAGCATTAAGTCGCGCCGCGTAATAGTATTCTTCATTACGATTTGGAGGCACAGATGTATGTCAGGGCAGTTGCACTATCTTTTCGACAAGAGGCACGCGGTCGAAACGAGAGGAAGTGTTATCGAAGAACTCCGCCACAGAATGCCAGACGGCAAGCTAATAGTGACAATGCGAACGTGCATGCACTGCGGAAAATCGTTTCAGCCAAAGCGGGGGCGTACCCACTGCCCCAACTGTCAAGGTTCCTTCAGAAACAAGACGACAGTATTACAAGTTCACTAGTTTTTCTGTTCTAGCTTATCGTCAACTCCTCTAGGTTTCTCGGATAGTAGGTGATCCGTTCCCCGCCTTCTTCTGTCATCAGCACCGTGTCTGAATGCCTGAAACCTGCGAATCCGACTTCGTAGATGCCTGGCTCGCAGCTTACAACCATTCCAGGCTTCAAAGTCTCGTCATTTCCTATGTCCAACCACGGCGGCTCATGTCCCTCCAGACCCAGGCCATGCCCGCTATGGTGCTTCACCAAGTGCACTAGACCCGCTTTCTTAAACGCGCCAATTGTTGCCTTGTCGACGTCACTGCACTTCGCCCCAGGCTTAAATGCTTCGAAGGCAGCGTCTTGGGCTTTCAGCATCGCGTCAAAGTAGCGTTTCTGCTTGGCTGAAGCCTGCCTCATAATCATTGTGCGCTCCAGTTCACAACTGTATCCACCTATGTCCACAGTGGACTCAGGAATCACCACATCTCCGTTCTTAATCACGCGTTTCGTGGCCATCGTATGCGGAATTGCACTCATCTCGCCAACTTGGCCTCTAAGACCTGCGAACACAGGGTAAATGGCGCGCTTGGGCTCGTAATCTGATCCAAGCGCTTTCTTCATCACCCCGCACGTATCACGCGTTGCAGCGAGCGACACTTCGACGTCCCACAGTCCTTCCGAAGTGTATTCCTGCAGTAAGGATACTGCAAGGTTCGCCCATTTTGCACTCTCTCGTATCATCTGTATTTCCTGTTCAGACTTCACCAGTCGCATGTTAGGCACAAGTTCTGAGGCATCTACAAATTTGGCTTCAGACAGCTTCTTGGCCAACGGTGGACCCTTGTAACCCCACAGACTCATGGCTCCTGACCTGCTGTCAGTACCGACTCTCTTTTTTGCTAGGCCCATCTCCCTCAGAAACTCGACGAAATGCTCGATTGGATGCTTTTCCCCGGGATAGTCCAAGTAGGTCTTCACGTCTTCGATGAGCCTTGTGGCCATCGGAACATGCTCTTCTTCCAATCGAGGTCCCAAGAATGCGATTCTGCCATCCGCTGGAACAACCAGTGCAGCCGGGCGCTCCGTGGAGATGAACGAGTAGCCCGTGAGATAGAACATGCTTGTGCCATTCGTTAAGTATAGGGCGTCGAGTTTCCGTTTTGACATCGCCTTTCTCACGCGTTCTATTCGCTGCTTGTATTCGGCCTCGCTTATTGCAAATCTCATTCATGCTTCCTTCCAATGGGGGGATGTCAAATCCTTATGTTACCAAGCAAATAAATGCTTTTCACGACTGCAGCCGAGGAGGAGCGAACGGGGATTGGATCGCATATCCATCAGAGTGTTCAAAGATGCCGACATTGACTTTGCGCATGAAATGGTCAGGCCGAGCAGTGGAATGATCGAATAGAAGACATCAAGAGAATGCTAGACTATGAACAGGAGGGTTGCTTCATAGCTGAAACTAATGGTGAACGTGTGGGGCAAGTTTTCTCTGTTAGCTACGGAAAGCTTGGTTGAATTGGTCTGCTCATTGTCAGAGCTGAATATCGCGGAGACGGAGTCGGCACAATGTTGATGAAGAAAGCTATTGCGTACCTGCTTGGCCGAGGGGTGGAAACTACAAGACTTGAAGCTGTTCCAGAAATAGCAGACTTGTACAAGAAAATGGGATTTGTCGAGGAGTATGATTCGCTGAGATTCGTGGGAAAGAGCAGAAAAGGCCTTTCCGCGCGGGACGAACGCATACAATCAATGAATAATGGGATGCTCGCTGACATTGCTAGCTTTGATTCACAGTATTTTGGCGCAGACAGGTCGAAGGTTGTCAGTAGGCTCTTCCAGGAATACTCCGAATACTGTTTTGTTTCTCGCTCAGGATCAACTATTGATGGATATGTAATGTGCAGAAAAGCAGATGCCGGTTACAAGCTGGGACCGTTGGTTTGTGATCCCACGAACCCGAATATAGCAAAGAAGCTTCTGGTGATATGCATGTCAGCACTGGAGCAAGAGATGAGCGTATACGTAGGAGTGCCTGCTTCAAACAGGGCGGCGATCAAGATTCTCATGGAGCTTGTTTTCGAGCAATATTCAAAGAGCATCAGGATGAGACTTGGAAAAGACACAGCGAATGACGACGTCCGAGGAGTGTTCGCTATCGGTGGCCCGATGAAAGGTTGACGTGCTCTTTACAGGACATTATAGCAATCTTGGTCACGTTCTGCGACTAGCGCGCCATCGCTTTTCGCGCGTACGTTATGTAGCCCGTGTGTGCAGTCATTAGCGTGTGGGGTCTTGTCTTTCCCCTTTCTACCTGCATTCCGCGCATTAAACATTCCACGGTTTCTACGTTCACGAAACCGCCTTCTTTGAGGGTCTCGACGGTTTTGATGACCTGGTCTATCGTTGGACTGAAGGAGACTATCGTTCCGCACGGAGCCAGAGCAGTGTAGGCATGTGAAACAACAAGCCACGGAACCGCCATATCAAGTATTACAGCGTCAACGTCAGTCTCATCTATCCCCAAAGTTACGTCTTTGATCTTCAGTTCAACGAAGTCAATTAATCCTGCACGAACAAGATTTCTCTCGGCCGTTTTCTGAAACTCCGCTCTAACGTCATAGCTGAACACTTTGCCGTCTGGTTTGACATAATGAGCGAGCGCAGTGGTTAATGCTCCTGTTCCGGTTCCAGCTTCCACGACGCGGCTTCCTGGACCTATTCCGCTGAAGATCACTATTAGCGCCACGTCTTTTGGGTAGTTTATCTGTGTCTGCCTTGCAGATTTCATAATGTAATCGGTCAACAGCGGCTTCATTATCGTGAATTCGACGTTGAGGCTACTCGCGATCGATGACCCGTAGTCTCTGCCGATCAAGTCGTCAAGCTTTATGTAACCTTTGTGCGTGTGGAAGCTTTTTCCGGCTTCGGCTTTCACCATGTAGGTTCTTCGCTGGCCCAAGCCGAGAAGTATGTAGTCTCCTTCGCACACAGTCTGTTTTGTCAAGTGCCTTCACTATGGGGTATATTTGAACGGGTGTTTTGAGCGGTCTTTGTTCTCTTCGAGCTCATCTATTGTCGGTCTGCCTTCTATGGTCTTTCGTATGGCATGGCGCATGGCTTTGTAGTTGTTGATGTAGACTCGCTGCCTGTCAACTGCTGTCGGGTGTACAAACACGTTCGCTATTATTATCAGGTCTTCAGCTGCTTCCTTCGGAATTGTGCCATCTGCTACGCTGTCGACGACGGCTTTCGCAACTGCTGTTTGCGCAGGTCCATACACCATGCTTGCCTGACGCATCCCAGTGATTGTGACCGTGGGAACAATCAGGGTCACAGGTTTCACCGCCAAGTTAGGCTCCAGAAGAGCCAATAGCGGTTCGTGACCAGCAGTTGGCGTTGCTTTGGCCTTGGCAAACGCTTCGCCTAGAGGTCCGTTCTTGCTCCCGATCATCAGATCTATGTGCGCCACTTCGGCGCCTCCTCCAGCCAAGGCTTCCCCAACTTTCAAGCTGAAGTTCTTTATGACCTCAGGAGTAACGTCAATGGCTCTGAAGCGTTCTTCGATGCGTTTGTCCCCGATTTCGAAGGTTACCGGCTTAGGTTCTATCTTACCTATTTTCTCCAAGTCTAGCCTCAGCTCCTCTCTTGCTTCGTAGGTCAACTCGCCTCCCACACTAAGCGGCATGCGGACAGGCCCAACCTTAACCTTCATCATGTTCAATGCCGCTTTCGTTCCGACGGCCCCGCTTCCCGCAATTATGCGAGCTATCTTTTGCACCTTGTATTGTAGCTCCCGGGCTTTCTGGATCTCGCCGCCCTTTAAGTAATCGTAGATTTGAACCCAAATGTCACCGATCACGTTCGCGCTTGCGAGAATCGCGCCTGAGCATCCTGCAGCCAGTGCAGCGACAACAACTTCATCATGTCCACAGAGAACGTTGATTTTGTCCCTGACCTTCTCAAGTACAGCGAGAATGAAGCTAAGTTGTCCGCTGCTGTCTTTAACGCCAACGATATTTGGAATTTGGGCTAGGTCTTCGACCATCTGCCAAGGCAAAGGTAGACCTGTACACTGGGGAATATTGTAAAGGATTATGGGTAAGTCGACGCTGTTGGCAATGGTCTCATAGTGCTCGTAGATTCCGCGGTCTGCGGGCTTCAAATAGAACGGCGTCACTATCAGGGCAGCCGTTGCTCCGGCGTCCTTTGCGTATCTCGTCATCTCGACGGCCTCGGCTGTTCCGCTTGCGCCTGTGCCTGCAACGACAGGGATCTTTCCATTAACTTCGTCAATAACGATCTTTATTACTTGCTTCTTCTCCCCGATAGACATGTTCACGAATTCGCCTGTGGTCCCGCATGGAACAACGCCGTGAACGCCCAATTTTAAGCAATGCCTAACTAGACCTCTAAGTCTCTCTTCATCTACGCTTTTTCCGTCGTCCGCAAAAGGAGTAACCAAGGCAGGCAAAATGCCTTCAGGTTTGAACATTATCCTCTTCCACCCTTGTAGTTCTAAGCATAGGATTTAGATCATTTAAGCTTTGAACCTTTGAGCCCCTTGTTTGTATGTTCAAATGGGAAATAGCGTGTCAAAAACGCTTAAATTAAGTGCGAAGCTAAGAAAGGCGGGACTATCGGGAGGCCAATGTATTGGAGCATCTCAGAGATCGATTGAAGATTCATCAGGATAATCTGAAGGAGATCAATGATTTCCTTCTGAAGAAGGACAACCCGCTTCTGGATGGGCTTCTCAAGCTCATTGAAAAGCGCGGCGGCGTTGAGAACATTAACCGCAAAGCGGCTGAGTCGGGCAGGCTTGAAAACCTTATGAAAAGGCTTGAAGGAGAAAAATCTCCCTTTGTCAAAGATCTTGAATGGCTCATAGAGCAACGGGATAAAGGAACCTTCATCAAAACGCGAGAATATCGCAAGAAGGTCCTGGGCGAGAAAGCCGATTCGATGAAGTTTAATGACTCTTTCGCTGTCACCTTAGAGATCAGCGCCTTCAACTTCTTCCCATGGCTGATGGAGGAGGCAAAGCAGTCAATCAAGAGGCAGGAATTGATGCCTGGCCGGTTCATTCGCGTTCGCAGCATGAAGGAACAGGTGGAGGACGATGACCTTCTTGCTACGATGGCCTCGATGCAGATAATCGGGGCCTCGTTCGTCGAGACGCTTGATACCAAAGGAACGATGCCAGGACCTGATGGCATGCCAATAAACGTTCACCTAGGTGGCGCGGACACCATAACTGGATATTTCGGCGGAGTAGGAGTGCCTAATGACTATGCACTGAAGTGGATTGACGAGTTCCTTCACTACTACACAGAGTACGGAGTCCAACAGGTCTTGAACGTCAACTCAGGAACCGTATTGCTGGGATACTTGCTACGAAAACTCGGCGTCGACATAGAGTTCAAGATATCAGTGTTCCTCGGCAATGATAATCCCTATTCGATATTGTGGACGCTGATGACAGCGAAGCTTCTAAGCCGAGGGGACGGCTCCACTCCGTTGATAGGATTTAACCTTTCAAACTCCGTCAATAATGAGACGATGGACCTTGCAGCTTATGTTAAGAAGTCATTTGGCTTTGAGGATGTTGTTCGCTTGGAGCATCACATAACAGAAGCTTACAAGAGCATCGTGAGACAGCCATACGACCGAACAAACGAGCTGGTGAAGATCGCGGATCACGTTAAAAACATAAGCGCAAAGCATGAGGGCGGAATTCCCGACGTTGAGAAGACGCGAGATCATCCGTCAGACATTCTAGACTATTTCATTCCGAAGAAGGACATAATCGAAAAGGGCTTGATGCAGAAGCTTCTACAGAACTATCTAGACAAACACGATGCATTGAACAGAACCGCAAGAGTTCTGACTGAGAAAGGCCTGACATTCACCGCTGCCAAGAACTTGCACTAAGGGTCACGCACAAATCAAAGCTAGAAACGAGGGTACAGCACAGCGCTGGTCTACCATTGCTCCTTAGGTCTTCGCATCACCAAGTAAATAGTTGTCGCCACGAAAAAGACCGCAACTATCACCAAGATCACGCTCACTCGCCTTGTGTCATCAAGCGCATTCGCGACTCCCTGAAGGGAGGTGTAGTTCTGTCTGAGGTCCCAATAGGTCTGGTTGAGCTCTGCAAAAGTGCCGTTTAGCTGCATGTATTCGCTGATGAGCTGCTGATGGCTTGCATTCAAGTCTCCAAACTGTCTTTCAAGATCTTCCAAGTAGACATTTCTAATAAGAGTCATCGAAAAGCCTCGCTCAACTTCATGCGTGCCACCTACGTTGGCATACTCGAAGCTCAATTCAGCGTACGTTGTGCCCCAGACATCAGCTGGTATCGCCATCGTGTGGTTATATTCAATTGTCTGATGGTAGACTAACTGTGTGGCTTCAGTCACCGAAAAATTGCCTAGAGAGATTTTGTCCTTGCCGCTTTTGAAGCCATGAATGCTAAGGTTGAGACTGTTCAATGTTACGTCATCGGAAGTACAGTTGATGCATATCTCGATTGCTGCATTTTGACTAGGGTTAAGTTCGCTCGTGGCATTTACTCTTACTGTAAGACCTTCAACCTTTTCAAAGAAAAAGGTCTGCGTTGCGTCTCCATCTTGTGCCCTTGTGCTCACGATCATTGCTGAAGACATAATCAGGGAGACAAGAAACAATGCCGAAGTCAAGCCGTTCTTCATCATTCTCACCGGTCAATGAAAACTGCTTCAGCTTTTGTCAAATACGGTTTTTAAGGTTTGTCGTTGTCCCTCCAGCAGTTTTCCAGAGAAGGAAGCGATCGACCAGTCTGGCTGCTTCGAAACTCGCTATCTTATTGAGCGAATAAACCGTTGATACACGTACACAAAATAGACTAAGGCAATAGCGGTTAACACGATCTCGAAAGACAATATAGCGGGGTTTCTCTCGATGGCCATGAAGTAACCGCGTTGAAGTATGTCTGTGAAAACAAGGATCTGGAGAAATATGGCACCGCCTATGCAGCTTAGACCTAAGCTGTGAAAGAGCGCCCGAATTCGGCGGTCAAGCGGTGGTTTGAAGTTCAAGCGTCATCGTGAATATCAAGAGCCGATACTGTATCTTAACCATTGTGAATCTCTACAAAAGAGAATGCATAATGATTTACTCTCTGTATCGAACATCTAGGCTTGGGGAAATGTGCATTGAAAGGGTCAAAAAGGAAGGGTGTTCTCCTACCGTTGACTGGCAGTAGGAGTGAAAGTTTAGATTACATAGTAACCCTTGTTGGCTGTGGTCCAATATTCCTTGCTGTAGTACCAGTAGCTTGACATGTACTTGCCGTTTTCGATTCGCATGTAGCTCATTATGCTGTAATAGTCTGGGTCGTACACTTCAGCCCCGCCTGAAACAACTGCGATGCCAATGCTGTGGCCAGCTTCATGCATGGTTACTATTACGTCTCCGCCTTCGTTGGTGATGCCGTTTGCCGCTTCCCAATTGTCAATCATTGAGTCTGCGATGAATATGTAGTTCCCAGCTTGGCAGTCGTTGCCGCTGAGGCTCACATAAGTATAGCCTCCAACGTTCGGACTCGTATCCCAAGTGCCATAGAGCAGCCATTTTTCCTTAAGGAAGTATTGCGGGTTTGCGCCTCCGTTGGATCGGTCGTCGTACATCCAAACATCGTTGTAAGTGCTTTCAAGTGACCAGAAATCGCTGTCGGTAATGTAACCATCGCTCGGGGTCGGGTCGGAAACTGCATCGTCTATTAGGTGCGTGAGCTTAACAGCGTGGCCTTTCCAATAATTCTGCCAATAATCAAGCATGACCTGCGGCGGTGCATGACCAGTTATGTAATCGATCTCGTAATAAAGCTCCCATTGATACGACGTGACTACTGTGACAGCCACTGAAGCGGAAGCCACCACTCGACCACCGCTGTCCTTTGCCCTAACATAAAGTGTGTGGGATCCCGCTGAAGTGGTTGTGTCCCAACTAGCTTGGTAGCGGTTAGTTGTCCCCACGCGACTCATCGGGTACTGTGAGCCGCTGTCGATTTGGTAGACGACGGTTGAGAACGTTCCTGTGACTTGGGCAACTATTAACACGGTACTGTAGACACTGTCGCCAGCAACCATGTTTCGGATGTTCACAGAAGCCTTTGGGGGTTTTACCAATGGCGAAACGTTGTCAAAGCTGAATGTTGTTCGCATAAGCCTTGGGTATGTGACTGCGAAGGCTTGAGCTGAAAGCGAGGCCAGGAAGGTCAGGAATAGTAGACCGCACAAGATTTTCTTCAACATTTTTCCTCCGCTGGTTACTCTGCAGGGTGTACAAATAAAACTTTCGCAAGTATGAGTTGGCGGGTTCTGTGCATGGTCTACTCTAATGTTACCTTGTCCGCCTCAGTCTGGCAGTCCTCTGATCGACTCCTTTATCGTTGAAACGGAGAGTTCCAAGCGTTTCTCAGTCTCAGGCATCAGTTTAAGCTCAAGTATTCTCTCTATGCCATTCTTTCCGAGAACTACTGGCACGCCTATTGAGGCATCCGAGATGCCGTACTCACCTTCAAGAATCGTAGACACACTCATGACACGATTTCTTCCTTTCAGAATGGCATCCGTCATTATCGCTATGACTACTGCAGGTGCATAAGTCGTTGCTCCCTTCAGCTTGATTACGTCAGAACCAGAGGTTATTGTCAAGTTTACAACTCTCTCGATTTGTTCCTTCGTCATCAACTGCACTATGGGTATTCCTGAGACAGATGCAGATTCAACAAGCGGAACCATCGAATCTCCGTGCTCGCCAATTACAAGCGCGCGAACATCTTCTCTCGAGACGCCAAGTTCCCGAGCAATGTAAGACCTAAAACGCAGAGTGTCAAGGATGTTGCCCATTCCAAAGACCCGTTTTCTTTCGAAGCCTGATTCTTTGTAGGCCACATAAGTCATGATGTCCACCGGATTCGTTACAAGCATGAGCCTGCAATCAGAAGCGTACTTCACAACTTCTTTTACTATAGACTTGACTATCTTCGCGTTCATGCTTGCCAAATCAACTCTTGTCATGCCGGGCTGTCTCGCTTGGCCCGCCGTTATGATAACTACTTCTGAACCTTCCATTTCGCTGTAGTCGCTTGTTCCGCGAATCCTCCCATCGAACTCTATTGCAGGGGCAGCTTGCATCATATCGAGAGCTTCGCCCTTCGCAAGATTCTCCGCGACATCTATCAAGACAACATCATCAAGTCTGTATCTTAGTATATTGAACGCTGCAGAGCTTCCTATTTTTCCCGCACCAATTATGGATATCATATGCTCCAAAAAGGAGGATCCAATCAAATATAGCTAACGCATTTCTTTTGCGACAAGAACGCTTGGTTTGGCAATATGTTTGGTCAGGTAGGAGACTGGTTTCATTCCTGTTTGCCTTGTGAGATAACAAAACACTTATCATAAGGCAGGCACACATTAGATGAGGGAATAGGGAGTAACGAGACATTTGTCTCTTCACGGCCACTTTGGAGTGAATGTGTAAAGAATGGAATTTGAAACAAGAAAGCTGCGAACTTGGCGCGCGCGACGACTGCAATCACGTCCCTTGCAGTCCTGGTCCACCAAAAGCGGCTTCGCATCAGAAGGTTCGACGTCGAGAAAAAGGTATGAGATATGGGCGAAAGCAGAGACAGCGTCTTAATAGATCTTAAGGAAAGTTGGGACAAATCCAAAGAACCCAGAAACTGCTCTGTCTGCGGGAAGCCGATGACGCACATGGAATCCAATTCGGGAAGAAGCTCTTGGGTGTGCTTCGACTGCAACATCACGATTAATGCGCCTCCGCAGTCTGTCGCAGACCTCGCATTGTGGAGCAGAGTTCTGAGATACTTTCTTCACGGCGTAGCGTTCTCGGTTCTTATAACCGTGCTTGGAGTTTTCTGGATTTTCTCTCTTGTGATTCTCATCACGATCGGCAGCTTCCTCGGTTTGATCCTTGGCTTTGCGATTTTGTTTCCTTTAGTCGGCGGCATGAACACTCTAATATCTAGGTTTGTCTGGGGTTTTTACATGAGAAGCTCATTATGGGACGTCTGTCTACACGGCCTTGGTTGTCAATTATTCTCTTGCTCGCAGGTCTGGTTTTCCTGATTCCCGCTATGATATATCCTGATAACCTGTCTTTCATTGCAGCACGATTCATAGTTAGCTGTTTTGCATACGGCTGGATCGGCGCGAAAATCGGCAGCCAGTGGATAGACGAGGCCGCTACTACCTGACTGCCTACCTTTCTTTTTATTTGCTACTACAAAGTTTAAAGGTGCAATTTCCAGCTTAGTCTCCTAAAACGCACAGAGTCTGAGTGGAGAGTGAGATGAGAATGCCTCTCAAAACTACTTCAATCAAGTATCCGCCCATCGTGACAGCTTATCAACAGCGTTATCAGAACATGGCTTCCCTCGACTACAGGAGGCGGCTCATAAAGTTCGCCGAAGAAGCCCTGCATGATCCCATCAAAAATTTAGACTGGAAGAACTTGCTGGATTGGGAACACAAACACTTCAAGTACACCAAAGGCAGACTGCCTAAGCCGAGGGCAGAAATGCCCATTGACATCATATCACAAGGAAAAGGCAGATGCGGCGAGTTTGCTCTGCTCTACAATGGTCTGCTGCTGGCGAATGGCTATAAGGCGAGGCTAGTTGTGGACTGCTCGACTCTGCAGGATAAATCCAAGAAGGTGGCCGGTGATCACGTTTGGGTCGAGATTCTTCTGGATGACGACTGGGTTCATGTCGATCCGACTGAGAAAAGGCTCAGTGAGCCGCTGATGTATGCTTCGGAATGGGACAAAGACATGAATCTAGTGTACGCCTTGACAGAAAACGAAATAGTCAATGTGACGAAGCAATATCAGTTTAAGGGTTGACTTTGTTTTCTGAGAGTCTGACCAAGAGCCAATGGGCGGATTCTCAGTGCTTAGGGCGATAGGCTGCCAATATGAGTGCCCTGATGACTAGAGAAAGACCCAACAGCATGAGCATCTCAGACCAGAAGGCAAACCAGATCGCTACGGTAGTTGTCTCGTTGAGCATTGCGTAAACCAGATAGCTTGCTCCGATCCAGAAGATCACGTTTGAAAGCGTCTCGGCTTTTTTCGCTAAAGGTGAATGAGCGGCAATTCTCAGCGCTAGGAAGGTGATTTGGAAAAGGCTCCATAATATGCTGAATTGCAGGGCAGCTGTATAAACTGTTATGTGAACATCCGGAATTGTTGGGGCGAAGAAGGACAATTGAGTGTTTGGAACCTGTACGACCTTGAAGTTGCGGAAGAATGTCGCGAAGCTGTCGTAAAGGTGTGGGGTCATTATGAAAATGGTTCCAGCTAAGACAAAGAAGAACCCTACACCAATGGCGCTCAGCGCGCCTTCTCTGGATCTAGGCGAGAGTTTGTGTTCTTCGTTTGTCATTTTTCCTCATGTAGGCATTTGTCAAGTAAAGATATATAACATTTCATTGTTTCAGCCACCAGTATGTTTTAAATACGTAATGCCCGAATAGAATTGATGAACAGGTCGAGGCGAGGATATTGGCGTACTGTCCGAAATGCGGTAGCGAAGTCAGCGATGAAATGAGTTTCTGTCCAAAATGTGGCGCGTCGCTCAAGGTGGTCCAGGCGGTGCCTGAGACAAGAGCCACAACGACCTATCGAAGACATGAGAAGGATGAGAAAAACGAAAAAAA
>Ga0315277_10008768_pt1 | contig 12966 bp, 8 predicted proteins | sample YL17G05_15_MG_FD_203695 | JGI IMG/M metagenome (GOLD analysis project Ga0315277, IMG submission 203695) | Sediment microbial communities from Yellowstone Lake, YNP, Wyoming, USA - YL17G05_15 | ecosystem: Environmental > Aquatic > Freshwater > Lake > Sediment | place: USA: Wyoming | collected...
TGGCCCAAGGCAAGTATGACGTCATCCTGCTTGACATGAATTTCACGCGCGATATCACCAGCGGCCAGGAGGGTTTCTTCTGGCTTAAGCGGATTCACGAGATTGATCCTGACGCCGTAGTGATCCTGATTACCGCCTTCGGCGACACCGAAACCGCCGTGCGGGCGATCAAGGCCGGGGCCACCGATTTCGTCATCAAGCCGTGGCAAAACGAGAAGTTACTGGCGACCGTAATGGCCGGCATCGAGCTTCGTCGTTCGCGCCGGCAGGTTCATGACCTTGAAACCCGCCAAAAGCAGTTACAAACCGATATCGACCAGCCCTTTCATGAGTTTGTCGGTGTCAGTGATGCCATGCAGGGAGTTTTTCGCCTGATTGCCAAGGTGGCCGATACCGAGGCCAACGTTCTCATCCTGGGCGAAAACGGCACCGGCAAAGAACTCGTGGCGCGGGCCGTGCACCGGCAGTCGGCGCGCGGCGGAAACGTTTTCTGCAAGGTCGATATGGGGGCGTTAAGCGAATCGTTATTCGAAAGCGAATTATTCGGGCATGTTCGCGGCGCCTTTACCGACGCCCGCGAAGATCGCCCCGGACGGTTCGAAATCGCCTCCGGCGGCACCCTGTTTCTGGATGAAATCAGCAACCTGCCATTGCCTTTGCAGCCCAAACTGCTGACGGTTCTGCAAAGCCATCAGGTCACCAGAGTCGGATCTAACTCGTCGGTTATGGTCGACATCCGCCTGATCTGCGCCTCCAATCTGTCGCTCGATGAACAGGCGGCCGACGGCCGATTCCGCGACGACCTGCTCTATCGCATCAACACCGTCGAGATTCATCTGCCGGCGTTGCGCGAACGCCCTGATGATATTCCGGCGCTGGCTCGGCATTTTCTGGCTGGTTATTGCCGCAAGTACCGCAAACCGCTCAAACGAATCAGCCCCCCGGCGATGACACACCTTATGGAATACTCCTGGCCGGGTAACGTGCGAGAGCTCCAGCATGCGGTGGAACGAGCCGTCATTTTGGGCGATGCCCCCGTGTTGGAGGCGGACGATTTCCTGCTGGTCAAGCGAGGGCGCAAGGACGACGATTTGGTCCTCGACGACGTTAGACTCAATTCGGTCGAAGAAACGGTCATCCGCCAGGTATTGAACCGGCACGGCGGAAACATAACCCGCGCCGCCAAAGCCCTGGGACTTACTCGCGCCGCTTTGTATCGGCGCCTGGAGAAGTATGGCATATAGACGGTTCCGTCTCGTCTGTATTGTGCGGATTCTTACCCTGACCGCCACCCTCGTGCTGTTGGCCTATTTGATTTTCAATAGTTCGCTTTATGCCACGATGATCGTAGTCGGTCTGGCGATCATATATCAAGTGTACGGACTGATCAACTTCGTGGAAAAAGCCAACCGAACCGTCACCAGCTTCCTCGAATCAATCAAGTACTCCGATTTCTCCGACCAGTTCAGTTCCGGCCTGCGCGGGAAATCCTTTGACGAATTGAATGCCGCCTTTTCCAGCGTCATCAAGCGCTTCCGCGATCTCCGCCAGGACCGGGAGGAAAACTACCGCTACCTGCAGACGGTGGTCCAGCACGTCGGCATCGGGCTGATCGCCTTCGACGAAAAGGGTGACGTCGAGATCATTAACAACGCCGCCCGGCGGCTATTTCATACGGCGACGGTGAAGAATATCGACAAGCTCAGAAGTTTCAGCGTCGATCTCGTCGAACGGTTGCGCGTCGCCCAGCCGGGCCAGCAACAACTGGTCACCGTGCGCAACACCAATGACGTTCTCCAGTTGTCGATCTACACCACGCGCCTGCACCTGAGACACCGGCATATTACGCTGGCTTCATTCCAGAACATCAGCAGCGAATTGAGCGCCCGGGAAATGGACGCCTGGCAGAATCTTATCCGCGTCTTGACCCATGAAATCCGTAACTCCCTCACGCCGATCAGCTCCCTGGCGGCGACGGTCGAGGAAATGGTGACGGCTCCCAAACCGGCCGACGACGCGGCCGGCGGCCGCAACGCCGAAGATATGCGCGAAGCTCTGGGGACAATCCGCCAGCGATGCGACGGTCTGCTGAACTTCGTCGATTCCTATCGGCGTCTGACCCGCCTGCCCAAACCGACCTTCCATTCCTTCCCCGTGAGCGAATTGTTGCACGATACTGAACAGCTGGTCATGCCGGAAATCACCGCTCATGGCATCCGGTTGGATTGTTCGGTCGAGCCGGAGAATCTCGAACTGGTCGCCGACCGGCAGTTGGTCGAACAGGTGCTGTTGAATCTTCTCCGCAACGCCGTCGATGCCTTGTCCGACCGGCCGGATGCGGTTATTACCATAATGGCTTTCGGGGCCGCCGACGGACGCATCGCGATTTCAGTCAGCGACAACGGCCCCGGAATCGTCCCGGATGCTCTGGAGCAAATCTTCGTCCCGTTCTACACGACCAAGAAGGGCGGCTCCGGAATCGGTCTTAGTTTATCGCGACAGATCATGCGCCTTCATCGCGGCACTCTCACCGTCCGCTCCACCCCCGACGAGCAAACCACCTTCACCCTATTATTCTAACCCCGGCGTAATTCTCATAGTGGACTCATGGTTCTGCAGTATCATTCCCGGCTCGGTCGTGCTTATGTCCTTCAGGATTCGGTGTTGCCACTTCAACCTTTTTCTCAATGGATCTTAGCGCCTGATCGATCCCTTTAAGAAACAGACGAATGGTTTCACTGTACTTTTCGACAAGTTCTTTATTCGAATTGCTGATTTTCCTCACTCTGGCGTCCGTTTGCCTCAAGTCAAGAAGCCCGGCAAGATTTTGAAATCCAAACTCCCTTTCCTTCCTGACTGCATACTCACCAAAGGTTTGGCTTTCTTGATCGTAGACGAATTTGCTCAAGAAATCGAGAAACCCTTCATCGGACGTTGTGTGAACCTCTACAAACTCTTGCCAGCCTTTGTCAGTCGCCCATTCTTTCCAGCGGTATAGAATGGGTCGTAGATTAGCGTGACCGTACAGCAGCCCACTGCCATCAAATTCCCGAATCTTGTCTATGCAAGCCGCTTGCAGCTCGTGAATAGCATCATTGGCGATTGTGTAATACTCTTTCTTGCTGTCTTTGCGTGGCGTTTCCAACGAGACAAATTCTATCGGTCCCCACAAAGATTTGGAACCAATAATTGCCGGCAGTATCATACTCTTGAACTTAGTCGGATCATGAACCCGCTTCCCAAGTTGGTATAGAATGCGCATTATATCCATCCATGCACCGGCATCAAACATTGATTTCTTCTCCTGTGGGAGCATATCGGATATATGGAAAAGACACATGGCAACTGTTCCAATGTGTTCATCGGGAATAGATTCATCGCCAGACGTAAAGTCTTGGAGACGCTCCAGAACGTTGCGAATCGTACCCCGTTCTATGTGGGACTTCAGTAGTTCTTCAAAACGTACTGCGTCCGCTGTGGCCGAGAGTAATTGATTGACATCGAATTGAGTGAACGCTTCTTCATCGCCGCCCGGCACTAATGAGAAATAAACGTCGAAAAATTCCGGAGACCGTGCTTGCAGTTTCTTATTCCATTCCGAGAAAAATTCACTGCCATAATTGATATTATCCAACACACCTGGGAATGTCCATTTCACGATACTTTGAATACTTGTTCTTACAGCTTCAGGCACCTTGTTTAGCCCTGCGTTTAACAACTTGGATCGCTCCTCTTTTTCTCCATGTCCATAAGCACTCCCAAAATCTGAATCGACATAGGTGAATAGGTCCCTATTGCGGCGCATAAAATCATAGAATTCCGGACAAAACACACGAATGCACTCAATTGCCATGAAATCGATAGGGTTGGCCTCTAACACACCTTCCCGCGTGACCGTCGTAAGATTGAAGGAAAGGCTATTGGCATAGCGCTTTATGTCTCTAATGGTGTCAAAGAAGTCCTTAAACCCGGAATGATACAAATTCCTCCAGCGTGTAAGCTCAAAATACTTGTCCCACCCCTTTGGTAGCCGACTAAGTGCCGCGTCGAGTTCTTGGAATAGGTATTTCTGCACTCTTGATTTTCGAGTCTGCGGGATTTCGAAATTAACCTGAACTATCTTTTCAAGGAATTTGCGTCCATCTATTTCTTTGGTTGGACCCGATAGATATTGTTCGATTATCATTCTGTCAAATGCCATCAGGTACACCGTGTTAGGAAAATCACTGTTAATCTTCACTAGGCCGACCAACTGTTTGACCTCTGATTCGGTTAGTCTATCAACGTCGTCGATTATTATAAGAAGTATTCCTTTTCGGGCTACGAGCGCGTGGACAATTTCCTGTTTTTGAGATGCGATAGTTTTCTTTGCCTCCTTTGCTCTTGCATCAAAATACTCGGCTATTCGGTTAAGCAGGTTGCCAGGCATTTGAATAATCGTCAGAAGTAGCCCTATCACAAATAACGGCAGGCCTAAAGTAAGGGACGAAAACGCCGCCGAGGTAAATCCGGCTGCGAGCCCAATTAATCCCCCTGCCATTAATAGAGGATGAAGGACCGTTTGTAATTCGGACTTGCCTGGGACAGCAAGTAATAGAGCTGCGTATTTTCTCAGCTTCAGAGCCGTTGCCTTGTCTGAAGCTTCTCTGTTTTGCAACTCAAGTTCGGCCGCTACCTGATCAAAAAAGTGAAGTAACAACTGCTGTTGACCGGAAACCATCCACGGGTTAAACTCAATAACGGTCGGTTTTTCGCAATCTGCCAGTTTACTTAGGTGCTCTTTTGCAAGATTAATTACTGATGATTTACCGCAACCCCACTTACCGTACAACCCAACGACAAGACTATCCGTGGATTTCCATTGCGAAATGGCGTCCGCAAGTTTGCAAGCAAAAGACGTCCGACCAAGGATATCTTCACTTGAAGTAAGTATTGGCCCTTCTGATTTGAACATATGTATTCCTTGTGTTCTTATACGGGCGGGTGGCCGCCATCTCTGATCGCGGCTTGTCCCATCATTCTTCCATGCTCCAGAATCTTCCCAGCGTGATGCCCAATATATCGCAAAATCGCCACAACATCAATGGAAAACGCAATTCCCCCCTTTTATTGGACAATTGAATCGAGGTTTATATTTATGCCTATTCAACAAACCACCCGCGTTTATGCTCGCCAACCCATCTTCGGCGTCGTCGTAACTCCAAGTCATTCAATAAAAACAACCGAGAACAAAAAACAATGATAAAATGAAGCCGTTTCCTCATAACCAAAAGGGCGATAATTGATTATAGCGAATTTTGCGAACCGGGGAATATTCCTGTGATTTTCAAAGCTGTGCATTAGGTCATCCGCGCGACAGCAAGATACCGGCTCCCCGCCGGCGCGACAGCAGAAAAGTGGCGGCCGCCACCTGCCCGTGGGCAGGCCGCGATAAAGATCGAACCTTGATTTTCGAGTTTGAAAGTTAGGCCATCCGCGCGACAGCAGGAAACTGGTTCTTGCCAGCGGGGGACTTGGGATACATATCGAACCCTGCTTTTCGAGTTTGTGAGTTAGGCCATCTGCGCGACAGCGGGAAACTGGCTTTTGCCAGCGGAGAGGCTGGGATTTGAACCCAGGGACCTCAAAAGAGGTCAACGGTTTTCGAGACCGTCCCATTCAACCACTCTGGCACCTCTCCGTCATTACCGATTGCCGAGCCGATGTCATCGGCTCCGTGCGCCCCAAGTTAGCAAAATCACGTGGGTTGTAAAGCAAAAATTTTACGGCCCCGGTCCCGCCGCAGTGGGATCGAATCGTTGCCATAGCTGGTCCAGATAACCGGATCGCGGCCGCAACAGTTGATAGCCGATCATGCTCAGGGCGGCAAACAGAATCAGCACTTCGATGTCGGCGCCCAGGATGTAAAGCGCCAAGCCGTAAAAGGCATGCGAGGCATTGAGCGAGTACATGATGATCGACAGCCTGACGACGCTGTTTTCGAACCGTTCGAGCGGCGTCTTTCCGCCCGCCTCGACAATCCCGGCGGGCAATCGGCGGCGGATGATGATGGCGGCAATAAAATCGGCGGCCGCAATGACCAGGAAAACGTAGAATAGGGTCTTGACCCCGGGGTGGTCTTCCCAATGAATGCCGCCGGCCTCGGCCACCGCATTCCTGTTTATCAGAGCGGCCACGACCAAAATCGTCACCGGGATGATGACGTTCATAGCCAGACCGATAAGGGTTATCTTGGTCAGGATTCTCTGCTTGTCAATCTCGTCGATCAACTTGCCCCTCCTTTCACGTCGCGGATTTTGCGGAAGAAATCGCGCATCATCAGGGCGATCTCGTCGGTCAGGACGCCGCCTTCCAACTCGATCCGATGATTCAACCGCGCATCGACGGGGATATTGAAGATAGACCCACAGGCGCCGAATTTCGGGTCGGCGGCTCCGAATACGATTTTGCCGATCCGGGCCAGAACCGCCGCGCCGGCGCACATAGAGCACGGTTCAAGCGTGCAGTAAAGGACGGCGTTATCCAGCCGCCAGTCGCCGATCGCCTCGCAGGCCGACGTGATGGCCAGCATTTCGGCGTGGGCGGTCGGGTCTTTCAGCCGTTCCGTTTGGTTGTATCCCCGGCCGATGACCTGTCCGTCCAGGACGATCACCGCCCCGACCGGCACCTCGCCCAGGCGATGGGCCTTGTCCGCTTCCTGAAGCGCCAGCCGCATCCAGAATGTGTGGTCGTCTTGCAGGTTCATGATGCCGGCAATGTAGGCGGTCACGGCGCACGCGGCAAGATAATTCCGACCGCGGCGGTCGAGACGACCGACTTCATTTCGCGCCCATTTTCATTATTATCCTGGAACATCGCGACGGAGGTATCGTAGTCTAAAATGGAAGGGCCCTTGCGCGAAATGAAGATAGAACACAGTCCGAACCATGGAGGTAGACTATGCAGCGCAAATGGTGGTACATCGCAGGGGTTCTGCTGGCGGCAGTGCTGGTGTTCATCATCGCGGGTTGTTCCTGCAATCCGACCAGCTCGGAAGTCACCCTGCCGTCCGACAAGCCCGCCAATCAGGACGTTGTCAGCGAACAGGTGGCCGCTGATAACTCCGGCGGCTACCCGGCGACGCGATCAGAGACGGTGCCCCCGAAATACAAGTCGGACGAGGAAACCAGATCCCACTAACGGATGACGAGATAATCATTCCTGAAGTGGCGAGTTAACTAAGGTTTCCACCTTGGGGGGATTCGCCGCCGGTATGAACTATTAGTTGAATTATGCGCCGTATTATTATGACACACAGCGCGTTACGACATCTATGATTTAGTTGGGGGTGATGGTAATTAGCTCCGAGACGTCTACCGCTCCTGGATTGTTTGTCTGCCTCGCACCGGCATCCCGCAATGATTGCCAAGACAATCAACAGAGCAAAACGACTTCGGCGGTTGTTCAATGATTTTTCCATTTAGGGCTCTTTCCACCATGAATGGCGCCATCCGCCACTCAAAGTGGCACAAGACCTACGCTTGCCCCAATTCTCTCACGAAAAGCAGAATCCAAAGAAAAGCCGCGACTACGTAAACAGCCAGTACAGCAAAACGCATTTTTATCGGGATGTGGCTAGGTCTGACTTTTCTCAGAATTTCAAGACCGTGTTGCTTTTCAAGCTCCACGCCGCGCGCCCATAAGTCCCGCCTTATCTTCACAACTTTCAACGCGAAAAAGAGAAATATAGTTGCAAAAATGAATCCGGAAATTGTAAGAATGACTCTAAGGAATGAGTAGGGATCAGTCATGATGGTACTACTAAACAATATGACGATTATGCCTCCGTTTATGCCTGCGAAGACGGTAAACAAAGCAAGAATGAGATTCTCATAGTGCTTGATAAGATCCAGGACTTCTCCAAACTCCTGTGGAATAAGCGGCTGTCCATTCATACTTGCCTCCTTCTTATATTCATATTAATCTCGATGCCTGTTTTGTGCGCGGCCGACGCCCTCGCCGACCCGGCCTGTGCCCACGCTTTCGATGAGATCCTGCTTGGTCACATTGGCTATATCAGAACTTCCATGAGAAGACGATGCCCGGCGCCGTTTTGCCGTCCTTGGAAAGACCGGCGACCGACACGGTGATGTCCTTGTCAGGAAATGGGGCCAAGGTCCAACCATTCTCTCTGTTTATTTTGGACGCGCTGATGGGGGCATCAATCAGCGACCAAAGCCAGGCGCCCAAGAAAATAAAGGCGCCCGCCTGCGCTGTCCCATCCGATTCGGTGTCCCCATTAATTCCATCAATCGTGCTGAATATCATCAATGAGCCGGCGGTAGCAGCCCCGAGCATGATGGCGCCCTTTGTAATTTCCCCATTATAGAATTGGCCGCCACCGGGCAAAAATACTGAAATCAAGCAGGCCACGCCGGGTTCCTTCCTTGATCGCAGCGGTTGTACCGGCGAGGTCGATATTCGTTTTTCCTTTACGATTCGTGTAATCTCATCCATGGCGTACACGAAAATACTGCCGTCAGCCGTCTGGATCTTTATACTCTCCTGAGGAATCTGCTCGACGATTATCCCCCGAATGATGCTGCCGTTCTTGAGATAAACAACGTCCTGCATGTCTCCCGATTGGCAGAAGGTCACTGAAGGCATCGTCAGGATCAGGAGTACCGGCATGGCCAAAAGCCACGTCCTTCCGTAAGACATCGATCCACCTCCTATCTGAAATTCTTGCTAAAGTCTCAAATAATAGCATTGGCGCGATATGTCAAGGTGTTTATTGGGCGGTCAATACCGCGGTCGAATTCAGCGTCCCGCAACCGCCGGACGAGACACCCAACAACCAAATCATTCTGTCGCTGGTGTATGTCCGCGTGCACCAGCCAAATTCACTGTCGGTAAACGAGACGTCCACCAACCACGAATTTCCGCTTTTCTCACCCTGAAAGCCGGGCCACCAGCGCGGGTACCCGTCAGGCAGGAATCAAAAGGATGGTAGGCATTAGAAAATGGTGCGAATTATCCTTGACAGATTCGTGGAGAATTGCTTTATTATCAATACAATACAGTCTTATGATTTTTCACGCCATACTACTTGCACGGGAGGAAGTATGCGAGAGCGTTACGATGTGATTGGTCGGGGGGCATGGGTCGTCCTTTTCTGTCTGCTGGCGTTTGCCCGGGCCGAAGCCGTTTCTCCGCTACCGCAGGGAGGTTCTTTTCCCGATCTGCCACCCGTCGGTGAGACATGGACCGGTCAGCCGGCGCTTCCCGCCGCTCTTCCGGCGACCGGTTATCAGTCACGGGAGTTGTCGCTCACCTATGCCGGGAGCGCTTTATGGCAGGGGACGATTGCGGCCATCGGTTCGGGGAACTATGGCTACGCGTTTCCGTACTACGGCCTTCAGGTGGTCGATCTATCCACTCCCGGCGCGCCCACGGTGGTCGGCCAATTGCACTATCCCGCCGATATCGAGGACGTGGAACTGGCCGGCGATTTCCTCTATGCCGCGGCCTCAGGGGAGGGTTTGCTGATTTATGATGTGTCCGACCCACAGACGCCGTTCGTGACCGGCTCCGTCAAGACAAGTGGTCTCAGTGGTCCCTCTGGCATCGCCATTGCGGGGAGATACGCCTACCTCTGCGCCGGCAAGGGTTTCTACATCATCGATATTACCAATCCGTCAGCGCCGGTGGTCGTCAATCAGATCGAGCCGGACGGCTCGGCCCAGGACGTCGTCGTTTCCGAGGGATACGCGTATATTGCCGCCGGCGTTTGGCTGGAGATTTGGGATGTATCCGATCCGCTGGCGCCTCTGGAGAAGGGGCGGGCCGACTGCGGCGGTGACGCCAGTGATGTCGCCGTTTCCGGCGCCTATGCCTACGTCGTGGACGTGAATGATTCGAGCCTCTATGTGATCGACGTGAGCAATCCTCAGTTCCCGTCCCAGGTGGCCGTGTGGCATAGTGAAACGCTAAGCTTTCACCAGGTCGAGTTGGCCGGCGGGTACCTCTACCTGCGGACGTTTAGCGCCATCAAAGTTCTCGACATCAGCGTGCCGACGGAACCGACCCCTGTTCTTCATATGCCCACGAGCGGCTTCACTTATTATTTGTCATTGGTCGGCAATCGCGCCTATATCGCCGATTGGAACGTCGGTCTTTTCCGGTACGACATTTCCTCCCCTGACGCACCGGTGCTGGAGGCAACCTACGAAACGCCGGGCATGGGGTACGACATGGATGTGGCGGGGAATTACGCTTACGAAGCCAACGGCAAGAAAGGTCTACAGGTGCTCGATATTTCCGACCCGGAACATCCATTGCCGGTCAGCTCGTTCGACACTCCCGCCGACGCCCGAAATTTGGCTTTCCAAGGAGACTTCGTCTACCTCAGCGATAATACGGCGGGGCTGATGATCGTCGACGTGGCTGATCCGCAGGCGCCGCATCTCGAAGGAAGTGTTTCTTTCTCGAACGTCATTGCTGATGTCGCCGTGGCCGGTAATTACGCCTACGTCGGTATGGATTCAATGCTGCAAGTGGTGGATGTTTCGAATCCGCAGGTTCCATCCCCCGTCGGTAGCGTTCATACGACCGGTTCGGTGTGCTGGGTGGCGGTTCAGGGGGCGTACGTGTACGCCTCATGTTACTATTCCGGGATGGACATCATCGATATCAGCAATCCGGCGTCGCCGACCGTCGTTGCCACATATGCCGTGCCGAACTACTACGGAGCTATCACGGTTTCCGGCAACTATGCCTACCTCGGACGAGGCCTTGAAAGTCTGGACATCATCGACATCACCGATCCGCTGGCGCCGACGTTGGTCGGAGCCTATCCGATGCATTGGTTGACTCGCCGTATGCAGGTGGCGGGTGATTACCTGTACGTCGCGGCTTCGGTGCACGGTTTTTGGGTCCTCAATGTCAGCAATCCGCAGTCGCCGTACCTGGCCGGTTCTTATGATGCCTATCCAGCGTGGTCGTGGGGCGTGGCGGTGGCCGGTGACAACGTATATATTGCCGCCGACAACGCCTTCGTGGCCCTGTGGCAGGAACCCTGCGGCGGACCGACCGGCCCGGGACCGATAGATCTGTCCGACGCTGTGTATCTGATCGCGTATATTTTCCGTGGCGGCCCGTCGCCTGAGCCGCTGAGAGCGGGCGACACCAATTGTGACGGTGAGGTCAACCTTTCCGACGCCATCTATGTGATCAATTTCATCTTCCGGCAGGGTCCGGCCCCCTGCGGCGGGTGCTTTTAGCGAACGGCGCCCGACCCTCGCGCACCGAATTCTTTTTCCCCGCCCGGCCGTCTCGCCGGGCGGGGTTTTTCTTTATGCTTGCAGTCTCCCGAGCGCGGCCAACATCCTGAGGCTGTCCCACAAGCTCGGTTTTCGTGTTCCGCAGGGTCTTGATCCCGCGGAGCGGGATTGTGACCCTGCGGTTTTCAATGGTTTGCCGCCGGGTGACAATCGCCTTCGGCGATCAACACCCGCCGGAACGATGAATAAGTAACTTATGAGACAGCCTCCCCTCGTCTGCCCGAGCGTTTGCCGAAGGCTGGAACCGACCACGGCCTGCCGCCGACGGAACGATCGCCACATTCTTAAGCGCTACCGGACGTTGTCGAGCTCCATCTAGTAACGGAACTCGGCTCCCGCCATAATGGTCCGGCCGGCCATCGGATAGTATCTTTCCTCCTCGTAGTCGCGGTCGAACAAGTTGCGAACCGATATGAACAGCTTCATATGCCGGCCGATCGTCTGCGCCGCCTTCAGGTGGGCCAGATAATAGTCGGGCATAGCCTCCTCGTCCGAATCCACGCGATCGCCGATATACTGCCCGGAATGCGCGATTTCCAGGCCGAAGCGTGCCCGCCAGGTGAGAAGGAAATCTATTTTATGCCGGGGCGCGTCGGCACGCCGTTGACGGGGGTCGACGCTGCCGCTCGGCGGCTTCTCCCACGCATCCAGGTAGGCATGATTAATGAAAAGCGTGAATCCATTCACGTCGCTCACAGTGATACCGGTCTCGAAACCATTCAGGGTGACTTCGTCAATGTTTTCATACGGCGAGTTCTTGCCCTCGCGGTCGATCAAATCATCGACGTCGCTGCGAAACGCGGTCTGCACCAGGGCCAATCGGGCGACCGGTTCCAGACGGTACCCAAGCTCATACTTGACGGCTCGCTCCGGCTTCAGGTCGGGATTGCCTGACGACGAAGAATAAAGATGATTCATGCTGGGAAACCGGGTGGACACGCCCACGGCCGCGCGAAGACTCAGCATCGTCAAGGGCGACACCGTTACGCCACCGTACGGGTCGAACGACATTCCCGACGCGTCGATGCTGTCGGCCTTCATCCAGCTGAACGCCGCGCCGGCGTCAATCAGGACGTCCTTCGATGCGATCACGTTGACCTGATCGAACAACGACCCGGTCGTTACCGAAGCGTTGTCCCACGGCTCGCCGATGTCATCCTGCATGCTGACGGCATCGAGCCGAAAGGCGGCGCCGCTGACATTCGCCACCCGGTCGCTGACGGTGACGGTGGTGCTGAAGTTGCCGCCCAGATCATAGCCGTCATGGTAGCTGTCGAACATAAGATTGCTGTCGGTCATGACGGGATCGCTGTAGCGCTGAAGGCGGTTTTCGAAGTCGTCGTAGTAGACCTTGCCGCGCCAATATACCCGATCTCCAAACCGCCCCTCCGATCCCGCGTCGACGTACCAGCGGCGCCATAACGGGAAGAATTGATAAACGGCCCGATCCGTGCCGGACGGGACGTGACGCTCGGCGTCGTAGAAGCCGGCCGACAGCGACACGAGACTTCCCCCCGGAAGCGTGTAGTTGAGCTTCCCATCGACGTTTAGCCGTCGATAATCGGCGTTATCGCGGCGGCCACCATCTTCGAGCGGGACGGGATCGAAATCATCCGACAATGGATACCCGTCCGATTGGGAGCGT
>Ga0315277_10008769_pt1 | contig 12964 bp, 9 predicted proteins | sample YL17G05_15_MG_FD_203695 | JGI IMG/M metagenome (GOLD analysis project Ga0315277, IMG submission 203695) | Sediment microbial communities from Yellowstone Lake, YNP, Wyoming, USA - YL17G05_15 | ecosystem: Environmental > Aquatic > Freshwater > Lake > Sediment | place: USA: Wyoming | collected...
GCGGCCCATCGCCGATGGCCACGGCAAGACGCTCGCGCAACTGGCAATTGCGTGGCTCCTCCAGCAAGGCGGCGTCACGTCGGCCATCGTGGGAGCGCGCCGTCCCGACCAGGTCGAACAGAACGCCGGCGGCGCCGGCTGGAAATTGACCGACGAGGAATTGAAGCGGATTGACGCCGAACTGGCCGCGCTGGGCGAAGCGGAGAAGTGAACCATTGCGGATTGCGGATTGCGGATTCTGCGTAAGCAGGCCTCGAGATTGACATGGACGAGAAGAATCCTGATCGCCAGAAAATGGAGAAGCCGCTCGGTCGTCGCTTGGCGGCCTTTGCAATAGCTATATTCGGCACGATCTTCTTTGCGGTCACAGGGATGTTTGAGACCGTAACGTTCGGAAAGGTTGCCATGTATCTGATGGCTGGGACGGCGCTCGTTTGGGGAGTCAGTGCTCTGTTTGGCTATGGGATTCGGCCGCGCGGAGAGCCGGCCAAACTCCGCTTCAAGGACTTCGTACTGAGGATCGCGGTTTCCTTTCTGGCCATGCTCGCGGCTTGGTTTCTTGCGTGGTATGTACTTTGAAGGCTCTCCCTTCTTCCTGAGAACGGATGCACGGAATGAAACTCGGGGCGCAAGAGGTGGGGCGGGACGACGAGCTGCGGTGGTTGGCCGCTCTCGGCGTCAGGAGCGTCTGCGGTCCGCTGCCGTCGAGACGTCTCGATGAAAGATGGTCGGTCGAGGCATTGGCCAAACTCCGCACCCGCATCGAATCGTTCGGCATCCGGCTCGACATGTTGCCGCTTCCTCTCGGCTCCGTCCCCGTCTCTCAAGCCGAGTACCCCAACATCCTTCTGGGCAAAAGTCCCGAGCGCGACCGCGAGATTGACGCCGTCTGCCGGATGATTCGCAACGCCGGAAAGGCCGGCATTCCTGCCCTGAAATACAACCTGACGCTGTTGGGCGTTGTGCGTACCGGCTCGGTTCGAGGACGCCAGGGTGCGCGATACAGCGCCTTTGACTACAGCAAGCTATCGCCGGATGGCTCGCTGACCGAAGGGAGCCGACTGAGCCCCGACGAGTACTGGCAACGCATCGCGTACTTTCTCCAGCGAGTCGTGCCCGTGGCCGAAAAGTGCAAAGTCAGGATGGCCTGCCATCCCCACGACCCCGCCATGCCGCGCGACACCGGCTATCGCGGCATTCCAACGGTCCTCGGCAGCGTCGAAGGGCTGAAGCGCTTCGTCGAGATCGCGGCCAGTCCTTATCACGGCCTCAACTTCTGCCAGGGCACCGTGGCCGAGATGCTCGAAAACCCGGGGCGCGAGATTTTCGACGTGATCCGCTATTTCGGCAGCCGCCGCAAAATCTTCAACGTTCACTTCCGCAACATCCGCGGCGGCTTCCTGAATTTCGCCGAGACGTTCATTGACGACGGCGACGTGGATATGCTCCGGGCCATGCGCGCCTACAAGGAAGTCGGCTACGATGGCATGCTCATGCCCGACCACATTCCCGGCCTCCCCGACGATCCCGACGGCCGCATCGCCGAAGCGTACACCTATGGCTGTATGCAAGGCCTTATCGCGGCCGTCCGAGCGGAAACCTGACGCTATAAGGAAGATTGACCTCATCGTCCAGGCAAGGCAACTTGAGTCGTCAACCGTAACGGGCAGCACGAAGCAGAAAGTCCGGCCCAGATGACCGACCACTATCACCAAGAAGTTTTCAATGTTCTGTTGGCCCAATTGCTCCGGGAGCGGGGTGTGATCTCCGTTCCTGAGAGTATCATCAAACGCGGATTGGAACAGGCACGCCGGATGCCCGACGTTATTGTGACTTACCTCGGGCTGCGAACAGTGATCGAGGGCGAAGTGGCCGATCAACCCGATGCCCAAACCTGCGCCCTTGATTCGGCCCGCAAGCGAGTGACAGAGGGCATTGCTCATATCGGGGTCGCGGTAGTTTATCCGGCGGAAATCCGAGAGACGCCTTTCGCGGAATTGAAGTCCGCGATCGCAGGAAGCGAATTGCAGGTTGCCATTGTAACGGAATCGGGCGATTCCGGATATGCTCGAGGAAACGTAGATTATCTCGAAAGCGCCCTGCGCCATGCGTTTGAGCAACTCGCGCGGGAGGATGTGGTAGCCCAAGCCGCCGCAGCGCTCAGCGCGGGTATCGAGCGCTTTGCCAGCGCCTGTACGCCCAAGCAGGGAATTGTGGCACGCATGGCGGACGCCCTGGGAATCCGTGAGTTGCCGGGCGAGGATTCCAGCTGGAAAGAAGAGGATCGGAAAAGGGACATCCCCGAACGCGAAAGCGCGGCAGTGAGTCGGATCGCCGGCTTGGTCCTCTTGAATGCGATGATCTTCCAGGAAATCCTCGCAGAGGACAACACTCGCGTTCTCCATCTTAACGCAATTTGCCCGAAGCCCCGCGGCGAACGCGGGAAGTTGGTGCACGAGTTTGGCGACCACTGGCTCTACATTCTGGAGGAGATCAACTACTATCCCATCTTCAAAGTCGCGCGTGACGTCATCCGCGCCATATCTTCCAATCCCTACGTCCTCGAGGCGATCAACACCCTTGCCGCAACCGCCGTAAGGATCGTGGATATGCGAGTGCCCCTGCGCCACGACTTGATGGGGCGCGTCTATCACCGTCTGCTGTCCGGCGCCAAGTACCTGGGGACCTATTACACCGGCATCCCGGCGGCCGCCCTCCTTCTCAAACTCGCGCTTCGCCCTGACGCCTGGCCGACGACATGGCATGACCTGAAACAGGTGGGCCAATTTCGAATCGCTGATCTGGCGTGCGGCACAGGGACGTTGTTAATGGCGGCGGCGGATGCGATTACGGACAATCACATCAGCGCCTCAGCGAAGGAAGGGCAAGAGATAGACTTTGAGGGTCTGCAAAAAGTCCTGGCCGAAGAGATTCTCTATGGCTACGACGTGCTTCCTTCCGCGATTCATTTGACGGCCTCCACCTTGGCCCTGAGAGCGCCTCACATACCCTTTCTCAAAATGAATCTGTTCAGCCTGCCGCTGGGTGGACCCGACCTTCGCCTCGGAAGCATCGAATTCCTCAAAGGCCGGCAGTGTCAGATGGTGCTGGATTTGTTCGGAGCGATGCCGGCGCCGCAGCGCGTGACGGGAAAAGAGGCGCAGGATATTTCCATCGCCACGGTTCCCGATATGGATCTCTGCGTGATGAATCCGCCTTTCACGCGCAGCGTCGGCGGGAATCTCTTGTTCGGGACCATTCCCGAAAAAGAACGCCGGCTCATGCAGGACGAACTCAAGAGGCTGGTCAAGAAACCAAAGAATTCAACGGGAGGACCACCCGCCAGCATCACGGCCGGATTGGGATCTGTTTTTGTCGCCGCCGCCGACCCTTACATCAAGCAAGGCGGGCGAATCGCCCTGGTTCTGCCGAAAGCGCTCTTGTCCGGCGTAGCATGGGGTCGAACGCGCAATCTTCTTCTTCGAAACTACCGCATCGAGTATCTGGTGGCAAGCCATGATCCTTTGCAGTGGAACTTCTCCGAAAACACCGATCTCAGCGAAGTGTTGCTTGTGGCAACGAAGGTCGGGAGCAACAACTCCGCGCGAAACACAACTGTGGTCGGGCTGAATCTCTGGCGCAACCTGTCCACCACGTTCGACGCGCTGGCCGTGGCGCACGCTGTAACCGAAAACGGGCCTCCCGATGTTGAATCCGGGCAGGGAGCGCTGGAAATCTCGCTGGGGAAAACGAAGATCGGCGAAGCGGTATCCATTCCCTGGAAAGAGCTGCGGTCGAAACCCAACTGGCTCCTTCCCTGCGCCTTTGCTCAGTCGGATTTGATCCGCGCCGCGAGCCACTTTCTCAAAGGCAACCTTTGGCTGCCCGGACACGGAAAGGTCCGGAAGGTGGCGCTCTGCCCGCTGTCGGAGATCGGTTCTCTGGGACCGGATGTACGCGACATTCACGATGGCTTTGCGATCGGTCACAGCCCAACAGCCTACCGCGCCTTCTCCGGGCACGACGCCAAGGCACTTCATGCCATGGCCCAGGAGTCGAACGCCTATCTGTCCCCGCTGCCAAAGGCCAAGGAAGGCCGTCCCTTGCGCAAGGTCACGGACCTGTGGCCGCTTGCCGGCCGGGTGCTGATCTCGGAGCGACTGAGGTTGAACACACAGAGTCTTATGGCGTTGCGAGTGAACAAGCCCGTTCTGTCGAACGTGTGGTGGCCATTCTCGTTCAAGAAGAAACTCGCGAATACCCGACGTGAAAAGGCCCTTGTCCTCTGGCTCAACTCGACGCTGGGTTTGCTGACGATGCTCACACACAGGGAAGAGACTGAGGGCGCTTGGGTCAAGTTTAAGAAACCTGTGCTGGAGGGTCTCCCGGTCATCAATTTGGCCGCTTTGTCACGCGATCAGTTGGCCCAGCTCTCTCTGGCCTACAATCGCTTGTCCGTCCAATCGTTGCTGCCCCTGCCGCAAATGAATGAGGATGCGGTCCGGGCCGAGATTGACACAGCCATCGCGCGTGCCCTGCGACTGCCCGATTTCTCGATCCTGCGCGAAATGCTTGCCCGCGAGCCGGTGGTATCCCTCAGACCGCTCTGAAGTTCAAGTCCGTCCCCTTTCTCCGCGAGCGAACCGAGCGCCGTTCGGTCGTGTCGTCGTTGTCCCTACCTCCCTTCGCGGAAAACCCTTACGAGAGGAAGCCAGTTGTTGCGGCAGACAGCGATTCGCCAATGTGCCCGGATGGAGACGCCTGCAAATGAACGATTTTCGTCGGCTCGGTCAAACAACACACTGCCGGAGAGTCTCCGGCCGCAGAGGAGGGGGACAAAGGCGATGGAAACCACCCGAGGCACGTTCTGGGCTTCGACGCCCTGGAGCATCAAACGTCTGGCCGCGCCTGGGGGGAGGGTAATCCTTTTCGATGTCGAGTGTCGACACGAGGCGATCAGTCCGTCGGAAGAAACAAGCGCCCCGGAGCCTGATGAAACGGACGACGCCGCGGGTTAGCTCGAATGATCCACAGGCGGGGAGACCGGTCCCGTGCAAACCCGCAGATTTGTTCTTGACAGAGAGCGTTGCCGTTGTAGAGTTTCCCCTAGAATTGCCTCTCGAGGGGAGAGGGGCCGCAGTCAAGAAGTACAGGTTATCCACATTTCCACCGGCGCGCGTGCCGCACTTCTCATAGAGTGCCCTCAGCGCGGCGGTGGAGGTGTCTCTACATCTCGGCGGGCAGGCCGCACATGTGCGATGCGGCTTGTTTGTGGCCTGTCGTGACGGGCGTCGCTGTCTCTGCCGGGTGCGAGTCCGTACACCGGCAGCGAGGCATTGGCGCGTGTGGCGCTTCGCTTTCGCATCGGCGCCAAACCGTTCAGCGGACGCGAGGCCCGGGGCGTTTGTCGTGAAGCGAGCGATTGTTACCGGCGGCACGGGTTTCGTGGGATGCCACGTGATAGATGCGCTGGCGACGCGTTCGGTGGAGGCCGTCGCACTGGCGCGCAAAGAGGCGCCCGCCGCCGCAAAGGAATACATTCGGTCGCGCGGCACCGTGGTTCACGAGGTCGAGTTTGGAGGCGGCGAGGATTTCTGCGCCCTGTTCACGGGGGCCGACGTGTGGTTCCACCTGATCGGCTCGATCCAACGCGCGCGCAGCGACTCGTTCGACCGCCGCCACCGCGAATTGACGGCGCGGTTGGTCGCCCAAGCGAAGCGCGCAAAGGTCGGGCGGGTGATCTTCCTGACTGCTCTGGGAACGTCGGCCGGCGCGACCAACGCCTATCACCGGTCGAAGTGGGAGGCCGAGCGCGAAGTGGTGGGCTGGGGAGTGCCGGGCGCACGGGTTCGACCGAGCCTGATTTGCGGGCGCGCCGTCGGTCCGCGGGGCAGCAAGTTGATCCTGAAGTACGTGAGGATGATTCGCGACGGGGGGAAAGCGGTGGTGATCGGCAACGGCCGCGCGCTCATCCAACCGCTCGACGTGCGCGATCTCGTCGAGTGCATGATCCGGGCGGCCGAGCGCGAGAACAAGAACATGGCCATTGTGGAGCTGGGCGGGCCGGAGCAAGTCGAGTTCCAGGACTTCGTGCGCCGCTTGGCGAAGGCGATGGGCCGCGCGGTCAAGATAGCGCATTTCCCGGTGTGGCTGGCCGCGATTGTGGCCAGAGTGCTCGAGCTCATCCAGGACCGGCCGGCCGTGACGCGCGAACAGGTGGTTCTCTCTCAAATGGACAACATCTGCCCCCTCGACAGCGTCGAGCGGCAGTTCGGCTTCCGTCCGAGAAGCCTTGACGAGAGCCTGGCAGCCTACGCGGAGAACGCGCCGTGAAATGGACCGCTCAGACAGTCCGTCAAACGATCGAGAGCCGCACCGTGCGCCGGACGGCCTCGAAAGAGGGGCGCCAATGAGCCACGGCAACGCCCACGGCTTCGGCCGGTGGGCGAAAGACATTCTGATTCGCGGAGCGCGGGCGCGGTTGCGCCTCGATGCCGAACGCTTTGCTCGAGCGCTGAGGCGGCCCGAGGACGTTCAGCAGCGCGTGTTGCGCGACAAGATGGCGCAATTCGCCGTCACGCCGTTCGGTCGCCGCCGCCACTATGGCGCCATCGCGTCCTACCGCGATTTCCGCCGCCTGCCGATTAGCGATTACGAGGATATCCGCGCCGACATCGAACGCGCCATGGCCGGCGATTGGCGGTCGTTCCTTCCCGAAAAACCCGTCATGTACGGCGTCACGAGCGGGACGACCGGCACTTCGAAATTCATCCCGTTCACGCGAACCTTCGTCCGCGAGTACCGGCGCGGGGCCAACGTCTGGGGCTACCACCTCGCCCACGATCACCCCGAAGCCCTTCGCAACATTCTGGTGATCTGCTCGCCGGCCTGCGAGGGCTACACCGAGGGCGGTTTCCCGTACGGCCAGATCTCGGGCCTGATTGCCGAGATGCAGAACCCGCTGGTCCGGACGCTGTACGCCCTGCCCAATTCCATTTTCAACATTTCCGACTGCCACGCCCGCTGCTACGCGATCGCGCGCTGCGGCATCGAGCAGGACGTGACCCATCTCCATACGGCCAATTTCAGCACCGTGCTGCGGCTTGTCAAAACCGCCGACGAGCATCGCGAGGACCTGATCCGCGACATCCACGACGGCACCTTGTCGAGCCGCCTCCCCATCGAGCCGGCGATTCGCGCGAAACTGTCGTTGCGACCCAACCCGAGCCGCGCTCATGAGCTGGAAGACATGGCCAGCCGCGCCGGCGGCTCTTTGCTCCCCCGCGACTACTGGCCGAACCTCTCCGTGATCGGTTGCTGGTGCGGGGGAACCCAGAGCTTCTTCCTCAATCACCGGGCGAAGTACTTCCGGCCTGAGACCTTGATTCGCGACATCGGCCTTCTCTCCACCGAAGCGCGCGCCTCGATCCCCCTCCACGACGAGGACGACGCCGGCGTTCTCGAAATCACGAGCCACTTCTTCGAATTCATCCCGGAGAACGAAATCGCCAGCAAGCAGCCGACCGTCCTGACCGTCGGCGACCTGGCCGCCGGCCATCGCTACTTCATGCTCCTGACCACCTCGTCGGGGCTGGTCCGCTATAACATCAACGACCTGGTCGAGGTCGTGGGCTTCGTCAAGTCCACGCCGACCATCCGGTTCCTCAACAAGGGCTCCCACATCTCGTCGCTGGTCGGCGAGAAAATCTCCGAGTCGCAAGTGGTCTCGGCCATGCACAGCGCCGCGAATCAGATCGGCGTGCCGGTCAATTGCTTCAAGATGTGTCCGGTCGTCGAAGAAGTTCCTTACTACAAACTTCTGGTCGAGTTGGACGGCCACCGCCCGCTTCCCGATTCGCTCCTCGAAACGTTGGCGAAGGGGATGGACGAAGGACTGTCGCAACTCAACAGCGAATATGCGCGCAAGCGCGTCTCGCAGCGGCTGGCCGGCCCGTGTGTTCGGCGCGTTCGGAACGGCACGTTCGACCGCGAGCGCGACACAATCGTGCGGTCGAACAACGGCCGCGAGTTCCAATATAAACACAAGTACCTCGAAAACGACCCGCTCTACCACGAGCGGTTCCAGTCCGGCGGCGAGACGCCATGAGAATCCGCGCCATCACCTGCTTCGATCTGTCCATTCCGTTGCGGCTGTCGTTTCGCCACAGTCTCGCCGAGCGCGGACGCTCGCGCAACCTCATCGTTCGGGCCGAACTGGACAACGGGCGCGTCGGCTACGGCGAGGGCGTGCCGGTCGCCTACGTCACCGGCGAGACGATAGCCGGCGCGGTTGGGGCGGTGCGGGAGCATTACTTCCCGCTCGTGCGCGGACGGGATTTCTCGGCCTACGACGAGTTGGGGAGATGGCTCTGCGATCTTCCGCCGCTGGTCTCGCCCGGCGTCTGCCACACCAGCGCCAAGTGCGCGTTCGAGTTGGCCCTGCTCGATGCGTTCGGGCGCGAATGGGGCCGGCCCGTGAGCGCTCTGGCGGCGTTGGTGCCTCTGCCCGCGCTGCCCAATCCGCTCCCGCAACGGCCCGCCTACGGCATTGCGGTGACGGCCGATTCGAAATGGATTCGGCGGCGGATGACGCTGCTCAAGATGTTCGGCTTTCGCGACTTCAAACTGAAGGTCGGCGTGGAGGCGAAGGCGGACCGAGACATCGCCGAATTCGTCGCCCGGCGCTTGAGCCGTCGCCTGGCGCGGCGGACGGCCACGTTGCGCGTGGACGCCAACGCCGCCTATTCGAGCGCGGAGGGCGCCTACGATGCGCTCGAACCGCTCGTTCGCCTCGGCGTCGAATGCGTGGAGCAGCCTCTGGCGCCCGCCAACGATCCGCAGGTGGCCAGCCTGGCCCGCCGCCTCGGCGTTCCGGTCTTGCTGGACGAATCGGTCCGCACGTTCGCGGAGGCGGACGCGCGGCTGAACGGAAGCGGCCTCGTGGGACTGAACATCCGCCTGTCGAAGAACGGCGGCTTCTTCGACAGTCTGCGACTGGCCGCCCTGTGCCGCGCGCGCCGCGCGCCCTTTCAGTTGGGCTGCCACGTCGGCGAAACCGGCATTCTGGCGGCGGCGCAATGCCATCTGGCAGGCCTGCTCCCGGACGCCCGCTACCTCGAAGGGGCTTTCGGGACCCGCCTGCTGGCGGCGGACATTGTTCGCTCCTCGGTTCGCTTCGGCTTCCGGGGCCGCCCGCCACGCCTGGGGCCGGCCGGGCTGGGCGTCGAAGTGGACGAGGATCGCCTTCGTGAGTATTCGCTGTCGTCGGTTCGGGACGAATAGGGAGACGGTATGAGCCTGTTCAGGATGACCTATCCGATGTTGCTGGACGAGAAGAGCGCGCCGCCGTCGGCCGCCCACGACGAGGGAGGCGCCGGAGCGCGCCTCGAGCCGTTCCCGCTGAATCGGCGGCAGGAGATCGCTCTGCGCGTCTGGGACAGCGCGAACGGCAAAGGCGACGCCCACTGCAACGGCCGAAAGACGTTTGTCTTTCTCAACGGCCTCGAAAGCCACAGCCTCTGGGCCGCCTCTCTGGCTCAGGCGCTGAGCGAGCGCGGCCACCGCTTCGTGGGCTTCGATCGCCGCGGCTCCGGCGTCAACCGCGCCCTCTCCGGAAGCGCAACGGACTGGGTCAATGACGTGATCCGCGTGTGCCAGAGCGAGCGCCGGCGCAACGGCCACAAGGGCCTCTGTCTGATCGCGCAGTGCTTCGGGGCGCGTTCGGCGCTGGGCGCGGCGCTCCGCCAACCCGAATTGATCGAGCGGCTGATTCTTCTCAGCCCCGGTCTGGCCATGCACGTGGACGTCTCGCTGACCGAGAAATTCCTCGTCGCGGCGGGCAAGGCCTTCCGGCTTCCGTTCCGCCTGCGAAGCCCCATTCCCGACGACCGCCTCCTGACGCGCGACCCGCGCGCGCTGGACTTCATCGCCCACGATCCCCTGCGGCTTCGGCGCGTCAGGCCGGGCGATTTCTACGCCGGCTACATGCTGCTTCGCTCGATCCTGCGGCGGCCGCACTCCCTGCCGATGCCGTGCGCGGCGCTGTTTGCCGAGGGCGACGAAGTCGTCAATGTGCCGAAAACGATTGAACTGCTCCGCGGGTTGTTCCACGATCACCTCACCGTGCGGGTGCTGGCCGGCGCCGACCACCTGCTCCTGTTCGGTCCGGCCGGCGAACGGACGCTTGATGCCATCCTGACGGGAATGGACTGAGAAACCGGCCTGAGGGTTGTGGATTGCGGAGTTTGGATTCCGGATTAGGGAGCGCGAAGCCTCGGCCCAGGGTTCTCATTCGCCCGTGCGATGAATCAGGCGTGGCCGCGGCGATTGATCGAATCTTCGACGACCTGCACGTCGCGCCGCGCGGCAAGCGCGTCCTGGTCAAGCCCAACATTGTCGGTCCGTTTCGCCCCGACCGCCACGTCACGACCTCCCCGATCGTCGTCACGGCCACCGTCGAGGCGTTGCGCAAACGCGGCGCGGCCGAGATCGTCGTCGGCGACAATCCCGGGCGCGAAGCCTATGGCGCCGTTATGCATGCCGCGCGCGTCAGCGGCATCCTCGACGCAAGCCTCGGCTGTTTCCGAAACATCGCCTCGCCTGTCGAAACCGTCGAGACTTCGAGCGCCTTCCTGCCGGGCGTGACCGTCTCGCGGGCCATTCTCGATGCCGATCTGCTCATCACGCTGCCGAAGTTCAAGACCCACGTTCTGACGCTGCTCACCGGCGCGGTGAAAAACAGCTTCGGCCACGTCGTCGGCGGCGGCAAGGCCCAGGTCCACCGCCTCGGCGGGTCGGCCAACCGCTTCAGCGAAGCTCTTGCGGACATCTATGCCGTCCGGCCGCCCGACCTCTGCATCATGGACGGCCTCGTGGCCATTCAAGGCGACGGCCCGACCGGCGGCGAGCGAATCCGTCTCGACCGCCTCATCGCCTCGACCGACGGAGTGGCCGCCGACGCCGTAATGGCGCGCCTGATGGGACTCGATCCGGCCGAGGTCGCTCATCTCCGAATCGCCTCGGAACGCGGCCTGGGAATCCTTGCGCCCGACCGCATGGACATCGAGGGCGACGTGGCGCCGGTCGCGGGGTTCCGCCTGCCGAGCACTCATTGGCGGCGGCGCTGGTTGGCGTTTCTGGTGAACAAGGTCTTCTTCGGCGGGGTCATCGCGCGGGCGAAATTCCGCATCGGCAAGCAGTGTACGGGGTGCCGGACCTGCGCCGAATCGTGCCCGGCCGAGGCCATTCGCATGTCGGGCGACGGCGCGACCGCGCGGCCGGTTTTCGACTATGGCCGCTGCATCCGCTGCTACTGCTGCCACGAACTCTGTCCGAAGACGGCGCTCGAACTCACCAGCCCGGTCGGACGGTGGGCGTTTCGTCATTTCGAGTGATCGAGCCCGGGCGTCCGAGGGCGCTGTGCCGCGCGCGCGGTCGCCGATGAATTCCGGCCATTCGAATGAACCCGGTGAGAAGGAAGACCTCTGTCGTCCCGGCGCGCAGAACCGGCCTCGGTTCCGCCGTGGCGGGGAAACGGCTCTCCCCTATCGGCGGAGGTAGGCGATGAGGGCGAAGGACAGGAACGCCACAATCAGAGACAGGCCCGTGCCGATGCCATCGGGCGCATAGAAGCCCCGGATCAGCCCGGCAAATCCCGTCAGTGTCAGACCGACGATGTCAATGGCGCCGAGGAGTTCACCCAGGCGTCCGCGAATCTTCTCCACGACGCTGTCGCCGAGTGTCTCAGTCACACGCTCGCGAAGTCTGTCAATCGGGTCGCTCATTGTGCGGTCCCCCTTTCTGCTCCCTGCCGCTCGCCGAAAACTCTGAGCCATTCGATCCTTGCCGCCAAGTTTGGCCGGCCGCCGCCCGCCGGGTCAAGCCAAATTGATCCGGCGGCCGCCCCCTCATTTCCGCCGGTTTCTCCTTGACGCGATTTGCCGCGTTCGGCTCTCTCGCAGCAGAAACAGGCGGCGTGGCGCCATTCCGTGCATGAATCGAGGGGCGAGAGAATGACAGCGAAACGAATGAACCGCCGGCAGTTGTGCAAGATGTTAGGGGTCGGTCCGGCCGCTCTGGCGCTGGGCGCGGGCCGCATGGCCGAAGCCGCGGCCGCCCGGAAGATCAACGTGCTCTTCGTCGCCGTGGACGACTTGCGGCCGCAGCTGGGCTGCTACGGCGACCCGCTGGTGAAGTCGCCGAATCTCGACAAACTGGCGGCGCGCGGGATGCTCTTCACACGCTGCTATTGTCAGCAGGCGCTGTGCAGCCCGTCGCGAACGTCGCTGCTCACGGGGCTTCGGCCCGACACGACCGGCATCGTTACGATTGGCCCGCACTTTCGCGATACCATGCCGGACGTGGTCACGCTGCCGCAGCATTTCAAGAACAACGGCTACGTGACGCGCGCCATCGGCAAGGTGTATCACGACGGCCTCGACGACAAGGCGAGCTGGTCGGCCCCGCACGAGAACACCAAGATTCCCGGATACGGTCCCAAGGGCCAGGCGCGGCTGAAAGAGCGTGTGGCCGAGGCCAAGCGCGCGGGCATTGACGTAAGCGACCGGACAAAGGTCCCTTACGGGCCGGCCTGCGAAGCGCCCGATCTCGCGGACAACCGGCTGCGCGACGGCGCGAACGCCGACCGCGCGCTGGAGATTCTGCGCGAGATCAAGGACCGTCCGTTTTTCTTCGCGGCCGGCTTCTCGAAGCCGCACATTGCTTACGTGGCGCCGAAGCGCTACTGGGACCTGTACGATCCACAGGACATCCGGCTCGTGGACAATCAGTTTCCGCCGAAGGGCGCGCCGAAGTGGGCGTTGCAGGGCCTTGGGGAACTGCGGCGCTATGACGGGCCCCCGCAGAACGATCCCCTCCCGGAGGAATGGAAGCGCCGACTGATTCACGGCTACATGGCCTGCATCAGTTACATAGACGCGCAGATCGGCCGGGTGCTCGATGAACT
>Ga0315277_10008772_pt1 | contig 12962 bp, 11 predicted proteins | sample YL17G05_15_MG_FD_203695 | JGI IMG/M metagenome (GOLD analysis project Ga0315277, IMG submission 203695) | Sediment microbial communities from Yellowstone Lake, YNP, Wyoming, USA - YL17G05_15 | ecosystem: Environmental > Aquatic > Freshwater > Lake > Sediment | place: USA: Wyoming | collected...
CCCCCTGCCGTAGGGCGAGAAGACCCTGGCCGACTGCCTGAACGCGGCCGGCTACCGCACCAGTTACGTCGGCAAGTGGCACCTGGGCGGCGCGGGCAACAAGGTCGTCCCGGCGGAACTGCGGGGCGGCTTCACGGACTTCATCGGCTACCAGTGCTACAACGATTTCCTTGAGAACGTCATCTTCTTTGACGAGGACGGCCGCGAGGTCAACCTGCACAAGCACCGCACGGAGACGACGACCGACCTGGCCATCCAGCGGCTCCAGCGGGCCGCCGCCGCGGGGCCGTTCGCCCTGTTCGTCTCGTACCAGAACCCGCATTATCCGGTCCAGCCGTCGCCCGAGTACGAGGCGATGTACCGCGACGTCAAGATCACCCGCCGCCCGAACGCCACCGACATCGACCCGTACACGGCCACGGTCAGCCCGCGGGCACCGAAGAAGGGGGACGACCCGAACTACCGTGCCTACGGCGGCAACCTCGACAGGTATCTGCAACTCTATGACGCGATGGTCACGCAACTCGACGCCAACGTGGGCCGCCTCCTGGCCGCCCTGGACCGCCTGGGCCTCGCGGACCGGACCGCCGTCATTTTCACCTCCGACCACGGCGACATGCAGGGCAGCCACGGCCTCAAGAACAAGGGCGTGGCGTGGGAGGAATCGGTCCGCATCCCGTGCGTGGTCCGCGTGCCGGGCGGCGCGAAGGGCGCGGTCTGCGACGCGCCCGTCTCCAGCGTGGACTACCTGCCGACGTGCCTGGACCTGGCCGGCGCGGCGGCGCTGGCGACGGCGGCGGGCGTCAGTTTCGCCCCGCTGGCCCGGGGCCGGACGCAGGATGGCGCGCGGCCGGTCTTCGCGGAAATGCCGGGCTGGTGCCTCATCCGGCGCGGCGACCTGAAACTGGTGGCCTCCCGGAAGCAGGGCCTCCAGGCCACGCACCTCTTCAACCTGAAGGACGACCCGTACGAGATGAAAAACCTCGTGGACGACCCCGCCCACGCCGCCGCGAAGCAGGAACTCCTGGCGGCGCTGACCGAGTGGAACGGCCGCGTGACCGCTCGCGGGTGACAGGACGCCGCCGGATTGCGATTTGCCGAAAGAAGAGGGTTAGGACCCTTTTTCTCGGAAGGGCATCACTTGCCCCACGGCAGTGCGCCCCAGGCGGGGGTCCTTGGCCGGCGGGACGCCAGGAACTTGTTCAAGTCGTAGCGGTACACGTCTTCCATGATCACCAGGCGCCAGCGGTCGACCTCGACGCCCTTGTCGAAAAGGACGACCGTCGGGAGGAACTGTGCGTATTGCTCCCTCATCTCGGGAGACGGTATGTCTCCGAATCGCCCCATGGCCATGAACCGCACGACCTTGATGCGGCCCCGATACTCTATTGCCAGGTCATCCATGACCAGGTCTAGCGGCGCGCAGGCGGGTCAGCCAGGCTTGTAGAAGTTCACCAGGACCGGCTGCTCGGACCCCAGCACGATGTTGTTGAACGTGCTCGGCGTGACCTCCCAGACCCGGCTTACGCCGTTGTCGAAGCCGCAGCCTCCGGCCAGCAGGGGCACCAGCGCGCAGCCCACGAGCCACAGCGTTGCGGGCCGGGGAAGATGCCGCACGGGCACGTAAGGGTTTGGCGTGGCCCCACCGGGGTGCCACGGGTTGCTTGCCAACCCGTGTTGCCCGAAGTAGCGCACGGCTTGACAAGCAAGCCGTGGCACCCTCGACAGGAAATCTGATGCCAGGCTAAACACGTGCGCAGGCGCACAGCCCCACTGGGGGTCTGGATCCCTACCTGTAAGGCTGCTGACCCCCTGTGGGCGACGCACCATTCGCGCGGCAGATCGCTGCCCGATCCGTGGCACGAAGAGGTTGCTCATTGCACGCACGCTTTTCTGCGTTCCCAGAGGGGCCCCTCGTTGGCCGGCGTCAAACGAGTGAACTATTGTAGCCTGCCGGCGTCTTTTGGCAAGCCAAGGTTTCAGTTTCCGATGGGAAGGGGTGTGCCTGCGGATTCCGGCACGCCGAAGAAGCCTGTCATTTCGAGCGAGCGAAGCGAGTCGAGAAACCGCGCCGCGGTCGTTGCCGTTGAGCCGTTCGCACGCCGGGCAGGCCTCGAAACTTTCAATCCTTCCCGTGGGCGAAGGCGTGAGTTCTTCTCCGAGAGCCTGATGCGGGAAACCCGCCCGTCCGGTTCGATGAGCGGGGTCTGGAACCGGAAGGGGCGGCCGACGGCTATGTCCGACCCACCCTGCCGCGCCGGACCTCGACCCTGCCTCAGGAAGGAGTTGGTCGATCCCACGGCGGAAGCCGCGGGATATTCCCGTACGAGCAGCGGCGCCGGCAGGTCAGGCGTCGGTCGTGGGCCGGTCGCACGACATGCTCGTGGCTGCGGCAGGCGGCTCAAACGCCATGCTGAACAGCCGGAACATGCGGTGCCACGGCGAGGCGGTCGGCTCCGGGCGGGTCTGGCAGAATTCGATTCCCACCTGGTACCTGCTTTCCTGGGGCCAACAGTGGACGACGCGCCCCGTGAGTTCCAGGGGCGGATGGCAGCTGTGCGGCGGCAGCCGCATCGTCAGCACTTCGTTGACCGCAAACGGTACGGCGCTCTCGGCCCGGATGCCGCCGAGCGAGAAGTCGTGCAACTGCATGCGGCACTCCGCGTGGGGAGGAGGGGCGGCGCGCGTGATCAGATCATCGCGCCGTGTGGCCACGGGCAGGCGCGCTGCAAAGCGGCCATACCGACGGCGCTCGCGCGTGGGGGCGGCTGAACGGGACTTTCTTGGCATCGCAACCGTCCTGACGTAACCGGGCGCTCTGGACGGACTAACCCCTCCGGGCAATAAGACCCGTCACTATCATCGGCGTTCCAAGCCCCTGGACTTTAACCCTCGCCGGGGAATTATGGCGCCAAATTCGCCAAAAGCAAACGCCGCCCCGAAATTCTCTGTACAATCACATGTGCGAGCCATTAGGTGGCGCTTCGGCAAAACGAACAGGGGTTGCTACGGTGGCAGGCGGGCTGTCATGGTCGGTCCTCCGTCACAGGGTCTTACGGGAGGGGCAAGAAGTATCCCCCCGGTAACGCCAGTCCGACCCCTTGTCGACGGCCCGTCGCGTTTCGAGGACTGCGCTCAGTTTTTGGCGCGCCTGTAGGAAGGGCACGCGTCCGGCATGACTCCTCTATTAAACCCGCCCTGAACGGAAAAAGCACGCGAGAAATCGGCGGCTAGGCCTTGGCTTCCTCCCGCTCCGACCAGGGCTCCGTAAAGGCGATTCCAACGGCGTAACAGTTCCCGGCCCGGTCGCACCGGAGGACCTGGGCATCGGTGTCCCGCCCACGGCCCGGGCCGAGCGGCGGGAAGAGCAGCACGAGCGGTTCGCGATGCCGCAGGGGATCCTGCGTGATCGCCCCGACACCGCCGCGCGAAACGTTCAGAATATGAAGACCGATCAGCCGGGACGGATCATTTTCGGGCGTGTCGCGGCGGACGGCATGGATGGGAATCCCGATGACGGACCGGCGATAGCGCCGACGTTCATTCGGGTTGGACGCTGCCTGACTCACGGACTCCCCCGCGAGCGCCGTGCAAACCGCTCGACTGCTGAGCGGCCCCTCCCGTCCGCCGGGCGTGACCGCGCGAACCGGCGGTTTACCTGTAATATAGCACGAGATTGCGCACAAGCAAATTGTTTTGCCATTTTTCAAGGCGGTTGGGCGCGCCGGAGAGCACGGGCACATCCCCGCGCCGACCGCAGGAGGATTCTGCGTGACCTTGGGGGCCGGGGGTGGTTACCTTAGTGGAAGGCAAGACCAGGGCAACCCTTGGAGGATCGGAAATGAGCCGCATCAGCCGCCGTTCGTTCCTGAAAGGTTCGCTGGCCGCCGCAGGGGCGGCGTTCGTGGTCAGCCATGCCGGGCACCGCGTGCTCGGCGCCAACGAGCGGGTCCGCATAGGCGTGGCGGGGCTGCACGGGCGCGGCGGGAGCCACCTGGGGGCGTACCTTGGCATGCCGGACGTCGAGGTGGCCTGGCTCATCGACGTTGACAAGAACGTCCTCGATGGGGCCGTCGACAAGGTGGCCAAGAAGGGCGGCAAGCCGCAGGGCACGCAGGACGTCCGCAAGGCGCTCGAGGACAAGAACCTGGACGCCATCTCCATCGCCACGCCCAACCACTGGCACACGCTGATGACGATCTGGACCGTGCAGGCGGGCAAGGACGTGTACGTGGAGAAGCCCTGCACGCACAATATTTTCGAAGGGCGCATCGCCAGCGACATCATCGCCAAGTCCAAGCAGATCGTCCAGACGGGCACCCAGCGCCGCAGCGAGGCCAACTGGGCGAAGATGGTCGAGATCACCAAGTCCGGCAAACTCGGCAAACTGCTCTTCAGCCACGGGTACGCCTCGAAGACCCGCAACAGCATCGGCTTCAAGGAGCCCAAGGACCCGCCGGCGAATCTCGACTTCAACATGTGGGTGGGCCCGGCGCCGATGCAGCCGTACCACGAGAACCTGGTCCACTACAACTGGCACTGGTTCTGGGACTTCGGCAGCGGCGAGATCGGCAACCAGGGCGTGCACCAGACCGACGTGGCCCGCTGGGCCATTCCGGGGGCGACGCACCCGACGGCCGTGTTCTCAATCGGCGGCCGCTTCGGATACAAGGACCAGGGCCAGACGCCCAATACGCAACTCACCGTATACACGTATGGCGACACGATCCTGGTCTTCGAGGTCTGCGGCCTGGTGGGCGGCAAGAAAGGCGCCCCGAAGGGCGCCGCGAAGGGCGCCGCGAAGGGCGCCGCGAAGGACGCCCCGAAGGATGACGCAAAAGACGATGCGACGGACGCCGCGAAAGACGCCCCGAAAGACGCCCCGAAAGACGCCCCGAAGGACGCCGCCAAGGGCCCCGACGAGAGCAAGGTCGCACGCGTCTCCAACGATTTCGTATACGAGGCCGGCACGGTCGTCGATGGCGGCAAGTTCTACCCGAAGGACAGCGCGAAGACGGCCGAGTTGCCGAAGGTCGAGGTCAAACTCGGCCCCGGCAGCGGCCCGTTCGGCAACTTCATCGCCGCCGTCAAGAGCCGCCGCAAGGAGGACCTGAACGCCCCGTACCTCGAGGGCCACTACTCGGCGGCCATCTGCCACCTCGGCAATATCTCGTACCGCCTCGGTAAGGACGTGGCATGGAACGAGGTGCGAAAGGCCCCGTTCGGCAAGGACGACTACGTGAACGCCGCGTGGGACCGCTTGCAGGAGCACCTGGAGAAGACGCGCGGCCTGAAACTCGACGACATGCAGTGCCGCGTGGGCCGGGCCCTCCGGTTCGACCCGAAGGCTGAGAAGTTCATCGGCGACCCCGAGGCCGACAAGATGCTGACGCGCCCGCCGCGCAAGCCGTTTGACGTGCCGGAAACGGCGTAGAACGGCAAGCCGCAAGCCACAAGCGGCAAGCCACAAGCGGCAAGCCACAAGCGGCAAGCCACAAGCGGCAAGCCACAAGCGGCAAGCGGCAAGCGACAAGCGACAAGCGGCAAGCCACAAGCGGCAAGCCATAGGTCTGTGCACTTCTAAAGGGGATGCCCATGGGCAAGGACTACCGCAAGATTCTGGCTTGGCAGAAGTGTGATACATTTGCATTTGCCGTCTATGGGGCGACCAGGAATTTCCCGCGGGAGGAACTTTACGGCATGACGTCTCAGGTCCGCCGCGCCGCTCTTTCCGCCCCGACCAATATCGTCGAGGGCTGCGGAAGACGCACACAAAGGGATTACCTGGTCTTTCTGAACAGGGCCGAGACCTCGGTCGAAGAGGCGGGCTACCTCCTCGACTTTGCCTGCCGCCTCGGCTACCTCCAGCCCGAGCGAGCGAAGCAATTGCTCGAACTCAAGGCCGAGGCCGCAAGGGTCTTGACCGGCCTCATCTCCCGCATCGACGCGGACTTGGATCGCCAGAATCGTTGAAAGAGCGTGCCGCGCCCCGCCGTGGCTTGCGGCTTGTGGCTTGCTGCTTGTGGCTTGAGTCTTGCGGCCCGTGTCTTGTCGCTTGCGGCTTGTCGCTTGTGGCTTGCCGCTTTCTTACTTCCACGTCACCTTCGGCGGGTCGGCGTAGTCGGCGTAGCGTGCGGCCACGCCCGCGGCCTTCTCGTCGCCGGGGTGGAAGTAGAGGCGATAGCGGAAGGTCATTTCCTTGCCCTCGTCCAGCGTGACCTCGTTCTTCGGGGCGCCCTTCTCGAAGGCGGCCACCGCGAACGGGTTCGTTGAGACGAGGCCGTACCCGCGGGCGTGCCAGCGCGTGGGGAAGGTGAGGTTCCCCGGCGTGTCGAACATGGCGTAGCCGTAGCGTTTGCCGCCCACCAGGCCCGACACGTCGCACCAGTCGGCCCGCTTGCCCCAGGCGGCGGTCTCGCCGGCCAGGCCGGTGGAGAGTACGAGGCGGCCCTCGGCGCCTTCCTTGTCGGCGCGCAGTTCCGAGCGCATCCGCGTGGAGCAGATGCCGCCCTCTTTCGTGTCGCCGAAGACGACCTTGCCGTACTTCGCCTGGAAGGCGACCTCCAGGTCGATCATGCGGCCGGACGCCGGCAGGCGCCAGAAGCGGGCGGTGCGGACCTCGGCCAGGTTGGGCTTCTTGGCGGCGTCGGTCCAGTCGAGCGTCTCGCGAAAATACCCGACCACAGGGCCGCCCTGGACCTTCTCGAACGTCTTGTGGACCTGCCATCCGGCCTTGGCGGTGTTGGACCAGTTGTCGACGCCGCCCGTCTCGCCGTACGCCACCCACAGGCCCGTGTGGTGCGGGTGGTCCTTCTTGGCCTTGTCGGCGGGGTCGTCGGCGCACGGCCACGCCCGCAGCATCGACGTCTGGTCGGGCCCGAAGACGGGCCAGAAGTACGGCCGGTTGATCTGGACGCCGCCGATCTTTGGGTTGTTGATATGATACGTCGTGAACGGTTTGCCGTCGATGGAGATGCCGACGGCGTCGGGCGCCTCATCGAGTTTCACGGCCTTCGGGTCGGCGGAAGACGCGGCGGCGAAGTCGACCGCGTACGTCCTGCTCGCGCCGGCCGCCAGTTCGTCGAGGATCCAGCACAGTTTGCCCTCGGCCATCTGGCAGGGGACCTCCCTGGCGCCGTCCAGCATCTTCGCCTGGGTGGCGCCGTCGGGCACGGGCACGCTCATCGGGACGCCGGCGCGGGCGGTCTTGCCGGCCTCGACGACGAGCGTCTTGGGGGCGGCCCGTGCGGCAGGGCTCGCCAGCGCGATGGCGACGCAGAGGCATGCGGCGACGGCGACGATTCTCGTGCGGCGGGCGAAACGCATAACGTTCTCCTCGTAAGGCGGGTCCGCGCAACGGGCCTGCGTGAAGATAGGGCTGCGCGGCGGCGGTGTCAAGAACTCCGTGCGGCGGCGCCGGCGTAGGGGCGAGGCATGCCTCGCCCCTACGTTCACGGGGCACGTGCCTGTCGCCATGCCGCGGCCGGCGAGAAAGGGTCAGGAGCCTCAACAGATAGGGCTGCAGACCCTTCTCGCTCTATTTCTGTTTCGAGTCGCCCTTGGCGTTGACCGGGTCTTCTGCGTGAACCGCCCGCGGGGCGATGGCGCGCACGAGGTGCGGCAGGTCGTAGCGCGTGAGCGCCCCCGGCACGACCTGCTGGAGTTGGTTCTTCGAGAGCGGCGTGGCAACCACGTCCATCCACGATTCGATGGAGCGGCGGAGCGTGACCTCGCGCAGCCGCCCGTCCAGCGCCGCCGCGTGGAGGGCGATCGGCCCGGCCGCCTCCACGCCGAGGATCTCGATCTTGCCCGCATCAATCTCCGGCCGCGCGGCAAGCACGTCGAGGGCCGCCAGCGTGTCTTCCACGCGCTGGCCCAGCAGCGGGCGCGCCAGGTGCAGCGCCAGGTACGCGATGGGGTACTCCTTGCTCCAGTATGCCTTGGGCGCGACGGCGGCGGTCTCGCCCATGCCGCGCACGTCTATCGCCAGGACCGCGCGGCCGGACTTCACCAGCGTCTCGATCTCGCCGCCCGGCGAGGCATCGGCCGCCTTGCCGTGGCCGCTTACGTAGAGGACGGCCGGCAGTTTGCCCGCGCGCGCCTCGGGCAGAAAGAGCAGGGCGGGGACGGGCACTTCGTCCGCGCGCTCGATCAGGAGTTTCTCGATGCCGTAGCCCTCGCGTTTCAGCGTGCCGCACGGCTTCGCGGTGGGCTTGCCGGCCATCGGGCGCACGGCGGCGAGCCGGCGCACCTCGGCCAGGCATTTCTCCTTCGGGTTGTCGCGCCAGAACGCTGCGCGCTCGGGGCAGAGGCGCTTGGCCTCGTCGAGGTTAAAGTCCCACGCGGTGCGCCCTTTGAGTTCCGGCACGACCTGGCCGCGCTGCGTCACCTGGAGTTGGGCATCCTTGGCGAGCGTCGGCGGCGACTCGGTGGCCTCATCGTCGGTAGCCTGGAGCCACCGCTGCATCCACCTGAGGGCCGCCTCGCGCTGGTACTTGCCGAAACCGTGCGGGCCGGGGGCCTCGCAGATGTCCACGCGCTCGCCGTGGCCGAGGATCGTGTAGAGGCGCTTGGCCTCGCGCACGGTCTCCCACGTGCCGGAGATGTCGAAGAAGTCCTTCGTGGCCGCAAGGATGAGCGTGGGCTCGGGGGCCCGCATCACGAGGTAATCGGCGTGGTCGATGCCGAGGGCGACCTGGCCGGGGATGTTCTGCTCGCCGTCCTGCGGCCCGATGGTCGCAAAGAGTTTTTCGAGCGTTGTGAGGTAGCACGAGGGCGCGGCGGGCGAGATCCGCTCGTCGGTTGCCATGAGGTACGAGGTCATCGTGCCGCCGCCGGAGTTGCCCGTGCACCCGATGCGGTTGGAATCGACCTCGGGACGCTCGCACAGGTAGTCGATGGAGCGCATGCCGTCCCAGATGCGGTACTGCGCCGCCGAGCGGCCGACCAGCCGCGCGCCGATGTCGACGAGCGTGTGCTCGCCCGTGCCCGATGCGGCCGGTTTGCCGTCGGGGCCGAAGGTCTGGATGCGCTCGCCCTGGCCGATGGGGTCGTAGATGAGCGCCACGAAACCGTGCGACGCCAGGAGGATGCTGATGCTCTGGTAAGACTCCATCGCCTTGCCGTTCGCGCTGTGCCCGCAGGGGACCAGGACGCCCGGGTACGGCGGCTTGCCGGCCTTGGGCACGTAAAGGTTGGCGGTGACGTGGTGGCCGGGCCGGCTCTCGTAGAGGACCTTCTCGATGCGGTAGGCGGGGCGGTCGATCGTGCCGACGACGCGGGCGTTGAGCGGCGTGCGCTCGGGCAAGGGGCCGATGGCGGCGGCCCACGCCTCGCGCAGGGCCTTCTGCCGCGCGAGGACCTGCTCGGGCGTCGTGATCGCCTCGACGGCCTTGCGGCGGGCGTCGAAACATTTGCCGCACTCCTTCAGGAGATAGTCTTTGAGCATCAGGCCGCCGGCGTCGGGGCCGAGGACGCTGAACTCCTGCGCCTGTGCCGGTGGGGTCGCGGGGGGCTTGGCCTTGGTGGCCGCCTTCTCCGCTGCTGGCGCCTGTGCGGCGAGGGCGAGAAGCGGTGCGGCCAGGACGAGCACGATTGCGGCGGCACGCAAGTCAGGTACGAGCATGCTGTTCCTCCCTGGCATGAAGTGGCATTGACGTACTATTCGGCCCCCCGCCGGCGGCCCTTCGGGTCCAACTTCTCCTCGCCGAACAGGATCTTCGCGAGTACCGTCATGTCCGGTCTCACGCTTCGCGCGGGTGTTTCGCCGAGTGCGCCACAGCCGCCTACGGCGCGGAGCCGCGGACCACCGTCAGCGAATGCGGCGGCAGACTGATCGTGCCTTCCGAGAACCGGGCCTTCTGCTTCTCTGGCACGACGCGATCGGGGCGCTCCACGTCGTTGAAGGCTTCGGGCGAATCGCCGGCCAGGACGGTCGCGTCGAACGCGCCGTTCAGTAACCGATCGCCCATCTTGACGGTGCAGGCCGCCGCCTGCTCGGGGTGGCGGTTGACCAGCGCGATCGACCATCGCTTGCCCGATTCGTCGGTGGTGACGACGGCATCCACCGCGGCAATCGGCTGCTTGTCCTTGAAGAGCGGGCCGGACTGGACGTCGAACCTGGCGACGCGGCTTTCCAGCAGATTGGCATACATCGAAAGTACGTGGAAGGTGGTGCGCCTGACGATGCCCCCGGGATGAACGTAAAGGGGCCCGCGCGTGTTGACGATCGGGGCGATGTTCGCCATTCCCACGTCATCGCAGTGGCGCAGGCAGGCGTTGAGGAACGACGCGCTGAACAGCGCATCGGCCATCGTGTACTGCTGGGCGACCGCGTTAAAGTCGCGTTTGGCGATCAGGTCGGCGGCCTCCTTGTCATCGGGGCTCACCGGCGCCTTGCGCGGGAAGCCGGGGTGATGCCAGTGGCGCAGGTTCCATTCGTCGAAGACGATCTTGACCTTGCCGCCACAGCCGGCCTCCTTGAGAATGTCGATCATGGCGGTGATCGTCCGCTCCGGCCCCTCCGAAGGCCTGATGGACGCCTTGTAGTCGGGGATGGGGTTGTTCTTCAGAACGCCAAGCCAGTACTCGTGCACCGCCACGTAGTCCAGGTCTTGCCCGGCGGCCTTGAGCAGCGGCAGGCTCCAGTCCGGTTTCTTCGTGGCCGCGGCCACGAGTTTGATTTCGGGATCGGCCGAACGCATCAGCGCGGCGCACTGGTGCACCAGCGGCCCCCAGTTGTCCGGCGTTTTCCTGCCGATCTCCCAAAAACCGTAGTTCTCGTTGCCGATGCTCCAGTACCTCACGTTCAGCGGCTTCTCGTGCCCGTTCGCCTTGCGCAGCGCGGCGTATTCGCCCTCGGTTGCGTTGCAGTATTCCACCCACTGCTTCATCTCCTCGGGCGTGCCGTTGCCGGCGTTCGTGCAGATGTACGGTTCGCAGCCGACCCGTCGGCACCACTCGACGAATTCGTCGGTGCCGAACGTGTTGGGGTCGGTCACGCCCCAGACGGGATCGGCCACGGGCTTGCGCGTCCTGCCCACGCCGTCTTTCCAGTGATAACCGCTGGCAAAGCATCCGCCGGGCCAGCGCACCACCGAGAGTTTCAGTTCTTTCATCGCGGCGATCACGTCCTTGCGGAAGCCGCGCTCGTCCGACAGCGGCGAGCCGGGCTCGAACAGCCCGCCGTAGATCTGCCGGTGAAAATGCTCGATGAATCCCCCGAAGATCATCCGGCTGTAAGGCTTGGACGGCGCGGCGGTGTCGATGGTGACGACCGCGTGCGGCTGATCGGGCGACCCGGTCCCGGCGTCCTGCGCCGCCGACGCCACGCCTGCGGCGAGAACTATCAAGAGCATGATGCCGATTGGGTTTTCTAATGTGCCGGTCATTTGTATGTAATCCTTTCTGTTCCAGATTAACGACGACGTGGCGTGGCGTCCGGGGGGGACCCCGTCTCGCACTCGAACCGCTCCAGGAACGGGAGAGAACCCTTCTTCCCGCCGATCTGGATCCCCCACTGGATCATCGCGCCCTTGCCGCTGTCGGTGAAGGCCTCCGGCCGGAAGGCCCCCGGTGCGGCGGGCGTGCGGACCACATCGGCCAACTTCGAGAAGTGCAGCCCGTCCTCCGCGTACTGGAGGGTCGAGCGAATCTCCGGCGGCCCGATGTTGATCATGGCCGCCACACCCTTGCCGTACGGCCAGACCAGCACCTCATGGCCGCCTTCGACCACAGGGTTGCCGGGGTGCCGCACGTACGGCCCCTCGGGTTTGTCGGCGATGGCGACGCCCAGTTTTGTGTTGGCCGGCGTGTTCCCCAACTGCCTGCCCTTGAAGTACAGCCAGTACCTGCCGCCGCGGACGATCAGGCAGGCGTCATCGACGAGCATGCTGTCGAAATCCTTCGGATCGCCGGTCGCCTTGAGAACGGGACCGCCCGGCAACTTCCGCCACGGGCCGTCGGGCGAGTCCGACGCGGCGATGCCTATGGCCGTGTCCGGACTGCCTTGCACATACCTGGCCGACACGCCCGAGAAGAAGAGCCAGTACTTGCCGCGCGCCACAAGGATGTTGGGGGTAAAGACGCTCCGCTCGTCCCAGCCGCCCTGGGGGCCGCGGGCCAGGGCCTCGCCCTTCTCGGTCCACGTAAGGCCGTCGGGCGAGGTGGCGTACCAGACGGTCGCGTCGTAGCCGTGCGCGACCTTGCCCTTGGTGTACCACACGTAGTAGAGGCCGTCCGCCTTGATGACATCGCTCGGGTCGCGGCGCATGACGCCTTCTTCCGGACCGAGACCGGCGGCGGGCACGGTCCGGCACGTCATCGTCATGGTGCTTGCAGCGGCGGCTTCGCTGCCGCACGCAGGCGTCAGGGCGGCGGCCCACAGCCCCATCACCGCCGCCACGGCGATGCGGATGCCATGACAGTGCCCGTGGATACCCGGGTCGGTGGATTTGGCGCGAGTCTCGGCCTCGTTAAGCATCATTCCGGCCAACCGCCCCCCGCAAGGCAGGGTTCCGTGGCATGGGACGACATTCGCGCGTATTATGCCGCGCGCCGGACGGGGCCGCAACCCCCAGGCCGGAGCATTTGGCGGGGGTCGTTATGGCGCCAGGCGCGGCTGCGGAGTTTCCGTGAGCGCAGAGGCTGGCCGACGCCGGCGCGACGCTTGCGATATCGTTACTAAAGACGAAGCGCTATTATGTTCATGTTTGCCATACAGAGGGCCCCTGGCCCCAGGGACGTCCGCCCGCCAGCCCTTCGCGGCCGCGCGCCAAGATGCGCAGCATCGTGGGCATCCAATGCGCCCCTCGCCATAAAACCAGGTGAATTTCCCCGGCGATGGAACGCGGCGACAGCGTGAGCATCGACGGCACGCTGAATCGCCTGGGAATGGAGAGGCGCCTCAGGCCCGGTTTAACCCGGCGAAGAAACGAAGAAGGTTGGCATGTGCTACGGCCTGT
>Ga0315277_10008773_pt1 | contig 12961 bp, 11 predicted proteins | sample YL17G05_15_MG_FD_203695 | JGI IMG/M metagenome (GOLD analysis project Ga0315277, IMG submission 203695) | Sediment microbial communities from Yellowstone Lake, YNP, Wyoming, USA - YL17G05_15 | ecosystem: Environmental > Aquatic > Freshwater > Lake > Sediment | place: USA: Wyoming | collected...
TCCAACCTTGACCTTACACGATGATCTCTACAGTGAGCATGTGGCCTAGGAGTGAAGCCAAACATCATAATTGGCTTTGGGCGCTGCGCCTATCAAACGGCAACACGGCGCTCACGCTGGATAGGCGAGGTTGAAACAAAGGTTGGCCAAACGTAAAGTGCCCGCCCGAACGACCGGCTCTTAGCTCAGTCATCGTCCGGTAGGGCGGGCTCGCTCCATTGCTCACGCCATTTGATTTCTAGAAGGAGTTCGCAACGGCACTGCGGCTTGCCTGAACGTTAGCCGCAATGACCGTAGCCAATGATCAGGAGGCACACGTGAACGACGACATTTGGGTCAGATGGGCCACTCACTACTCAGAGCACGGAATTGACCCTGCACGCATATCTCGCGATGGCATTATTTGTCAGGAGTTGTTCGAGAAAGCTCCGCGCAGGATCCTCTTCGTCCTCAAAGAAACGAACAAGTACCCAGGTGGTAGGCTTCAGGATTACCTCTCAAAAGGGCCAAAGTCCCAGATGTGGTATGAGGTTTCTAGGTGGGCTGCCGGTCTGCTCAACAACTTTCCGCCATATGACGAAGTTGATCATGCAGACGTGTTGACTCACTCCATACATAGCATAGCGGCAATCAATCTAAAGAAAATCACAGGCGGCGCAAGCGCCTGGTGGAACGAGATTAACCTGTATGCGCATCTTGACTCCCATCTGCTTACCGAACAAATAACACTTATCCGTCCGCGGATCATTGTCGCTTGCGGTACCTTTGATATTCTTCTCTGGCTGCTCGACCTTGAGATCAATCCGAAGAACATACAATCGCGTTGTCATCACATCACGCGAGACGACATGTTACTGATCAATTGGCGTCATCCAGCTCGCGCCGCTGCTTCATCAAGCTACAATGAGCTTAGGGACGCATGTGCCAACAGCCTGACGCGGTTATGACGGAATGCTGGCTACGGGCACTGCGGCTAGCAAACGGGCGCTGACGCTAGCGGGTTTCGGTTGGCTGGCTATTCTGAGGGCAAAGATTTGTTGAAGCTGCGGTTAGCTCTTTCACTCGGTCAATGCGATCCCCTACACAATAGTTGAATTCGCCTCGTTATACGTGTAGATTAACGGTGACCCGTCCCCTGAACAGCTACTCCAACCGTACATAGGATTCAAATCTGGATGGGAATACGAATGCAACAGGCTCTTCAAACTGTCAAACGCCTTGTCGCCGACTTCAAGGCCCAAGAAGCCGCATACTTGTCCCCAAGTTACCAAGAATCTCAAGTTCGCCAGGATTTCATTGACAAGTTCTTTACTGCGCTTGGGTGGGATGTCACGCATGAGCGCCAGAAGAATCCTTACGAGCAGGAAGTCCATATCGAGAACAAGGTTAAGATGTCAGGCTCGTCGCAACGGCGTGCTGACTATGCGTTTTTCCTTTCTCCAAATTTCCGGGATCCAAAATTCTTTGTTGAAGCAAAGAAACCGTCACGGAATCTTGCCAATGCCGATGATTACTATCAGACGATCCGTTACGGGTGGAACGCAAGAACTCCGCTTGCCGTTCTGACCGACTTCGAAGAAGTCCACATCCTTGATTGCCGCTTCAAGCCAAATATCGACGAGGCGCTGAGCCGGAAGATCGAATCATTCCATTATTCCGACTTCGCCGTCGAAGAACAATTTGCCCGTTTTTACTATTGGTTCTCCCGCGAGGCAGTTGCGGAGGGATCGATTGAGAAGCGCGCTGCTGAAATGCCGAAGCCACGTGGCAAGGGTGTCCAGAAAGGACTGTTCAAAGGAGAATTAAAGGCAGTTGATGAAGCATTCCTGGAGGAATTGGATGAATATCGCATAACCCTCGCAAAAGCATTCAAGAAGGCGAATGAAAAACTGGAAGGAGAAGAATTAACCGAAGCTGTTCAACGGACAATTGACCGGCTCGTGTTTATCCGGTTCCTGGAAGACAAAGGCATTGAAGAGAAGGCGATCATCAACCTGAAAGGGCAGAAGTCTGCATGGAAAGCATTTGTCTCCCTCTGTAAGCGATACGAGCCCAAATATAACGGGCTTGTTTTCAAGTCACATCGCATACTGGATAACAACTTTTTTGAACCAGCTGAAGACAAGTTGTTTGCGGAGATCTGTGAGGAGCTTGCTGACCCAGCATCGCCGTATGATTTCGACAAAATCCCGATTTCCATTCTCGGCAGTATTTACGAACGCTTCCTTGGCAAAGTAGTGCACTGCACCGACAAGCGCGTGAAGGTGGAGGAAAAGCCGGAGGTGCGCAAAGCCGGTGGCGTCTTTTACACTCCCGAATACATCGTCCGTTACATCGTGAAAGAGACAGTGGGAAAGCTCATCGAAGGCAAGACACCCACTGAAATTGCGCCTATGGCTTTTGCAGACATTGCGTGTGGATCGGGCTCATTCTTAATCGAAGTATATGCTCAACTGCTGGACCATCACGTTCGATACTACCAGGCACATCCTGAGAAGGCAAAAGCGGACGACGCGTTTGAGCGGGATGGGAAACTGCAGCTAACTCTGAAAAAGAAAAAGGAGATCCTGCTCAATAACATCTACGGCGTGGATATTGACTTCCAGGCGACGGAGGTGACGCAGCTATCATTGTTTTTGAAGATGCTCGAAGATGCGACTATGATGGATGCCCATCAGTTCGGGTTGTTTAAGGAAACGATCCTGCCTGATTTGAAGCAAAACATTGTCTGCGGAAACTCTCTCATCGGTACAGACATCAAAGGATTGTTTGCGGATGCCGATGTGGAGGCATTGAGGCCGATGAATTTTGAGGATGCATTTCCAACGATCATGAAGAGGAGCGGATTTGATGCGGTGGTGGGTAATCCGCCGTATGTGAGGCAAGAGCAGATTTCCAATCTCAAGTCATATCTACAAAAGAATTACAGTGTCTACCATAGCGCTGCGGATCTCTATTCCTATTTCATTGAGCGAGGCGTTTCCATTACCAAAAAGGGAGGCATGTTCTCCTACATCGTAGCCAACAAATGGTTTCGAACAAGTTATGCTAGGCCATTGCGAAGCTGGCTGAAGAAACTCGACATAGTGGAAATTATTGATTTTGGCGATTTACCTGTGTTCCATAAAGCGACAACATACCCATGTATTCTCCGATTGAGGAAGGGCGAGAATTCTAGCACACTTTTCAAAGCTAGTCGAATAGACACTTTAGATTTCAAGGATCTCTCGGATGTTGTAAATTCAAGCGCTCATGAAGTTGATCGATTGAAGCTTGATGACGACGGTTGGTCTCTTTCAGAGACGAACGCGGGCCAATTGCTCTTGAAACTCCGAGAGAATGGAATTCCGATTCACGAATACGTGAATGGAAAAATACTTCGCGGAGTTCTCACGGGCCTCAATGATGCTTTTGTCATAGATGAAAACGTGCGATCAGCTTTGGTAAGAAAGCATCCCAAAGCCTCAGACCTCATCAGGCCGTTTCTTTTAGGTAGAAATGTGAAGCGCTATGTTAAGCCAGAGTCAGAACAGTATCTCATTTTCATTCCCAACGGATGGACAAAAAAAGAGTCTGGGACTGCGAAAGACAAGTGGAAGTGGTTCTGCGCTGCCTACCCGTCCATCGCAGAACATCTGGCACAATTTGAAACAGAGGCAAGAAAAAGATACGACCAGGGCGAATACTGGTGGGAGCTACGTCCATGTGACTACTATTCGAGTTTTGAAGAACCGAAAATCATTTATCCCAACATCTGCAAACAACCAGAGTTCACGTTTGATACAGGTGGAACTTTCACAAATCAGAAATGCTTCATTATTCCAGTCGACGACAAGTACCTATTGGCATTGCTGAATTCTTCGGTGACGTACTACCTTTTCAAATGCGTTCTTCCAAAACTGCGTGGGGGATTCTATGAACCCAGTTTGGTCTATTTCAGAGAATTTCCCATCCGCTTGATTGATTTCGCCAGGCCAGAAGAGAAAGCGCAGCACGAACACGTTGTCAGTTTGGTGGATCAAATGCTCCAGGCGAAGCAAAAACTTGCCGCTGCGAAAACCGACGCAGAAGTCAACCGTCACGAACACTTGTGCTCCTCCCTCGACCACCAAATAGACCAAGCGGTGTACGAACTGTGTGGATTGACGGAGGAAGAGATAAAGATTGTGGAGCAAGCAGAATGAATGACAAGGAGATACAACGAGCAATTCTCGAGTTTGCGTTCGATCACCAGCACGAGCATCAATTGCGAATAGTTGAGATCAAAGACATCGAGGCAATCAAAAATGTGGATCCAACTCGATTGTTGCATGATCTTATTTACCTTAAGAAAGAAGGACTGGTTGAAAACATCGATGACATGTACTCCCTCATACGGCTGACCAATAATGGGATCAACCTCGTAGACAACAAGGCGTTACTTGACGAGCTGTTTCCATTGATCATCACAGTGCCGGACGAAACCAAGAAACTAGTTCTGAGCGTAGAAACCGTATTACAGGGCAAATATGATTCGATTTTGGAACAATTCCGTAAAGCTCAGAAGTTTCTCTATCACACCAAGCCGTCGGATAAGCTGAACAGTGTGAAGGAGGCCGTCGGTGCTGTTGAAGCGTTGGCTAAGGTCCTTTTGAACCAGCCTTCAAGCACGCTCGGCCAGTTGGCTAGATCACTCACGTCGAACCATATGAACCATCCTGCGATGGAAAAGATCATCGACGGAATCTACGGAGTCGCATGCGACGTGCCCGGTGCAAGGCATGGTGCATATCGAAAAACAGACTTCTCAGCAAGTGATGCAGAGTTCATTCTGAACGTAAGTGCGTCCATCATTCTTTATCTCCTGAAGGACGAATAGTTCACTTTGGCCTCGCATCCAACCTCAAGAAAACCATTGTACAGGATCAGATCGATGCATTGATTTATGAGTTGTATTGGTTCAAGCAAGAAGAGATGAAGACTGTGGAAGGACAATAGCCACATGGAACAAATCATCTACAATGGGAAGACATTTGCACTTCACGAATACTCTGAAGAGAGAGAATTCGAGCATGATGTTGTTCAACAGGCCAAAGAGATCTTCGGTCCGCATTCTCTCTACATTGACATCAAGAAGCGTATTGGGGAAGACAACATCTTGTCTATCCCCGATGGTTACCTGATTGATGCTTCATTCCCGGCGCAGCCAAGGCTCTACATCATCGAAAACGAGTTGGTTGTTCATGATCCATACAAACATATTGGACAGCAGTTGCTAAAATTTGCCATTTCATACAAAGCGAGCGGTAGGGCTATCAAGGCATTTCTCTTAGCGAATTCACTCGATGATGCATCGAAGAAGGCGTTCATAGAGAAAACGGCGCAGCAAGCAGGCTATCGGAATGTTGATGCCTTTTTTGAGGACATGATTTTTGAGAAATCGGTTGGAGCAATCGTAATCATTGATGAGGTGACAGACGATCTGGAAAATGTCCTAAGTCAACTGACGATGAAGTCCGATGTCCTGGAATTCCAGACATTTGAATGCAAGGGTGAGGTGCTACACAAGTTTACCCCCTTCCAGTCAGAATTGCGGGACTCTAAGGATAGTGTGACAGGTGTTGATCCATCAGACTGGGACACGATCGTGGTGCCAGCGAATGAGGAAGGGTTCAACAACACTTTTCTTGGTGAGAACCGATGGTATGCGATCCGCATATCGAGCTCGATGCTTGACCGAATAAAATACATCGCAGGGTATCAAACAGCACCGGTTTCAGCAATTACGTATGTAGCTGAAGTTGCCAGGATTGACAAGTACAAAGACACCACAAAATACATCGTCCATTTCAAGGATAAAGCCAGGCAGGTTGGTCCTATCAAACTTACCTCCAAGAAGAAAGGATCAGCTCCACAAGCGCCTCGCTACACGACATTTGAGAAGTTGATTGCTGCCAAGACGCTTGAGGAAGTATTCTAGTAACGACGCCAAATGACGCAGAAAATCGCTCGCCATACGACAAGTTGTTACTTCTCCGACATCTTTGGAACATCCGCCTCAAAACTCGAACGGTACGGCGCATTCAATATCTCCTTGCTGACTGATCTTCCTCTATTCATCGACCCATTCCTGTTATTCCATAGTCGCAGGAAAGTGTATCGCGCCCTCCACAATCATATAATCGAATACCTTAGGTTTTTACGCGACAAATCCACCTCAGATGCAGTCACACCAGGTTTGCTGAGATCATGGTATTTTTTCTCTGAGGTCCAGCAAAATTGGCTTGGTTTCTCTGCCTCTGGAAACAAGGGGAGGGGCCTTGGGCGTGAATTTGCAGATGCCTTGAATCGGAATTTACACGATATCTTTTCAGATTTTGGAGAGGAGAGAATAACGAAGGGGAGCCACCTTGAAAAGCTCTGTCTTATTAAGGAAGGCGTGGGTCGTGATACCATAAGCGATTTTACAACGAACCTCATTAAGGGATACCTCCTCCGTTACACAGAGCAGTTTGCGCAAACACACCTTAAGAGAGGTCAAAAAAGAAGATTTCGGGTACCGCGTGCTCGATTCAATTTTAAGACTCAATCTTGGGAGGAGCGCAGTTACACATTGCCCGCATACCAAAGTGGCTATGTTTTGCTGACCCCCAAGGATATTCTCACGAAAGACGACACCTGGATAAACAAACACGATTTGATATCTGATTTTGAAAGCATTCCCGACGCAATACCCGATGATCAGCTTAGAGCTCAGGTAGATAACTATTTCAGATCCATACTTCCGAAGAGACCGAAAGAGCGTGACGAAGCCAGAGCCAAGGCAAAGGTCTACCTGCGATTTCCCCAACTCATCGACTACTTCATTAAGTTTAAGGAAGAGCACGGACAACAGGCCGCAAGGAGAAGCAAATCACTGGTCGACGATTCAAAACTGCTATACGTTGATCAATTTGGCTCACTCATCAGCCTACTCGCAAATCAAACTCGTTTCTACGAAACAGGTAACACAACAGCCGAAGAAGTCAGGCAACGATTAACTTTCCTGAAGGACGTGATAGAAAACAAGGGTGGGCACCGCGTTTTCTACCTCAAGGGAAAGCCGGTGAGTAATGAGAACGACCTTCACATCCTCTATCGTTTGACCTGGTTCGGTTCCCGGTCGACGGTTACTGGCGAAGCAAACGATGGTCGTGGACCCGTAGACTTCAAAGTTTCACGTAGCAGTCAAGACATCACGATCGTGGAAATGAAATTGGCGTCCAACTCGCAGCTCAAACGGAACCTGCAACGACAAACTCAGATATATCAGAAAGCGAGCGATGCGCAGACAGTTTTCAAAGTTGTTTTCTATTTCAGTGCGCAAGAGGAAAAGAAAGTGAATAAGATCCTGAAGGAGTTGAAATTGCATGACGACAGTCGAGTGATTACGATCGATGCACGCAAAGACAATAAGCCGTCGGGGTCCAAAGCATGACGTCCGAAATCAAAAGCTACAAATAGCCATGATCGCTTTCTGATCTACGACTAACAGCCTGGACCGGTCGATGGGTGGAAAAATTCAAGGCAAAATAGAAAGGTACAAATGGGAGAAGAACAAAGAGAAGCACAGCCAACCCTTGGCGAATACCAAGGCAAACCTATTCTGCGAATCCCGACTGTAGATAAGCCAAATCCGGATACCACCTGGCATTGGATGTCGTTTGGGAAGAACAAGGCGAAAGCGATCGTGAAGTGGTTTGATGCGATAAAGAAGTTTGCGGAAGAGTGAATGGCGACCGATGCGCATTCCCACCACCACTACCTCACCACCGCCCCCGAAAACAGCAATCCCCACACAGTTGCAGGTGCGGGGATTCTGGAGACGAGTCGTTGAGCAAACCCTCTATTCAATCAGTTTCTGGAATTCTGCTGAGGTGTTGAATGCAGAGAATTGCTTGTCCGTTCGCACGACATGTTTGAAACCTGGATCAATCGCAATGACCCTCTTCACCTCGGCCACAGCTTCGTTCTGCCGTCCAGAATGCCAATAAGCCAAAGCAAGGTTGTAGTGTCCCCAGACATACTGCGAATCAATTCTAACGGACCGCTCCAAATCCGTGACAGCTAGGGAATAGTCCTTTTTCTTGAAGAAAACATATCCTCTCAGGTCATACGCAGCAGGATTGCTTGAATCGAGCGCAATGGACCTGCTATAGAAATTGATCGCTTCGTCTCGTTTTCCGTGCTCCGCAAGTGTAATCCCTTTGCTGAGGTATTCGGACGCCAGCCTTGAGTTCTCTCTCATTTGTCGTAGAACTAGTACGGTATCCCTCAAGACCGAAAGGGAATCAGCTCTCTGCTCAAACTGATTTGTCTTCTCCATCATCGGTTTTATCTCCACCATCACGACTACGGCAACGACGATGGCCGCTGCCGCGAACGCAATCTGCAACAGCAAAACAGTTGGATATTTGTGGAGCTTGTTCATTGTGTTTTCCTAGTGGAAGCTGAAATCGCAAGAAGCTTGTAGAACATAGAGGCGAGTCCGAGGAATCCTCCTCCCATTGAGATCCCTGCCGTTGTGCCCAACGCACCAACTGAGATCGCGCCGTTGGCAACCGCAACGACAGCACCGAGAGTGAGGATGAGAAGACAGAGACATGCAGTACCGGTTACCATGAATGTCATGAAATCCGGACCGGACTGTTTCTTCTGCGATTTTTGGATTCCCCTGGGTTCATCCATTGGTCTGAATACACCTGAATCATAAGGCTCAAATAGCTCCAAGGCCTCCTCAGACTCTTTCTTGTGATAGAATCCATGGTCCTTCCACGCAACGGTAGATTTTGGAATCCAGCCGAATGCGTCGATGAAGACGGATCGAGTCACAAGTGTATGACCCGCCTCTGCCATACTTGTGACTCGAGCGGCCCAGTCAACGTGACGTCCGAATAGGTCACTTTGAACACCACCTGCCTTTTCAACGCGGACTTGTCCCATGTCAAGTCCTATTCGGACTTTTATTCGCGAATGCCCTTTCAATCTCGTTTGTATCTCCACACATCGTTCAACAGCGGTGGAAGGCTCAGAGAGGATGGCAAGCACTCCATCACCGGTTGATTTGACGATTTCTCCAGCTGTATCCCGTGTTATAATCTCGGTCACAATGGCGTCATGCTCTCTTCGAACATTCTGAAAAGCCTCTTCGTCGACTTCTTCTGTGATTCGTTGTTTCAGTGCTGTTGAGCCTTGCATATCATCGAAGAAAATGACAAGCACCGAGGTCCGTTTCGCCTTCGAGAATGCCTCGACTTTCAACAGGTCGACATCTTGAAGATCGGCCTTGATGTCAGGGAGATGTTCGCTGGGCATTTGTGATGTGACGTTTCTGGAACAGTTACCGGAACCGTTGCTGGGCCACGGTGCTGTGGAGGAGTCTCGATCCGCCGGTGCGGAAGATGGGTCCTTTACGATCTTCTATTTGATGCCTGTCGGTGTGGCGACGAAATTCTACCTTTTTTTCGATTGAAAATCAAACGAGCGGCCACATTGGCCTACAACCCCTGAAACAGCAATCCCCACACAGTTGTGGTTACGGGGATTCGGAAATGAATCTTTGCTCGGTCCCTAACGCGCGTTTCAGCTTCTGCCGCTCACCTCTAAATGTAGTACCGAGATCTCACTCGCATTCAACGGGCGACTGCAAACTCAAAAGTCGTCAATGGACCCTTTGAAGTAGTTGCCCAAACCCCCATTGTGCACAATGTCAATCATGAACGAAACAGTGTTGGTGTAGACGTATGTCATATGTGCCGATGAGAAAGTGCCAATTGCTTTTGAGCTCAGTCGCTGCAAATTGCAGCCCGTGGGGGCGCACAGATTGAAATGAACAATCTTGGTCAGGCGTTGGTCTGGAAAGACTGGGAGAAACATGCATGAGCTGGATTGGGCTGCAACTGTTCTTTCTCGGCAGCCACCAAAGCTGCAGCGCGATTCGAAAAAAAAAGGTTATGTGGGCTGGGAGAGTTCAGAGTGTTTGCTCCTTACCTCTGCAACAAATGCTGCAATCTTCATTCTGGCAGGACTACGGAATCAGGGGCGGAAACTGTTGTTTCAGTCGGTTAAGAAGGGTCTGGGGATTGCCAACAGGTTCAACGTAGTTGAAGAACTCTGGATGGTGGCGCGATACTTTGGCATCTAAGTATAGGCGTCTCAATTCGCTACGCAGATTTCCAGAGCCCCAATAAATGTACTCTGTTCCTTGTCTCGAGCGATTCAACAGAACGAATATCGCGTCGACGTTTTCGGGTAGCTCAAAGATATTTTTCAATGAGAATTCTATCGGTATACCCGACAGTGAGAGCGAATACATGTCGTCAGTCTCCACTTGTTTTCTCCTAGTGGGAAGTCAACTATTCCGATGATCCGGCCAGCTGCACACCAATCTAATGAATTGCCCGACAAACTTTTTCCTTGACATTCACGTTTAAGATTGGTAACCTCCAATTGTAGTTTAATCCGCTAGAGCCGGTAGGCCGGCACAGAGCCCCTTGTACGAATAGTGCAGGGGGTTCGCTATTTTGGGAGAAAGATGAACGTAGCCATTTTACTAGACGGCGATTTTTCAAGAAGATTGATGAAAAAGAAACTTGGACACAACCCCTCGCCTGGGGAAATCGAGACTTTCTGTAGAAGTGTGGTTTGCCGAGACGAGCTGATCGTAAAGACCTATTATTATGATTGCCCGCCGTTTTCCGAAAAGAGAGCGCTTCCAGTTAGCAAGACGGATTTTGACTTCTCCCAAAGTTATGTCCATGAAAAGGCAGCCCAATTCCAGGAAGACATGAGGCGGAATCCGTTCTTCACGTACCGCCGTGGGCATCTTTCTTTCGATGGGTGGAATCTGAAAGAGGATTCAATCTTAGACCTTTTAAGAGCCCCGCGCTTGCTCGCAGACAATGATTTTGCGCCAATACTCTCTCAAAAACAGGTTGATATGAAAATCGGATTCGATGTTGCAAAGTTGTGCATCAAAAATATCGCCCCTAGGATCTTGTTGGCAACGTCTGATACTGATTTCATACCCGCGATACATTTTGCAAAGACTTACAATGTTGAAGTGGTTTTGTTGAGCGATATAGACTTTGTAAAGAGAACCAAAGGGCGATTGCTTAAGGTTTTTACATCTCACCGACTTGTTTAGCCCGCCTCGGGCCTTCTTGTTTTGTCGCCCGTTTTCAAAATGCACCACTACCGGAAATCAGGGCGCAGCGTGATCTTCCTCCTCTTGCCTTCGCTCGCCGAGTTTCGTATCTTTACGGTGCAATTTGAATCATTCGACACACCGACTGACAAATATCTCACACTGCCCTTTTCCACACTGCAGCCCATCGGCGTGGTTGGATGAGTGGATTGGGGCGTTCCGTTTGTTGTAGGAAGGTGCTAAAGAATCTGCTAAAGGAGTGCTAGTTAGACGGTAGATGTTGGCAAGTGGCAGATCAGCAACCTGAGAATGTGTTTCAAATTCAACGGCCCCGTAGCTTCCAAAACGGCCCACGACGCCGAGCGCCTGCCCGCCGTGTCGGATCAGACGAGGCAGGCGGGAGGTCGAGGCGGAGTGGCTGCCGTTTTGAGCCTGCCCGCCTTCAAGGCTCCATGGTGGCAGGCGGGAATCCCGCTTGAGCGAAGCGGAAGCGGGATCTGCTGCTGCGTTTCATATCTTGGCCCCGTAGCTCAGTCCCAATTCGGCCTGCGCCTGCCTGCGTGCCGAAGGCACTTCGGCAGGCAGGAACGATTTGTGTGAGCAGTTGCCGAATTGAGCCTGCCCGCCTTCAAGGCGACTGAGAGGCAGGCGGGGATCCCGCCGCTTTATCGCGGGAGTGGGGTATCAACAATTCTTGGCCCCGTAGCTTCCAAAACGGCCCACGACGCCGAGCGCCTGCCCGCCGTGTCGGATCAGACGAGGCAGGCGGGAAGTCGAGGCGGAGTGGTTGCCGTTTTGAGAATCCCGCTTGAGCGAAGCGGAAGCGGGATCTGCTGCTGCGTTTCATAAATTGGCCCCGTAGCTCAGGTGGATAGAGCAACAGCCTTCTAAGCTGTGGGTCACTGGTTCGAGTCCAGTCGGGGTCACGAGCGAATGTGGAATGCCGAATGTAGATGGTTCGGCTCTCCCGTCGATCACTAGTGATCGACGGGATCGCTCACCACAAGTTGTTGATTGCGGAATGTAGATTGTCGATCGTGAGAGCACGTCGGTCAATTTTCGCCTCCGAGAAACGGAGGCGTTTTTGTGTACCAAGCCGATGGCTTCTGATGGTCAGTCCAACGACTCGCGGAAATTGCTCCTTCCGGTCGATAGCTGAACGCTGAGAGCTGACCGCTAATCCGTTCTATCTCTTGTATATTGCGCGAAGGTCCTTGACCTTGAAATTCGGATGGCTCCGCGCATCGACGTGGGAGGAAGCAAAGGGAATTGTCCAGAATGTGGTCTGACGGGTGTTGTTGGTGATTCTATCCTGCTCACACATCAACATACACGCGAACGCAGACGGAGTTGCCAGGAATATGCAAGAGGGGGGCAGGGGGGGTTGAATCTCACACGCAACGTGAGTAACTTGACACACTAACCTTGTCCAATCCCCGTATAGCGATATGAAACAACGCCAACTCGGAAACAACGGTCCTTTTGTCTCTGCACTCGGCCTCGGGTGCATGGGGATGTCCGAATTCTACGGGCCGAGGAATGACCAGGAATCGATAGCCACGATTCACGATGCGATTGAGCAAGGCATCACACTTTTTGATACGGCCGACATGTACGGCATCGGCCACAACGAGCAACTGGTGGGCCGGGCGATCAAAGGGAAACGCGACACTTTGTTCATCGCAACAAAGTTTGGGAATGTCAGGGGAACTGACGGGAGCTTCCTCGGTGTCAACGGCAAGCCCGAGTATGTTCGATCCGCTTGCGAAGCAAGTCTGAAACGTCTCGGCATTGACA
>Ga0315277_10008774_pt1 | contig 12959 bp, 13 predicted proteins | sample YL17G05_15_MG_FD_203695 | JGI IMG/M metagenome (GOLD analysis project Ga0315277, IMG submission 203695) | Sediment microbial communities from Yellowstone Lake, YNP, Wyoming, USA - YL17G05_15 | ecosystem: Environmental > Aquatic > Freshwater > Lake > Sediment | place: USA: Wyoming | collected...
GCCTCTTATGTCGCGCGCGCTTCATCGGATGCTAATGACCATTCGCCGGGCGCCATCGTGCCTGCATCCAAGCAGGGCCATGCACACGGAGGCATTCTAACCGGGACGCGGCGCGGGTCAAAGGGTCGCGGGCAGACGCTTTGAAGAGCCTGCAAGGTGAAGCCCGCGCTACTTGCGCGCGAAGACGTTCATTTGTCTGCCGTCGAATTCGTGAGGCATGCCTACATTTTCTCGACGAGGCGCAGGATGAGCCGCGAAAGCTTGGGTTCGGCGGCGGCGGCAACCGCGATGATGTCCTCGATTTTCGCCGGCTGGAGCGCGTCGGGAAGGCACAGGTCGGTGAGTATCCCGACGCCGAAGGTCTTCAGGCCCGCATGGACGGCGACGATCACCTCTGGCACGGTCGACATGCCGACGGCGTCGGCCCCTATCGCGCGCAGAAACCGGTACTCGGCGCGCGTTTCAAGGCACGGCCCCGTGAGCGCCACGTAGACGCCTTTGTGCGCGCGGATGCCTTCCTCAAGCGCAATCTCTTCTGCGGCGTCGACATACTTCTTGCAGTAAGGCTCGATCATGTCGGGAAAGCGGGGACCAAGGGCATCGTCGTTAGGGCCGATGAGCGGATTGTCGCCCATGAGGTTGATGTGGTCTTCGATGATGATGAGGTCGCCCTTACGCCACTGGGGGTTGAGGCACCCGCAGGCGTTTGAAACGACGAGGGACTTTGCGCCCAAGGCCTTCATGACGCGCACTGGAAGGGTTATGTCCTGGAGCGTGTAGCCTTCATACCGGTGGAAGCGCCCCTCCATCGCGACGACGGGCTTGCCGGAGAGCTTGCCGAGGATGAGGTTTCCGGCGTGGCCGGGGACGGTCGAGACGAGGAAGTTCGGGATCTCGCCGTAGGGAATCTCAACGTCTTTCTTTATATCCTCGGCCACGGCGCCGAGCCCCGTGCCGAGGATGATGCCGATTTCAGGAACGAGTTTGGACCGCGAACGAATTCCCTTTACCGCCGCGTCGATCTTTTCCATGAGTTCGCTCATGCCCCTCCCCTTCATGTCAGGATTTCGCGGTCTTGATGGAAGCAGCTATTCTCTTCAGGACCTCGTCCGTCGCAATATTCTTGACGCAAATGCGCTTGTCGCGGGAAGTTTCGCCTGAAACAACGCTGACGTCGCTCTTCCGTACGCCAAGAGCGCGGCTCAACAACTCGATGACGGCCTTGTTGGCCTTGCCCTTTTCGGGAGGGGCGCTGACAGCGATCTTGAGTGCGCCGTTATGCTCGCCGAGGACGCGCGTACGGGCGGCGCCAGGGGAGACGCGGACTGCGAGTTCGGACGCGGCCCCTTTCGCGTCGACCTTGATCACCGTCCGAGTTCCTTGGAGCGGGCGGCGGCGGCCTCGACGGCCCTGATGACGATTTCCTTCAGGCCCGCCTCCTCCATCTTAGCGATGGCGGCGAAGGTGGTGCCGCCCGGCGAGGTCACTTTGCGGCGCAGTTCCTCGGGGGCGTCGGGGCTTTGGACGAGGAGTTTTCCCGCGCCGAACGCCGTCTGGCGCGCGAGGGCGACGGCGGAATCCTTCGGGAGGCCGAGTTTCACTCCGGCCTGTGCAAGCGCCTCAACAAGATAGAAAAAGTACGCGGGGCCCGAGCCTGAAACCGCCGTCACGGCGTCCATGAGCGCTTCTTTGACGACGATGACTTTCGCGGACGTTTCAAAGAGCGCCCTGGCGACGGCGAGGTCTTCGTCGGCAGAGTATTTCCCGCGCGCGAGCGCGGCCGCCCCGGCGCCGACGAGCATCGGCGTATTCGGCATGGCGCGGATGACGCGCGGCGCGTCGCCGAGTTCCTTTTCTATAAACGCCGTCGAGACGCCGGCGCATATAGAGATGAAGAGTTTCGCGCGCGAGGGGCCGGAGATTATTGCGAGGACCTCGGACACGTTCTGGGGCTTTACGGCTAAGATAACGACGTCGGATTCGGCCACGAGGCGACGCTGGTCGTTTGTCGCGCGGACGCGCAGGGCCTCTTCAAAGACTTTCCGCCGGGGCTCCGCCACGTCGCATGCAAGAAGCAAGGACGGGGGCACGCCCCCGGCGAGAAGGCCCCTCGCCAGCGCCTCCGCCATGTTTCCGGCGCCGAGAAAACCGATGTGCTTTCCCTCAAGCGGTCCCATACCGCCTCCTTACACTCCAGCGAAGAGGGCCGAACCGACGCGGATGAGGGTGGCCCCCTCCTCTATCGCGACCTCGAAATCCTGAGTCATTCCCATCGAGAGCTCGTAAGGCAGCCGTGCAAACAGGCGCGCCGCGGCGATTTTGTCGGCAAGTTCACGAAGGCCGCGAAAGACGGGGCGCGCCCGCTCGGGATCGTCGGCGATGGGCGCCATAGTCATCAGGCCGACGAGTTTCACGTGGGGGAGTTTCGCGACGTCGGCGGCGACAGAGGGGACCTCGGCGGGCGAAAGGCCGTATTTTGCCTCTTCGCCGGAGACGTTGGCCTCGAGGAGGATTTCCCGGACTACGCCGGCGGCCGCGGCGGCCTTGTCGATCTCGGCGGCCAGGCGCACCGAATCGACACTGTGAATGAGAGAGACCGCCCCGACGACCTTTTTGACCTTGTTAGTCTGGAGGTGGCCGACGAAGTGCCAGATTACGGGGAGATCGGCGAGGGCCGCGCGCTTCTCGAGGAGTCCCGCGACCCGGTTTTCACCGAAATCGGTTGCGCCGAGGAAGGCAAGGGCGGCGGCTACGTCGGCGTGCACGGTTTTCGTCACCGCGACAAGACGCCAACCGTCAGGCCCGCGGCCGGCGCGGGCCGCGGCTTCGGCACCGCGCTCGAGCACGCGCGTGTAGTTGGCGGCCAGTTTCGCTTTGTCCATGCCCGCGGCTCCCCACGAATCGACAAACAAACATCGAGGATACCAGGCTTTGCGGCCAAAATCAACGTTTGAAAGCGCGCGAAAGGGGACGAGCAGGACTCGAAAGCGACGCCGCCCTCGAGGCCGCCGGACGAATTGCGGCACGGCGCGCTCAACAGGCTCGGGAGCGCCTATCTAACCCCAAGTGCCCGTAAATTCAGGATTTCCGGCTGCATGCGTATTGACAGAACTCGCCCCGGCAAGTAAAATTTCACTTCAGGCAAACTTTTCTACGCGAGAAGGTGATGGCAAAGAGCCGGGTATACATCACAAAGGTGGAATCCGACGCTTTCGCCGAAATCGACGCGGCGGTCAAACGAACGCTTGGGGCTTTCCCCGCGCCCGACTGGGACCGCCGCAAGAAGGTTTACATCAAGGTTAACGCCATTTGCGAATCGCGCCCTGAAGAGGGATACGATACGCATCCGCAGGTGGCGGTCAGCGTGGCTAACTGGTTTCGCAGCCACGGCTTCGAGGTCCTGATAGGCGAAAACGACGGGAGGAGGATCCTCGCGCGAACGGGCGTCGCGGAATTGGCCGACAAGCACGGCATACCTTTGCATGATCCGCTTAGCGACCTCGTCGAACGGCACATAACGGGCGCGTTTCTGCTGAAAAGGACGCTTATTTCAAAGACCGTGCTCGAGAGCCACCCGGTCAGCATAGCGAAGTTCAAGACGCACCTCGAGGCGCTGATGAGCCTGTCGCTGAAGAACATGAAGGGATGCGTGGGGGGAAGGCTCTCCGGCAACGACGAGGACGAGCGGATCCTCTACCACAGGATAGGGATGAGCGAGTGCATCGCGGACATAAACCTCGCGATGCGCCCGAGAATGGCCGTGGTGGACGCGATACGGGCGATGGAGGGAATCGGCCCCGGACGGGCGATGTCGAAAGTGAGAAGGCTGGGACTCGTCGTTTCAGGCTATGACGCGGTGGCCGTGGACGCGACGTGCTGCCGGATAGCGGGCATCGAGCCGCGCGAGGTGAAGCACGTGATGCTTGCCGCGCGGCACGGCCTGGGGACGGCGAAGGCCAACGAAATAGAGATAACCGGCGTGCCGTTCGAGCAGGCGGTGGCCCGGGACTTCGCCCTGCCGCCTCTTGACGCCTCGGCGATAAGCCCGGTGGAGGGGATCGAGGTGCTTTTGGGGCAGCCGTGCTCCAATTGCGTGTCGGCGCTTGCGACGGCGCTGATGATGCTGAAGGACGAGGGGATGAAACTGCCGGACAAGTCGCTGGAGATCGTGGCCGGCACCAACCCTCTTCTCGAGGAGCGCACGACCGAGGGGCGGATAATACTCGGGAGGTGCCTGAGGGAGGTCGGCAGGCCCGAAGAGCGGGTTTCGGGGTGCCCGCCGGCCGCGTCCTTTATAGTCGAAGCGGTGAGGAAGTTCGTCAGGCAGCGGGACTTCCGGCCGAAAAGCTGAGGTCATGGCGCAAAGGAGTTTTGACATGGCGAAGATCAATGTAGGGTGCGTCGGAATAGGTTTCATGGGAAAGGCGCACTTCGGGATCTACCGGCAGAACGCAAACGCCGAGATTGTGGCCATCGCGGACGTCGACGACGCGAAACTCTCCGGGGACTGGTCGAGGATAGGGGGCAACATCAACGATCCCAGCGCCAAGAACGTGGACCTCACCGGGATAAAGAAGTACAAGGACGCCGACCAGCTGATCGATGATCCGGAAGTGGCGTTGGTGGACATAACGCTGCCGACGTTTCTCCACTTCAGGTACGTGATGAAGGCGCTGGAGGCGGGAAAGCACGTCCTCTGCGAGAAGCCGATGGCGCTCACGGTCCAAGAGGCCGACAAGATGGCGGCGGCGGCCGCCCGTTCCAAGGGGAAGTTCATGGTCGCGCAGTGCATACGCTTCTGGCCGGAATACGACTGGCTGGCGCAGATCATAAGGGGCAAGAAATACGGGCGCGTGAAGTCGGCGATATTCAGGCGCAGGAGCACGGCGCCGACGTGGGGCTGGCAGAACTGGCTTATGAACGCGAAACGCTCGGGCGGGGCCGTTCTCGACCTCCACATCCACGACACGGACTACATAAACTACATTTTCGGCATCCCGAAGAAGGTGGAGTCGGCGGGGATAGCGGGCGCCACGGGGGGCATAGACCACATCGTGACAAACTACGACTACGGCAAGAGCATGCTGGTAACGGCGGAGGGCGGCTGGGCGTTCCACGGGGCGTACCCGTTCGAGATGGCTTTCACGATCATCTTCGACAAGGCGACGGTGGAGTATTCTTCGAACCAGTCGCCGTCGCTGAAGGTTTACTCCTCCGGGGGAAAGGTGGAATCGCCGGCAGTGGCGGCCGGGACGGGCTACACGGCCGAGATCGACTATTTCCTCAACTGCATCACCAAGAACCAGAAGCCGAAGACCGTCACGCCGATGGACGGCCGAAACGCAGTGGTCCTGGTGAAGGCGGAGGAAAAGAGCGCGCGCGACCACCGCAACGTGGCGATAACGGTGTAGAGCGCCGGGCGGCGCGGCCACAAAGGCTTGCCGCAGGGCCTGTTAGGGGCGTTTTTGCTTGACTTGAGCCCCCGACAGGCTTATACCCAAGGGACCGTACCTCCGGCGGCCTCGGGATAGGGACCAATGGAAAAGCCGGATCTTGCGCCTGAGGAGAAGATCCTCGTCATCATAAGGGACGAGTTGTACGGCGGGGATTGGGGCGAGATGCTGGAGGACCTGAAGGCGCGCCTCGCGGGGCGTCCGTACGTGCTGAAGCTGGCGAGCCGCATAGAGGACGACATTGCAAGGATTGCCCGCCTGCGCAAGATCGAGGATGAGAATCACATCAACCTGGCCGACTATGTGGAAGGGGGATGAAATGGCGAAGCGTCTGCTTCTGTGCGTGCTGGCGGCGACACTGGCGCTGGGATGCATATTCGCAACCAGCAAGCGCAAATTGGAGAAGCGCTATGCCGAGGGGCTGGTACGCTTCGACCAGTCGGACCTCGAGAAGGCCGGGCTTGGGATCCTGTGGGAACAGAGCCTCGGTGGCGGCGTCGACGGCAGGAGAGACAGGAAGAACAAGGTCGACGTTGTCGGCGCTTATCTTTATGAAGACACGATACTTATAACGACCGAGCAGAAGGTAATCTACGCTTTGGACCGCAAGGAGCGCAGGCTCGAGTGGGTCACGATCGTACCGGAACCCGTCAGGATCGCGCCGACGTTTTTCGACCGGAGGTACTACGCGGCCGGCGGCCGGGAGCTCATAGTCGTGGACTCGAAGGGCACGACGACGGTGGTCGGAGAATTCCCGACGAGCATCGCGGTGCCGGTTCTGGTGACGGACGACTACATCTACGCGGTGGGCGCGGACGGGACAGTCCATAAGCTCGACAAGACGAGGCTCCTGGAGGTGTGGCCGGCTCCGGCGCGGACCGAGGGAGTGATACTCGGGACACCGGTCGAGGTGGCGGACCTGCTCGTCTTCGGGGTATCCACCGGAGAACTCATAGGCGTCGACAAACTGGGCGGGGGCAGGCGTCTCGACGTAATGGGGCTCGGACAGATAATGGGCGGCCCCGTCACGGACGGGAAATTCATATACTTCGGTTCGGCGGACTTCTACGCCTACTGCTACACGACGTTAGAGACCGAGGTGTGGAGGCAGCTGGTCGAAGGCAAGGTCATGACCACGCCGGTCCTGTCGGGGGAAACGCTCCTTGTGGAAACGCTGCGCGCGGGGCTCGTCGCTCTCGACAAGAAAGACGGCCACGAGCTCTGGCGAAACGGGGGCATCGGCAAGTTCGCGGCGACGGACGGGAAGGTGCTCTTCGGAGTGGGGGCAGACAAGGAACTCATCTTCGCCGATGCGACGCAGAACAAGACCTTCAGCCGGGTCGACATATCGGGCTTCGACATCGTGCCGAGAAACACGTTCGGCGACGGCCTGGTATACCTGGTGTCAAAGGACGGCCGGGTGGCGTGCCTGAAGGCGAAGTAACACCAAGGGATTGAGGCCGCAGATAAGGGCCCGGCGTCACGCGCCGGGCCTTTTTTTGTCACACCATCAGAGTCGGCCGCCCGTCCGGGCGCGCGGCGGCACGGCACCGGCTCGTTGACGGAGGCGCCCGGACGGCGTATCATTTGCCTGCCGATTCAATCGGGAGAATCTCTCATGTGGGTGGTATACGCGGCTCTTTTCGTCGCAACGTTCGCGGTGTCGGCAATCCTGACCTGGGTGGTGACGAAGGCGGCGCCGATCGTCCGCCTCGTGGACAAGCCCGGCGGACGAAAGATCCACGAGGCGCCCATGCCATTAGGGGGAGGCGTAGCGATTGCGGCGGCGGTATATGCGGCGGTAGGCGGCGCGGTCGCAGCGTCCTTCGTCGTGCGAGGCCACCCGGAGTGGACATGGGTCAGCCCGCTTATCCGGGACTACGCGGGGGGAGTGCTCACCGTATTGAAGCAGCTGTCGGTGCTCGCCGCCGGGGGGGCGGTGCTCGTCATCATGGGCCTCGTGGACGACAAGTGGGGGCTGAGGCCCGTTACGAAACTGTCGGTACAGGCGCTCGTCGGGGTGATTCTCGTGGCGGGCGGGATGAGCGTAAGCCTCTACCTGCCGTGGAAGGCGGCGAGCTGGGCGGCGACGGTGGCGTGGATGGTATTCGTGACCAACGCCTTCAACCTTCTGGACAACATGGACGGCCTCTCCAGCGGGGTGGCGGCGATAATCGGCGCGGTGTTCGCGGTGGTGGCGCTTGAGACCGGGCAGGTGTTCACGGCGGCGGCGCTGACGGTGTTTGTCGCGGCGGTGCTGGGCTTCATGGTTTTCAACTTTCCGCCGGCGAGGATTTTCATGGGGGACGCCGGGAGTTACTTTCTGGGGTACGTGTTGGGCGCGGTGGCGGTGGTTTTCACCTTCGTGCCGAAGAGCATGCCGCAGGCGGAGTTCTTTCCGCTGGCGCTTCCTTTCGTGCTTTTCGCGGTTCCCTTCTACGACACGCTGTCGGTGGTTTACATCAGGCTCTCGGAGGGGAGGCACATCTTTGACGCGGACAAGAGGCATTTCAGCCACCGGCTCACCGACCTCGGGTTGAGCAAGCGCGAGGCGGTTTTCACCGTGTACGTCGCGACGCTTGCCACGGCGTTTCCCGCCCTTTACCTCTATCACCTCAACACGTACAGCCTTCTCGGCTCGGTAGTGCAGGCGGTGCTGGTGCTGGTCCTCGTTGCGATCCTCGAACACGCGGGCGCGAGGAAGAAGCCCTGATGTCAAACGCGAGGCGAAGACCTCTGGAGGCCATGGCCGCGTTTGTTCTCTTTTTCGGCGTGGCCTGGAGGCTCATGGCTTCGGGCATGGCGGAAGGGATCCTGGCGAACGGCCTGGCGGACATCATCTTTTACGCGGCCCTGGTTTTCTACCTGGCGGGCATGATCCGCAGGAACGGCCCGGACCTCAAGGCCGACCTTGCCTTCGGCGCGTTCGCGCTGTTCGTGATAATGTTTTTCCTTTCATCGCGGATATCGGGGTACTCCCGGCCGGCGGCCGGCATCCTGATGGACCTCGCGGCGCTGGCCGCGGTTCTTCTTGTCGCGAGGGGCGCCGTTTTCAAAAACGGCGGGACGGCGCAGGCGGCCGCGTTTCTCGCCGCAGCCGCGGCTATCCCGGTCGCGGCCGGGTTCTTCCAGTACTTTTACGAACTGCCGGCGCTCCTGGAGGGGCTGCGCCGGTCGGGCCGCCCCGGCTGGTACGGAGGCGTCTACATCGACGCGAAGAGCCTGCCGGATTTCATAACCCGGGTGGAGAGCCGGGAAGTCTTCGCGACCTTTTTCAACTCGAACGTTTTTTCCGGCTTCATAGCGCTTGCTCTGCCGGTGACGATCGGGCTTGGCGCGGCGATACTTTGGGGGACCGGGCCGAAAAGGCCGAAGATAGCCGGCGCGGCGGCCTGCGGGGCGCTTGCGGCGGCGCTGGCGGTCCTTCTCGTTCTCACCAAGTCCAAAGCGGGAATGGCGGCGGCGGCGTTTTCGGTCGCGCTTCTCGGGATCTTCGTCCTTTACAGGCTCGCGCGCCGGCGCGTCTTTGCGGCCGTCGTCGCGGCGGCCCTGATACTCGCCGCGGGGGGCGTTTACTTCGGGCTTTCGCGCGCGAGGCAGTTCTATTACGAGGCGCGGACCTCCTTTCGCCTCAGGGTCGGCTACTGGCACGCTACGGGGCGGATGATAAAGGCCGACCCGCTCGAGGGCGTGGGTCCCGGCAACTTCGCGGCGGCCTACCTGCAATACAAGGCCGTCGACGAAGAGACCGTCCAGAACCCGCACAACGCGTACCTGCTGGTGTGGGCCGAAGGGGGATTCTTCTCGCTGCTTTTCATCGCGGCGTTCTGGGCGCTCGTCTTCGTGCCGGGCGGCGGAGGCGACGAGGGCCCCCCCGCCGGGCGCTGGGCGGCGGCGGGCGCGATAGCGGCGGCGACGCTTGCCTACGCGGCGTTTCTTTACGCCAGGGGGCAGCTCGCGGAGGGCGGGGACAGGGCGCTTGCCGCGGCGCTTGCCGCCGGGGGGGCGGCGGGGGCGTGGCTGGCGGCGGCGCTATGGAAGGCGACGCACGGGGCCAGAGCGTGGCTCGTGAAGGCCGGCGTCGCGGCGGGGGTCGTCGGGTTCATAGCGGAAAGCGCCGTGGACGTATCGTGGAGCGACGCGGGCGCGGCGGCGGCGGCGGTCTTTGCGGCGGCGATCCTCGGCAGGACGAAGTCGGCGGTCCTGAAGGCGGGGACTCCCGGGGCGACGGCAGCGGCGGCCGGCGCAGCGCTGGCGCTTATCCTTTTCGTCGCCGACGTGTACGTGCCTTACAGCCAGGCGGAGGCCGAGATGACGGACGCGATGGCTTACGTGGCCGAGGGCGACGCCAGCGCGGCGCGGGCGAGCCTGCGGGAGGCGATGAGGTTCGATCCCGGCAATGCCGAGCCGGTCGCGCGACTCGGGCGGCTGTACGAGGCGGCGGCGAGGGCGCAGGGCGAGAAGCCGCAGCTTTTCACCGTGGCGGAGGGGCTCTACAGGGAGGCACTTCGCCTCGACGAAAGGCACCTTGGGGCGCGCGAGGGCCTGGCGAGGCTGTACTCGGCGGCGGGCGGGAACTTCACGGAGCCGGCGCTCGAGCAATACGGCATACTGCTTCACTTTTATCCGACGAGCAGCCGCTATCAGCTGGAGGCGGCGAGGTTTCTCGAGAGGAGCGGCGCCAGGGAGCAGGCGCTGGCCCATTACAGGCGCGCGCTCGAGATCGACGGGCACGTCGCAGAGCACGGGATGCAGCTTTCGAAGGACGAGCGCCTGGAGATAGAGGCGGCGATAGAGAGGCTCGGCGGAAAGTCGGCGGCGTCAGCAAGCGGAGCCGGGAAATGACGCAGGAGATTCCGCCGTTTCTTTTCCTGGCCGACGCGAGGGACTCGTGGGACGCGTGGCGCTGGGCGCTGGCCGTCTCGCGGGCGCTCGAAAAGAGGGGCGGCCGGGGGACGCTCGTCATCACGGGCACGACCGAGGTGCCGGCGCCGGCGCGCTCCGCGCACGTGTTCGCGCAGGATCATGTCACCGATTCGCTCGTGGGGTGGGTCGTGCAGAGGGCGCTGGTGGACAAAGTCGCCGGCAGGATAGGGGTCCTCCACGTTTTCGGCTGCGGCCTGTCGCAGGCGGGGGCGGCGATGGCCAGGAAAATCGGCTGCAGATACTTCGCAAGCGTCTTCAGGTACGGGCCTTCGCTTGAGGATTTCAGGGTCGACCAAGAGACGTGCGCCGGAGTCATCGCGGAAGACGAGAAACTGGCCGCACGGCTGCGCAGGCAGTTAGGGGGCGGGGTCCCGGTGCTGACGCTGCCGCTGTCATCGCCGAAGGCCGGTGACAGCCGCCCCGGAGAAAGGGACGTGCCCGCGCTTGCGGCCTTCGGGAGGTGGCAGCGCCCCTACGGCATGAGCAGGCTCGTCGAGGCGTCGGCGAGGCTCCGGGACGCGGGGCTGGCGTTCCAAGTCTTCCTGCAGGGGTCGGGCAGAGGAGAGGAGGAAGTGAGGCGCCTCGTGGCGACGGCGGGCCTTACCGGCGCGACCACCTTCGTCGACGAGCAGATCGAGAGCGAGCGGGTCATCGAAGGCGCGGACGTCGTGGTGCTGGCCGGCGACAAGAGAGGCGCGACGCTGCCGGTGGTGTCGTCGATGCTCGCGGGAAAGACCGTGGTCGTCTCGGATACCGAGGGGATGGAGGACATCGTGGAACTCAGGAAGGGCCTTCTCATCGCGGAGAAGGACGCGGCATCGGTGGCGGAGCAGATAGCCTCAGCGGCGGGCGACCCGCAGAGGCGACGCGCGATCGGCGCGGCCGCGGTCGAGGCGGCCCTGGCCGCGCGGCCGTTCGAAAGATCGATCGAACAACTCGCGGCCGCGTACGCCGGACAGGTTCCCACAAAATGACGGACGATGCGGAGAGAGAGGCGCTCTGCAGGCGCTGCGGCAGGTGCTGCTACGCGAGGGTCGTAATCGGCGACGAGGTGTACTCGACCGACGTTCCCTGCCCCTACCTCGACGTCGCGACGCGGCTGTGCACGGTGTACGAGCGCCGGTTCGAGGTGAACGAGGAATGCGTGGGGGTGGCGGAGGGGATCAAGGCGCGCACGTTCCCGGCGGACTGCCCGTACGTGGCAGGCCTGAGGGACTACCGGCCGCCGCGCGAGGACGCCGACCTTTCCGAGATGGGCAGGCTTTACAGGCAGGAGCCCTGAGGGTGCTGCTGCCGCGCGAGCGGCAGCCGTACGGTGAAGCACGCCCCCTTGGCCACGGCGCTCTCGACGGAGATATCGCCGCCGTGCGCGAGGACGATCTCCCTCGTGACGAAAAGGCCGAGGCCCGTGCCGGAGGGCTTGAGGGACTGGAGGGCGCCGCAGGAGACGAAGGGCTCGAAGATGCGCCCGTGCATTTCGGGGGGGATGCCGCGGCCGGTGTCCGAGACGGAGAACGCGGCCCACTTATGGCACCTCTTCAAGACGACGGTGACGGTCCCGCCGTCGGGCATGGCGTCCCTGGCGTTGCGCAGAAGGTTGAAGCAGACCTGGGAAACCTGGACGGGGTCGCACATTACCGGCGGCAGTTCGTCGAGCTTGCGCACGACCTCGACGCGCGCGGCGGCAAACTCGATCTCAAGGAGGCCTATCGCCTCGGCGACGGGCTTTCGAAGGTCGACGAGGAGCATCCTGGGCTCCCTGCGCTGGACGTAGGTGAGAAGGTTCTTGGTGATGTGTTCGGCGCGCCTGGCGGCGGTGACGACGTTTTCGAGCGCCCTGTCCTTGGCGGCGGGCCCGTCGGCCATGAGGCCGAGGCCGGCCCGTCCGCAGATGACGGACAGGAGGTTATTGAACTCGTGGACGATGCCGGCGGAATAGAGGCCGAGCAGTTCGACCCTCTCGGGGCGGCAGGCCTCGGCCAGCGCTGAGCGGCGCCAGAGAGAGCCCAGCACGACGATGAGGACGCCGATGGTGCGGCCGGCGGCGTCAATGAGGCGGGTGGCCCTTATCGGAAGGCCCGGGCCGGATCCCTTCACGACGTTTACGGTAAAGCAGGTGGCGGCGGACTCGCACTGGACAGGGAAGAACTCCTCTATCCTTTCCATCGCGTCGGCGCCGACAAACTCCGCCGCCGGGGCGGGCAGCATGGCCGCGTCGAGGCCGAGAAGAGCCCTGGCCTGGGAGTTGGCCGCGACGATCTCAAAGGCGCAGTCGAGCGCGAGGGTGGGATGGTGGGCGGTTTCGAGGATGCTGCTGATGAAGGAAGACCCGCCGCCGTTGTCGCCCAGAGGCAGCGCGATGTCGCCGCGGCCCAGAAAGTGGGCGACCATCGCGTCGCCGGCGGGTCCGAGAGAACGGGACATAATCGCTCCGTTAATGCCGTGTCGAGGGAGACCCCACAGTTGCTTTTTACCGCGCGGCAGTCCGGGATGCAAGGGAATTCAGGAAATCATCTCACGAGCCCGGCCTGCGTGTCGCGGGTGGTGATGCCGCGCATCGCGAGGGCGACGGCCTCGGGG
>Ga0315277_10008775_pt1 | contig 12958 bp, 13 predicted proteins | sample YL17G05_15_MG_FD_203695 | JGI IMG/M metagenome (GOLD analysis project Ga0315277, IMG submission 203695) | Sediment microbial communities from Yellowstone Lake, YNP, Wyoming, USA - YL17G05_15 | ecosystem: Environmental > Aquatic > Freshwater > Lake > Sediment | place: USA: Wyoming | collected...
GAGATCCGTTACGCCGGGCTATTGCCTAGGCCACCCCGACGACCTATGGTCTAGCACTATCTATCTCATTGATGCCATAGTCGACCACACAAATTGACGTTTTGTGTGATATGCCTGATTACCGTTGTGCCACACTGACTTTGGTGCACTAATCAAAATCTAGGCGGTCTGTCGCGGTGGCTAAGGTGTTTTACCTGTGGATTGAAAATGGGAGCATGTTTCGTCCTACCGGGATTATTGCGGACCCTGCGGAGCTGCTCTATGCCAGCTAGCATAAGGAAAGTTAACTGTCCTCATCATATGGTCTTTCTCTTATCACCACCCTGACGTTTGGTTTGAGGAGTGGAGGTCAAACCACGCTGGACCAGCCGTCCCCTTAAATTGACATGGCTCTTGTCATCATTTCTCACCATTTCCTCTATATCCTCTCCGGGATTGAGATAGGCCATTGTTTGGTATCTTAGCGTCTCAAGCAGCCTGGCAAGGGCATGCCTGTCCTCGTCTGACAGTGGCGACATGATTTTCTGGATAAACTCCCAGCCTGCCTGAGTTGCTGGTTTAAGAGCGTTCTCCGCCTTGCTGGTGATAATGAGATGTACTACCCTGCGGTCACTCTTGCTTCTCACCCTTTTGACCAGACCAGCCTTGACCATGCGGTCGATCATCATACTGACGCTGTTCGGGCTACGTCCTATCCACTGGGCTACGTCAGTTGGCCTTACAGGATCATTGAGGTATTTTATAGCCACAAGCGTTGCATATTGCTCCATAGTAAGCCCCTTTTCACCATACATTTGGTCCTCACAGCCCCTAAGCAGGGCGTAGTCTCGGTGCAACAGGAACCACAATCTCAAAACTAGGTTTGCGGATTCGAGATTTATCGTCATATTTAGCCTCTCCTTTACCTTTAGAGTCCTCTTTAAGACAATAATAGCACTTGCAGGAGGAGGCATCAACAAACTAGGTGATGAAAGGTATTCATTAGAGCGGGAACTTGCTTCAAGACGCGGTACTTTGGTTACTGAGTTGTTCGCACATTGAACAAAACTGACTTAAGTGCAATGACACCCACATCTACGTGATAGACAAAAACAACCGGGTGGTTTAGAATGCCCATAGTATTTGCCCTTGCTGTTTTGGTGGCTCGAACAGGTCAACTGGAGGTAGTGCCTTGTCAATAGGAACACCCCGGATGTATAAAGAACTGGCTTCATGGTGGCACCTCTTATCATCGCCTAGAGACTATGCCGAAGAAGCGGCCTTCTATCGCGAAACCATTATTAGTAATTGTGCCGCACAGCCGAGAACAATGCTGGAGCTGGGCAGTGGCAGTGGCAACAACGCCTCACACCTCAAAGCCACCCTCAAGATTACTCTGGTTGACATTTCTCCGGAGATGCTGGCAGTCAGCCGCTCTCTGAACCCAGAGTGTGAACATATTCAGGGAGACATGCGCAGTGTCAGGCTTGGTCGGGAGTTTGATGTCGTGTTCATACAAGATGCCATCGTGTACATGACTACTGAAAACGACCTGGACCGGGCAATTGAGACGGCATTCGTTCATTGTCGACCGGGTGGCGTTGCCCTGTTTACACCCGACTACACGCGCGAGAGCTTCCGCCCAGTCACCAGCCACGGTGGCCATGATGGTGAAGGAAAAGGCATGCGTTACCTAGAATGGAGCTATGACCCTGACCCGGCTGATACCGCCTATATCGTTGACTTTGCCTTTCTCTTGCGGGACGGCGAGGAAGTGCGCTGCGAATATGATCAGCATACCTGTGGACTGTTCGGACGTGAAGATTGGCTGCGGCTTATTAACAACGCCGGTTTTAACGCTAAAGTGGTGCCGTTCGAACATAGCCAGATAGAACCGGGTACAGCCCTCGTTTTCCTGGGTATCAAGCCTGAAACATAACTAATGGCAAGATTGCTGAACCGTGGCCTCAGCACTTGAGCCGTATCAAGATTAAGCACAACCATAGAGTATGGAGGATTGCCAAATTGAACTAAACTCGGATTTGTTCACTCCCCGCACCGGAGAGTCCATTCCTTATAGCATCGAGATTCGCTAGCCACATAGGTGGCTCATTGCTGGCTTCACAACGCTTGTTTGCAAGTTGTTCCATCCCCCTGTATACTGCACACGGAGGGAGGGTTTTATGAATATCCATGTAGGCAATCTACCCCACGAAGTCACAGATGAGGAATTGCGGGAGGCATTTGAAGCTTTCGGGCAGGTTACGTCAGTGAACATCATCAAGGACAGGGATAGTGGCCAGCCTAGGGGATTTGGGTTCGTGGAGATGCCGGCCAATGCTGAAGGCCAGGCCGCAATCAGTGGCCTGAACGGCAAGGAGATGAAAGGGAGAACACTGGCCGTAAGTGAGGCGCGCCCGCGCTCTGAACGCGATCGAGGCGGTGGGAGGCGTTCTTAGTAAGCAGCGAGCAAATATAACAGATTCACAATAGAACTTTGTCTAACAGCACGTAAAAGACTATGCATTGCCCCATCCAAATTCGGCTTCGCTTAGCTTCTCACTGACAGGGCGCACTCTTAACAATCACTCATTTTGTTATTCTCGCCGGGGGTAATAATTCTGGCTGTTTTACTATACTGTTTCCACGTTTGAGGAATTGGGTTATAGCCCCATCCAGAGCCTCCATCCGACCATCGGGATAAACCTTCAGGCAGCTTCCGGAGGGAATTCCATAACCCTGCGTATCCTCTTCTTTGAGTTTAAGAGCTGCTTTCAATTCTTCCCAATCATCCGCTTCAGCATGAGTATCACAAATGATCGGTGTTATTCCAAGGCAAGGGAAAAGTTCTGTGGTGGAATCATCCTCTGGGTCTCTCCATCGAACCCATTCTTTAGCTAGCATAATGCTTCCAGCAGAAACTCCAAAGAGGATCTTTCCCCGCTTGAAGAGGTCTGTCAGGAATCCTGCCATGTTCTTTTCTTCCAGAATCTGTATACCGGCTTCCACGTCCCCACCACTCACAAAAATGGCATCCGCTGATTCCAAAACGGCCTGTGCTTTATTTAGATCGGCTTTTTTGGCAGCGATTACTACCCGTTTGATCTGGCAATCTCTGGCTTGCTTAATCATAGTGGACATCATCAAATAGAAAGGCCAGCTATCTCCACTCGCTACACCTACGTAGGCAATGGTCGGCTGGATTTTCCCCGTATCCTCTAGAATCGTCTTAATGATAGCCTTGAAGGACTTCTCGTCCCTCCCACCACCAATCAAATAGACTGGTTTTGGAACATTCATAGATGCAACTTTATTCGATCCTCCATTAGTGTTGTCAAGCCAGATATTTCTCCAATTCTATAGGAAAGAGAGCCCTGGATAATAGGTACTTTCCAGATCTCTCTGGAGCAATTGCTGCCTTGTAAGTAATTGATACTTTGGCTTCCTGTCCGTAAAGCATCTTCAGTATCCGGGTAGCATCTTCAGTGAGCTTCTCTTTATCCAGTCGCTGGCTGACTAAATGCAGATCATAGACACTGGCACCAGTTTGAACCAGTTCATATTCTTCGATGTTCTGCAATACACTGAGAGCATTGTCCAATTCATGCAGGGTCACCAGCCTTCCCCCGCAGGTCAACGTCAGGTTAGCTCTCCGGCCGTTCACTGAGGAAAGGATTAATCCCAAATCCCTTCCACAATCGCATTTCCCACTGGCTTCCAATTGCACGATATCTCCTGTATCGAAACGGAGAAGATAGCTCCAGTTGTTACCAAGAGGTGTAACTAAGATTCTTCCCAGAAGAGGACCGCCGTGCTCCTTTTGGAAATGTTGAAAATCTACACGGCTGTATTTGCTGTTTTGATGTAATTTTTCCTTTTCACATTGCATGAAAACGTATCCAGTCTCAGTGGTTCCGTAAGAGCTAACCATGGGGACATTGGGGAAAATCTGGCGGATTTGGCGAAAATAGAAGTGGGAAGTATATTCGTATGTAAAGACTATCACGCCGGGTTGAAACACTATTTCATGTGTCTTGTTGATATAGCGGCACAGCCTTGCAAGATAAGATGGATTAGCCTCAAGCACTGCTGGTTGAAAAGTATTCAATTCCTGTATCATGCGTCCCATAATAGCGGGAGTCCAGGCTATGGGGTCAGTCTTTTCGTTAAGATACAGGAAGCGGGCTAGGCGTCGCCTTTCCATTGGTAAGTCAATTTCATCCGATATAATTCCCACGTTTATGGGATTGGACAGAATAGCTTCGTTGTGGCTGCCGGTAGCAATCTGAGACATGTAAGAATTAAGCTTCCATGATGCTGTTTCGGAAGCATCCCACCACCGCTGATTCCAGATATTGGTAACCTTATCATCTGTAGTGCCGCTGGTTTCCACGAGAGTTATTTCGCCATCTCTGATACCCTGGTCCAGATCACAATCATATGGCAACATACCATACGGGAAGTTTTCGCGGATATCTTTCTTGGTCAGCGCCGGCAGCGCAGCAAAACGTGAGTCGATATCATAATTGCGGCCTGGATCTAAACGCTTCCATGTACGGTACGCGGCTACTTTTTCTAGCCCGATATCCAGCGTTCTTTTCGAAATATCATAATACTCGGGACTGTATTTCCAGTTGGGAGTAGTCGATGGTGATACGTTTTTTATGCCACCGCCCCTGCTTTGTTCGTTTAATATTAGTCTACATGTCCTAATCTGATGATGTCAAAATCGGTTAAGAATGATGAATAGAATATAGTCCTTATTCTATACAACCTATTTTGTTTATGCTACCCTGAAACCACCAAGACTCTGGCGGTGCTCCAATAAAAGTAATAGTAGATAATACAGACCTTAAAATCCAGAGGCTACAATTAAGCAGCTATCCTACTAACGCCTATATTGTTATCTGCCCACAGACCGGCAAAAGTGCTTTAATCGACGCACCTGCCGGGGCGCGAACGATTGTCAGAAACCTGAGAGGAACTCAGTTGGAGTTAATACTTTTAACCCATAATCATATTTATCATACTCAGGGACTACGAGCTATCCGAAAAAGGCTGACGGCGAAATTGGCAGTTCATGAAAGCGATAATCAGAATTGGTTGCCATTTCGTCCGGACGTGATTTTGAATGGTAAAGATATTCTGACTATCGGCAAAGTCAAAATTGAAGCTATATATACTCCTGGTCATACGCCCGGCAGCATGTGCTTCAGAATAGGGAAATATCTGATGGTCGGAGACACCCTACTTTCTGATGGACCCGGGAAGACGACAGATCCGGAAGCCTTTAAATTGATAATCAAGTCTATCACTGAGAAGATCTTTATTTTACCGGATGACATTAAGCTATATCCCGGGCATGGTAGGCCAACAAATCTTAAAAAGGCGAAGAAGGAATACAATATTTTTGGTTCCCACCAACACTCTCCTAGTCTCTGCGGGGACGTGCGGTGGGTGACATCGTGATTTGTGATTTGCTTCTTGTGCGTTGATCTGTTGTTTGCTGACAAACAACAGGGCACATTATAGTAGAAAGTTGTCCAACAATCTAGCGTCTTGTTACCTCTATCATAACAATACGTGAGAATGTGTAGATTCGACAATAGAATGCTGTCGTGGTCGGGACCTCCGATCTATCGACTGACTGCGGTCTGGATGCTTGTGACTCCAGCCCGAATTGAGACTCAGTCTGCGAATCGGGCAATAATGATCATTGGCCCGGACCTCCTTAGCTGTCTTCACCGCACCAGAACCTAGACATGCTCTGACTGTGATTGGTCCACAGTAGTCTGTCATATGAGCCATGTAGCTGTCCCACTCCGTTGACTTGGTGCTGAGTCTGAGACTATACTCTATATTTACACTGAGCAATCTGTCTGCTCTGAGGCGAGCTAAAATTGACCAGAGAGATAGAAAATCAAGAGGAAGAACGCATGTTGTTGGCACATTCGCCCTATATCTATGCTGTAGACCGATGTGAAGCCATCTCGCTACCCAACCCTCGCTGCAGTGGGCAGCGACTCTGGGCCGCTGGTGGTACGCACTCGGTCAGAAGTGGTGAGATAATTCTAAAGGAGTCTTGGCTGTCCTGCCGTAGTCGCTGAGCCATGCCCTTAGCCCGCCTATCCAACACGTGCTTACATCAAGAAGAAACAAGCGTAGGAGGCACCCAATGGAGTTGACATCCAGATTCTACGAAAGTGAACGGGATTTGCGGGAGATGCAGGGCTTGCTGATGGAAGCGCGTTCGCGTACCGATGACTGGCACTATATGCACATCGGCGAATTGACATTCCGCTTCTTTATGGTGTTTTGCCACTTGAACCCACAGGAACACATCCGCCTCTGGCACGACGCTGAGGAGAAGTTGGTCGGCTACGCGATCTTAGGGGAAGGTCCATCCCTCGACTGGCAGGTAGCACCGGAGTATGAATGGTGTGGAATCGAAAGTGAGGCGTTGACCTGGGTGGAGACATCCCTGGCCGAACTCCGCAAGCGAGACGCAACACAATGGAACGGGAATCTCGTTTCGGGCGCCAGGCAAGACAATGGGAGGCGCAGGACGTTTCTGGCTCAACACGGGTTTCGGTATAGCGGTGAATTTGCCGAGGTCAATATGGTGCGCGTATTGGCTGACTCGATTCCTGAACCGGTGTCACCTCCCGGTTACCAGATTCGCTCGATTGCTGAAACGAACGACATTCCAAAGCGTGCTGCAGCGCATCGGGAGGTATGGCAGCCGTGGACCGATGGCAATATCAGTGATGAAGCGTACCTATCTTTCATGCAACTGCCCGCCTATCAGCGCGATCTTGACGTGATTGCCGCGGCAGCAGATGGTACCATTGCCGCATTCGTGAATGGCTGGATTGACCCACTCAATCGGATAGGCGAGGTTGGGTCGGTTGGCGTTGTTCCGGCGTATCGCCGCCAAGGTTTGATGCGCGCTGTCCTCTTGGAAGTGTTGCGCCGGATGCAGGCGCGAGGGATGGAGCGCGCGTGCGTCTCGACGGGCGTTGTGAATATCCCTGCAATCCGCCTCTATGCATCCGTTGGCTTTGAGATCGTGAACCAGTACCTCGATTACTCAAGAGTGACGTGAACGACAACGGTCGGAATGACAATGAGCTGCAGCCGACGCGCTCCGCGTGAGGCTGAACCCGACCGTTGGGCCAAACCTTTCGCGCTGGCTTACTCTCCCCATCCAATACCTCCGTATAGACTGCCCATCCATCCCAAGAGGCATAGCCATGACGCCTTTCCGGCAACGCATGATCGGTGACATGCAATTGCGAGGTCCCTGTGCGAAGGCCCAAGAGACCTATCTCCGCACGATCTGCCAACTAGCCGAGTGTCGCCACAAGTCGCCAATGAGCATCTCCGACCTCAGCGGCCTCAAGCATTGCACCAGCCTGACAAGGGCTCCACCTGCGTATCAACCAAATAAGCGATAGCTCGCCTCTGGTTGAGAATCTTGGGCTGGGAGAAGGAGACAGCGTGCGGCTCGAGGGCAACCCTTTGAGTCCTGATTCTATCAACATATACATACCAGAACTTCAGGCGAGAGGTGTTACCGTTTACTATTGGGGCTCATGCAGGCGAGTCAGTAGCGCAAAATACGCAACCGTGGAGTCACATATTTGCCTGGATTGTTACCCGAAGCGTCTGACTTTGGTGCACTGACCAAGCCCCAGGCAATCTTTCGCGGTGGCTAGGTTGTTCTACCTGTGTGTTGAAACAAGGGACACATTTCGTTTCACTAAGGTTACTGTTGACTCTGAGGAACTGTTTTGGGCCAGCTAATACAGCTGAAATTTGCTGTCTTCATCGCATGGTCTTTCTCTTTTTCTCACCCTGAAGTTTGGCTTCATAGCCAGACGAAAGGACGTTCTTCACCAGCCGTTTATATGAACTAGGGTCTCTTGTAAGACTCTTCTCGAGGATTTCCGTCATATCCATTTCCGGATTCAAGCAGTGAACTAACTCGCATCTCACCGTCTCAAGCATATCCGCCAAGCCACGCTGCTGGTCGTATGAGAGCGGTGACAGGACTTCGTGTATCAGTTGCCAGCCTTCTGGAACCGCTGGGTCAATCGCCTGCCTCCCCTTATCCGTCATAGTGACAAACACCGTCCTGCGGTCCTTCTTGTCCCTTGTCCTCTTGACCAGACCACCTTTGACCATACGGTCCACCAGCATACTGATACTGTTTGGGCTACGTTCCAGAATCGACGACAGGTCAGATATTCTCGAAGGACCACGCGACTTGATAGCCGCAAGCACTCCAGACTGCTCATTAGTAATCCCGTATTTACTATATACCAAGTCCAGGCAAAGATTAAGCGCATCGCCTACCCGGCGCAACAAAAGCCACAACCTCAACACTGTTCTTTCCTGTTCAGAATTGACTGCCATATTTAGATCCTCCTTACTATCTTACTGGATTATTTCTGGATTGTACCACGGGAATCAACCTTATCACAACAACGTGAACCAAACATGAAGTGGAGATGAACAGCAGAAAAAGCACACAGATGAGTCATTTATCTTGATCTCCTCAAATAACTAACAGAGACTTGCATTGTTCAGCAGGTAACATTAGCGTAGATTGTTACCTAACTACCCAGGACATCGATTTGTTACCCCTGGGTTGCTGCACTTGACCTATCCAACTTGTTTCTGGTAGGATCTATACCAGAAAGGAGGCAAGCGGCCTCCGCCTTTTCTACTAGCTACATGGGGTTCAGGTGGTCAGTGGTTCAAATCCACTCACCCCGACTTTGAATTGGGAATCAAGTGGTCAGACCACCTAATGCTTCGGAAAGTCCTGCAACATTCTTCGGTTCCCATACTCATTGTATCGCCTTCCGGCTGTAGAGTCGGTACATGAGCGCATATTCTCGGCTCTTGCGGGTAATGAGAAGTGAAACTAACTCCAAAATGTCATAAATTTGTGATTATTTGTGAGTTAATTTTATGACTATTCAAGTTTCTAGCTGCTAGATTTCATTGGGCTTCTGGTAATTCACCCGGAGTTAACGGCGGCACGTATAATGCTCGGATAGGGTCATTGTGAAACTGATAATATGAATGCACAGACTGCTAGCATCAACATAGTCGGCAACAAGGCCAATGTCGACGAGGTCATCCGCTGCGAGCAACTTACCAAGCGCTACCAGGATGGCAATATCCTGGCCGTAGACCGGCTCGATTTGAGGGTACACAGTGGGGAAATCTTTGGGTTGCTGGGTCCTAATGGTGCTGGCAAGACAACGACTGTCGGAATGCTTACCACGCTGGTAGTCCCGACAAGTGGCAAATCCATGGTGGCCGGTATCGACGTCGTCGCTAATCCCGCGCTAGTTAAGCAGGTGATCGGTGTTGTAGCTCAGACGAATAACCTTGATCGGGCCCTGAACGTCTGGGAAAACCTCTATTATCACGGCCGTTTTTTTGGGATGAGCGCCAGAGAAAGCCGTGAGGCAGCGGACAAGTCCCTGGTGGACTTTCACCTCACGGAGCGTGCCAAGGCAGATGTGATGGCCATTTCTGGCGGTATGGCGAAACGGCTTCAGGTGGCCCGTGCTCTGTTACATCGCCCGTCGGTCCTCTTTCTCGATGAGCCTACGGCCGGCCTTGACCCACAGAGCCGCCTTGCCCTGTGGGATATCCTCGGTAATCTGCACGCTGAAGGACAAACTATTCTATTGACCACACATTACATGGAGGAAGCAGATTCGGTCTGCGACCGGATAGCTATTATGGACCATGGCCGTATCCTCGCCATGGACACCCCGAAGAAGCTAAAGGAATCGGTCGGTGCCGACACCATCGTAACTGTGTCGGCAACAGGGGACTTAGATGCTCTTGCCCGGCTCCTTAGGGATCGAGTCGAGGGAGCGACCACGAGCCGGCAGCTCGACAATACTATCCAGCTCCACATCAAAGGCACAAATGGCATACTGCCCAAGGTGGTCGCCGTCGCTGAACAGGGAGGCTTCAATATCACCGACTTGTCTGTGGCTGAGCCCACCCTCGAGACTGTCTTCATAAATCTGACCGGAAAAGAGCTACGCGACTGATGAGCACCATGAATGCTATACCAAGTGTTCAAACACCGAGGTTGGCTCGGTCAGCAGCAGCTGCCAGCCGTGCCGCCTTCAATGCCCTGCTGCTGCGTGACCTAACGGTGCTAAAAAAGAACCTGGGCATCTTCATCGCACGTACTCTCATCCAGCCTTTTCTCCTGGTCTTTGTCTTCCTGTATGTGTTTCCCCAGATTGGTGAGGGTGTAGGGGGAAGCTCGGCAGGTGGTCTGTCATCGTTTGCCACTGTACTGGTGGCCGGCGTCGTGGGTCTCTCCATTATGTTCCAGGGAATTCAGGCCGTGGCGTTGCCTCTGGCCAACGAATTCGGCTATACCAAAGAGATTGAAGACCGGGTGCTCGCACCCCTCCCGGTGTCACTCGTGGCCATCGGCAAGGTTGCTGCGGGAGCCATCCAGGGCCTTATCGCCGCGGCAATCGTATTCCCCATCGCCGCGGTTGTACATGCCAAGGGTGTGCAGCCTAACCTTTCTGTGCACTGGCTGCTCCTGCTCACGCTCATTCCTCTCACCAGCATCATGACATCCAGTCTCGGCTTAGTTTTGGGAACCCGTATTTCATCGCGTAACATCGGTGCCATGTTCGGGTTCATTGTCCTGCCCTTAACCTTCCTCGGTGGCACTTACTACCCGTGGACAATGCTGGCGGCTGTCAAGGTTGGCGGCCTCCCTTGGTTACAGGCTCTGGTTTGTGTTAACCCGCTCATCTATGTGACCGAGGGCTTCCGCGCGGCGCTGACTACGGCGCCACACATGCCGCTATATGTTATCTACCCCGTGCTCGTGGCTTTTTGCGTCCTTTTCCTGTGGGCCGGGTGCCGGGGCTTCCACAAGAGGGTCATTAGCTAGCGCTGTCTTCGCTGGACGACGTTTAATAAGTGTAAACAATGATGAATGCCCAATAATTCAATAGGAGAAGATATAAGTAGAAGGAAGCTTAAGATAATGAGTTGGGTCAAGTACATCGAATGTTTCGACCAAGCGTGGGCAGGTGGTAACCAGATAGTTTCGTAGGCAGGAACGGTGTTGCGATGAAGTGTTCACCATCAAACCTAAAACCTTTGCCGCGGATGGGGATGGCGGCATAAAGTTGGTGGGGAATGAGCAGAATCACGGGTACCCCAAGAAATGATATAAGGACAGTGCCCAGACCTAGATTTCCTGGTGAATAAGGAGGGAACATGTTCGAAAAAGTAATGATACCATTAGACGGGTCGGAAGTAGCCGAAATAGCTCTCCCTTATGGTGAAGAGTTGGCTAGAAGGGTGGGTTCCGAGGTAATAATGTTTCATGTGCTTGGGTCAGAGCACCAGCAATATGAGCGCATGCATAAGATGTACCTGGACAGGTTGGCTGAAACTGTGAAGCACAACATTAAAAAGGGGCGGCCAAAAGGTGCACAAGCTCGAGTAACTACAAAAGTCGAAGCAGGAGAGCCTCATAACAATATCTGTAACCTCGTCGATAAAGACAACATAGACCTTATAATCATGGCCAGTGTCAGTGTCTCTGGTCATAGTATCGCCAAAATGCTGGGAAGCGTAACTGACCATGTCTGTCACACAGTGCGTATACCGGTAATGCTCATCAGGCCTCAGGACGTGCAGCGAATTGAAGGCAAAAAACGACTGATTAACCGGATACTCCTGCCTCTGGATGGTTCTGACCTCAGCAAATTGGCACTGCCTGCAGCAGAGGAAATGGCCGCTGTACTGAGGGTTCCAATTACACTTTTCCAGATGGCACGTATAATTCTCCCCTATGCTGACACCATGGTGGGTGTGCCATTTATTGATTATACGAAATGGATCGAGGACGAGGAGAAAGTGGTCCGCGTTGAAATTACTGCGCTGGAGAAGAAGTTGAGGGAGAAAGGGCTCACCATAACGCATATCATAACATCAGGATTTAATGCTGCCGACGAAATCATTCAAGCAGGTAAAAAGGTTGGCGCCGACCTTATAGTCATGTCTACACATGGTCGGTCTGGCTTAGGCCGCTGGGCTCTCGGCAGCGTTGCTGAAAGAGTCCTGCGTTATTCAGAGATACCTCTACTGCTAGTAAATACGAGAGCAAATTGAAAGGAGGCGAGTAAGATGTTAAGAGGCGGCATACCTATTGGCAGGGCTTTTGGTATATCACTAAGGCTTCACTATTCCTGGTTCCTTATTTTTGCACTGGTGACCTGGGCGCTGGCAGGCAGTTATTTCCCATCTGTCTACCCGACCTGGAGCTTATCTTCCAGAATAGCCGCCGGTTTGATAACCAGTGTCTTATTCTTTGGCTCAGTCCTGGTCCATGAGCTGATGCATAGCATAGTTGCTCAACGGCAGGGTATATCAGTTCAGTCCATAACCCTCTTCATTTTTGGCGGTGTTTCTCAAATTACCAGTGAACCTAAGCAACCTAAGGATGAATTCCGTATGGCCATCGTCGGCCCCTTAAGTAGTCTGCTGATCGGGGGTGCACTTTTCGGTATTTACTTTGGATTGCGCCATGTAGACACTTTTGCAGCCCAGTTCATCACGGCTATTGCGTACTGGCTTGGATACATTAATCTGGTGCTGGGCGTCTTCAATCTTATTCCCGGTTTCCCTCTCGATGGTGGGCGCGTCTTAAGGTCATTAATATGGTGGCGTAGCCGCAACCTCAAAAGCGCCACGAGAATCGCTTCAAACATTGGAAGGGCGGTAGGCTTTGCTTTCATCTTTGTAGGTATCTGGTTCATCTTTACGGGTAACTGGTTTAATGGTATCTGGCTGGCGTTGATTGGCTGGTTCCTGGAGAGTGCCGCTGCTGGTAGCTACCAGCAGCTTCTGCTGCAAGATATGCTCAAAGGCCACGTAGCCCGCGAAGTAATGTCCAGCGACT
>Ga0315277_10008777_pt1 | contig 12957 bp, 12 predicted proteins | sample YL17G05_15_MG_FD_203695 | JGI IMG/M metagenome (GOLD analysis project Ga0315277, IMG submission 203695) | Sediment microbial communities from Yellowstone Lake, YNP, Wyoming, USA - YL17G05_15 | ecosystem: Environmental > Aquatic > Freshwater > Lake > Sediment | place: USA: Wyoming | collected...
GAAGAGCCTGCTGCAAGGGGTGGAGTTGGAGGTCTGGACGGCTTACCAGCGGGTCATCGAGGCCAGCCAGGCCATTGACGCGGGCGGCCGATTCGTCGCCAGCGCTGAGGAGAACGCCCGCGTGGCCGAGGGCGAGTACAAGAACGGCGTTGGTTCCATTATTGCCCTCATTGACGCGCAAACTGCCCGCTCGACGGCGCGGACGCAGTTGGTTCGGGCACAGCTCGACTGGTACACCGCGATGGCCCGGTTTGAGCGGGCCATCGGACGGACGCTGGCGCGAGGAAGCGAAGTTGCCGTGAGCGGAAAGGTGAAATCTTGAAACGCAAACGCGGGAAATACGTCTTCGGACTGATATTGTTGTTCTGCCTGGCCGGCGGCCTGGGCCTGTGGTGGAAGTACGGACGCGACGCCAAGGCCGCCGATCCAGCCCAAACCACGGCCAGGGTCGAGCGGCGAAACCTATCTTCAACCGTGCTGGCGACGGGCGCTGTCAAGCCGCAGATCGGCGCAGAGGTCCGTGTCGGCGCGCGGATATCGGGCAAGGTCGAACGGCTTTACGCCAACATTGGCGACGTGGTGAAGAAAGGACAGGTCGTGGCGGAACTGGAGAAGGCCGACCTCGAAGCCAAGGTCAATCAGCGGGCCGCTGAACTCCAGATGGCCGAGGCGAAGCTCGCAGCCGTCAAGTCACTGCGTCCCCGTGAGATTGCGAAGGCCGAGGCCGACGTGAGCCAGTGGCAGGCCACCGTGGACCTCAACAAGAAGGACTTGGCCCGACAGGAGGAGCTGCTGAGGCAGGACTTCACATCGCAGCAAGCCCGCGATCGCGCCCAGGAGCAATTGTCCGTCAGCGAGGCCAGGCTGGACTCGGTGCGGAAGGCGCTGGACCTGGCCAAGGCTGGGTACGAGGAAGACCTGAAGCAGGCCGCTGCCGATGTGGAGCGGGCCAAGGCGGCGCTGGCCAATGACAAGGTTCAGTTGTCCTACGCGACCATCACGGCCCCAATCGCAGGCGTGATCGGGCAGGTGTCCACGCAAGAAGGCGAGACGGTGTCGGCAGGTCTGAACGCTCCCATCTTCGTGACCATCGACGACCTGAATCGGCTCCAGGTGGACACCTTCGTGGACGAGGTGGACATCGGCAAGGTCAAGCCCGGCCAGAAGGCAACGTTCACCGTTGATTCCTTCCCGTCCCGCGAGTTCGAGGGCAAGGTGGTCGCCATCTATCCCAAGGCTGTCATCCAGGAGAACGTCGTCAATTACGACGTGGTTGTGCAGATCACCGACCCGTACGACGGCCTGCTCCGGCCGGAGATGACCGCCAGCGTCACCATCCAACTGGACGCCCACGAGAACGTGCTTGCGGTGCCGGCCAAGGCGGTCAAGAGGGAACGAGGCAAGAGCGTCGTCTATGTTCTCGCCAACGGCCGGCCCCAGCCGCTCGAGGTGAAGGTCGGCTGGAAGGACTCGCAGTGGATCGAGATCGTTTCTGGGTTGGAGGAAGGGCAAACGGTCCTTCTGGAGGCCCCGACGCCCGGCAAACCAGCGGAGCAATAGCAGCAAAGGAAGCCAGCATGATCCAATTGGAGCAGATCGATAAGACATACACCTCGGGCACGGTCCAGACGCCGGTACTCAAAGGCGTCTCGTTCACCATCAATGCCGGCGAGTTCGTCGCCATCATGGGCGCGTCCGGCACCGGCAAGAGTACGCTGATGAACATCCTGGGCTGCCTGGACAAGCCCACGGGCGGGCACTACCGGCTGGACGATACCGACATGGTGAACCTGGACGACGATGCCCTGTCCCACGTGCGGAACGGGAAGATCGGCTTTGTCTTTCAGCAGTTTCACCTGCTGGACCGCGCCACGGCCCTGCGGAACGTGATGCTGCCGCTGATCTACACCGACGAGTACCCCCAAGACGCCCGGCAGCGGGCCGAGAGGGCCTTGGCCGCCGTCGGCCTGGCGGACCGCATGTCCTACAAGCCAAGCCAGCTTTCCGGCGGCCAACAGCAGCGGATCGCCATCGCCCGGGCGCTGGTCACCAACCCCGCCATCCTCCTGGCCGACGAGCCCACCGGCAACCTCGACAGCACCAGCGGGGCTGAGGTAATGGCCATCTTCCAGCGGCTTCACCGGGACGGCCGGACGATCATCGTGGTCACACACGACAGGGCGATAGCCGAGCACGCCAACCGCATCATCGTCCTGAAGGACGGCACGGTCGCGGAAGACCAGCCTGTGGCTCATCCGCGGGACGCAGAGGCCGAGGCCATCGCCTTGGCCGAGAAGGAGGTGGCCCAGTGAGAATCCTGCGGATCGCAAAGGAAAGCGCTCGTGCCTTGGCCGCCCATAAGGTCCGCACCTTCTTGATGATGGCCGGGACGATCGTCGGCATCGCGGCACTGACGGTCATCATGGCCGTCGGCAAGGGCACCGAGAAGAAGGTCATGAAGCGGGTCAACGCCTTTGGCACCCACGCCATCATGATTACGGCCGGCGGCGGTAAGGGGATGTCGCCGCCTCAGGAGGGAATAACAACCCTGCGTCTCGAAGACCTCGAGGCAATAAGGAATCAGGTTTCGGGAATCCAAGTACTCACACCCGGCGTGATGAAGCGCAGCGCCCCCATCAAGGCCGGGGCCTCGCAGACACAAGCCGTCGTTTTTGCGGTAGAGCCGGAATGGTACGATGCCTGGGACTGGTATATCCAAAGTGGTGACCCCATCAGCGATGAGGATGTGAGCACGATGGCCCGAACCTGCAATCTTGGGACATCCCTCACCCGAACGCTTTTCGGTGATACAAGCCCCATAGGCGAATACATCCAGATCGGAAACACGCGCTTTCTTGTCAAAGGCGTGCTTGAGGGCAAGGGAACCAGCCCCATGGGAACCGACTTTGACAACCGGGTGCTCATTCCCCTCACCACGGGGATGCGGCGCTTGCTCAACCAGGATTACATCAGCTACATCCGCGTCAAGGTGAAAGATCCGAAGGACCTGACGGAGATCGGCGATAAAGTCCGGGAAATCCTTCACAAACGCCATCACATTACCCCGCCGCAGGAGGACGATTTCGCCATCGTGACGGCAGCGGACGTCGCCAAAATGGCCCGCGGCGTCTCCCGCACGTTGACCTATCTTCTCAGCGCACTGGCCGGATTAAGCCTGCTTGTCGGCGGTATCGTGCTGATGAACATCCTGCTGATCTCCGTGGGAGAACGGACCAAGGAGATAGGTCTCCGGCGCGCCGTCGGCGCTCGGCGCAGGGACATCTTCATGCAGTTTCTGACGGAGTCTCTGGCCGTAACGATCTCCGGGATGGCACTGGGAAGCGCCCTGGGCTGGATTGCCGGCGTGATCCTGGCGAAGGTCACGCAGATCCCGGTGGTGATCTCCTGGCAGCCGTTTGCCCTGGCCCTGGCCTTCGCCCTGGTGGTGGGCGTCTTCTTTGGCGTCCAGCCCGCCCGCCGGGCCGCCGGGCTGCGCCCGGTGGAGGCGTTGCGGTAGACTTCTGACAGTCGAGACAAGTATTTGTAAGGAGGCCGGACTACGAACATCCTCAGGATTGCCGAAGAGGGCGCCCGTGCCTTGGCCGCCCATAAGCTCCGCACGTTCTTCATGATGGCCGGGACGATCATCGGCATCGCCGCGCTGACGGTCATCATGGCCATCGGGAAGGGCACCGAGAAGAAGGTCATGAAACGGGTCAATGCCTTTGGCACGCACGCCATCATGATTACGGCCGGCGGGGGGAAGGGCTTCTCCCCTCCGCAGGAAGGCATTACCACGCTGCGGCTGGAGGATGCGGAAGCCGTCAGGACCCAGATCGGCGGCGTCGATGTAGTTGGCCCCTTTGCGGTCAAGCGAGGCATGTCCATCAAGGCGGGGGTCAATCAGGTTCAAACCACCGTGATGGCGGTCGCGCCGGAGTGGCATGACGCCTGGGAGTGGTACGCCGCTGACGGGGAGCCGATCACCGCCGAGGACACGGCTACCATGTCCCGCGTGTGCCTGTTGGGAACACTCACCGCCAAGGACCTCTTCGGGGACCAGAACCCCATCGGCGAGTACATCCAGATCGGGAATGTCCGCTTCAAGGTGAAGGGTATTCTTCAGGAGCGTGGTGTCAGCCCGATGGGCGACGAGTTCGACAGACGGTTGGTCATCCCGCTCACGACCGGGCTGCGACGGCTGTTCAACCAGGACTATATCACGAATATTCGCGTGAAGGTCAAGGCCCCAGCGCAGATCGAGGCGATCTCGGGAGAGATTCAGCAACTTCTGCATGAGCGCCATCACATCACGCCCCCGAGAGAGGATGACTTCGCCATCTTCAGCGCGGCCGACATCGCCAAGACGGCGCGAGGCATCTCCGGCACGTTGACCTACCTGCTGGCGGCCCTGGCGGGCTTGAGCTTGCTCGTGGGCGGGATTGTGCTGATGAATATCCTGTTGATCTCCGTGGGCGAGCGGAAGAAGGAGATTGGCCTGCGCCGCGCCCTGGGCGCAACGCAAGGCGACATCTTCCGCCAGTTCCTGACGGAGTCGCTGAGCGTGACGATCATCGGCATGGTCGCCGGAAGCCTGCTCGGCTGGGGGGTGAGCATCGCGATGGCCCGCCTCACGCAATCGCCGGTGGTGATCTCTTGGGAACCTTTCGCCTTGGCGCTGGTCTTCGCCCTGGTCGTCGGCGTGTTCTTCGGCGTCCAGCCGGCCCGGCGGGCCGCGCGCCTTAAGCCGGTGGAAGCCTTGCGATGAAGCTTTCCAAGAATATCGTGCTATCATTAGAGATTCTCGCCGCGCATAAGGTGCGAACGCTATTGAGCGTAATCGGCATTGTCGTGGGGGTCGGAGCGGTCGTTCTGATGGTCTCCGCTGGGCGCGGAGCGGAAAAGCAGATTGTGGACCGCATCCAAGGCATGGGGACCAACCTGCTTGTCGTCAATGCCGGGCGGACCTCCATCATCGCGGGGCGTCAGCGACAGATGGACACGGTGCGGACGCTGCTCATCGCCGACGCCCAAGCTATTGCCAAGGAATGCCCCTCGGTCGCCCTGACCACTGCTGCTGTCAGCAAGAAGCTGCCGCTTCGCTGGGAAGACCAAGACGCCATTACCGACGTGGTCGGTATGCAGGCCGATGGCCTCGAGGTCCGCAAGTTTTCCATTGCTGCTGGCCGGGCATTTGACGCGGAAGAGAGCCGCGCGGGCAAGCGAGTTGCAATTGTGGGGCCGACGGCCGCCGCCAACCTATTTGGCGCACCCGATCCTGTGGGGCAGCAGATTCGCATCAACAAGGTGCCCTTCGAGGTCATCGGCGTCACCGTGCCCAAGGGGATGGATGTCAACGGCCTCGATCAGGACGACCTCATCATTGTGCCCTTGGAGACGGCCATGCGGCGACTGCTGAACCTCGACTACGTTCATACCGTGTATGCACAGGCCCGCTCCTCTGCTGCGATGGGGCGAGCAGAACAGGAGATCGCGGAGCTTCTTCGGCAGCGGCACCGCCTGGGCGGCAAAGTGGATGATTTCACGATCCAAAACCAAGCCACGCTCCTGGAGACCGAGCGGGAAACGACCAGTTCCATGACCATGCTGATTGGCAGCGTGGCGGGAATCTCGCTGCTGGTTGGCGGCGTGGGCATCCTGGCCGTGATGCTGATGTCCGTCCGTGAACGGACACGGGAGATCGGCCTGCGCCGGGCCGTAGGCGCCCTCCGCCGCGACATCCGCAACCAGTTCCTCCTGGAATCAGCCATTCTGGCCGGCGCGGGCGGTGTGGCTGGCGTGGTCGGGGGCGTTGGCCTGTCCTTGGCCGTTTCCTCGCTCGGCTACTGGCCCGCGATGATCTCCTGGCCCGCGGCAGCCGTCGCATTCGCCTTCTCGGTTGCCGTCGGCGTCTTCTTCGGCCTCTACCCCGCCACCCGCGCCGCGAGACTGGAACCCATTGAAGCACTTCGGGCCGAATGAGGGACGGCTGGTTTCGGGCCATGACGAGGCACGTTGGCGTGATCGACACGCGCCAACCAGCCGCTCAGGGTCGATAGGTGAAACTCCCCGGCCGCCACAGTCACCAGTGCAGCAAGACCTTGGTGAGAAGGCCGATGGCCGCGCCGCCGAGAACCAGCCAGGTGGCATTGAGGCGGTATCGAAGCAGGAGTAGCCCGCTGGCAATCGCCAGCACGATGGTCGGCAGGTCAATGATGGCCGCTCTTCCCAGATACCACGTTACGGTCGCCATCATCGCAAGAGCGCCGACATTCACGCCGTCCAACGCGGCCCCAGCGATCCAAGACTTGCGGAGCTTGGGAACCAGCGGCCCGCTGACGCCGACGAAGAAGAACGCGGGAAGGAATATCCCGACCGTGGCGACCACCGCGCCCGGCAGCCCGCCCAAAACATAGCCGACGAAGGTGGCCGTGGTGAACACCGGGCCAGGCGTGACCTGGCCGACGGCCACGGCATCCAGTAATTGCGACTCGGTAAGCCAGTGCAGCCGCTCCACCAGGTCCGCCCGTAGGAACGCCAGCAGCACGTATCCGCTGCCGAAGAGCAGCGCGCCAACCTTGACGAACACCAGGAACAGCGGCCAGAGGCCGAACGAGACCGCGCCGGTTGCGACGGCTGCGGTTGATGTCGGAAACGCCGCCAGAAGAAGAACAGGCAGAGTTGATTTCCGCCAGCGGTTCATGCTCTTCACAAGAATCACGAACACGCCCGAGCCGAACAGAATGGCCAGTTCATTGACCCCCAGGAAGCCCAGAACCGTCGCGACGACCGCGACGCCAAGAAGCAATTTCGTTCTCACCGCGCTTCGCCCCAGCCGCCAAAGAGCCTGCGCGACCACGGCGATCACCACCGGCTTGACGCCATACAACACAGCCCCGACCTCCGGCAGCTTGCCGAACTGGACGTAGGCCCATGCGATGGCTCCGACGATGATCGTTGCCGGGAGAATGAAGCAGGCACCCGCGACCAGCAGACCCGCGAACCCCGCCCGCAGGTAGCCGACGTGGATCGCCATTTCCGTGGAGTTGGGGCCGGGGATCAGGTTGGTCGCGCCGATAAGGTCCAGGAACTTCTCACGCGAGAGCCACTTGCGGCGCACGACGACCTCATCCTCCATCATGGCGATGTGCGCCGCCGGCCCTCCGAACGCCGTCGCCCCCAGGCGCAGGAACAGCATCGCCAGCTCCCGTAGCGGCCGACCATGACCTGCTGTCGGCTGCCTGTGGTCGGAATGTGGATGATCTTCCATGCAACGGGCCCTTTACGGCTTAGCAATGATATCCGCACCTGCGGGCGACAGGTTGACGAATGTAACGAAATCCGATATCGTATCGTCCACTATGGAACCGGCCAATGAACTCTACGTCGGTCTCATCCGACTGCACATCCTGCACCACGCGGCCGAGGGCGACCTATTCGGCTTCGGGATGATCCAGGAGCTGCGGCGGCACGGCTACGAACTTAGCCCCGGCACACTCTACCCGATTCTGCACCGCATGGAGCAGCGCGGGTACATCGCCTCGCGCAAGAAGACGGTGGCTGGCCGGGTTCGCCGCGTGTATCGGGCCACGGCTGCGGGGCGAAAGGCTCTCGACGATGCCAAGCACAAGGTGCGCGAACTGTTCTCCGAACTGGTCGAGGGGGCATGAACATGATGTTGGACGAGCACCTGCGGATACTCGGCAATCGGCTGTTCCGCTGGCGAAGCTGGACATTCCTGCTGGCGGCGGGAGGCCAACGTGGACCTGGGGCGACTGGTCTTCTTGGACGAGACCGGGGCCAAGACCTGTATGACCCGTGCCTACGGACGCGCGGAGGGAGGGCATCGCGTCGTGGACCACGCGCCGTCGGGCCACTGGTCTACCACCACGCTGCTGTCGTCTCTGCGCCAAGACGCCCGTTCGGCGGCGATGGTGATCGAGGGATCGACGGACGCCGAAGTCTTTCGTGCCTACGTCCAACAGGTCTTGGTGCCGATCCTGCGGGTGGGCGACATCGTTGTTCTGGACAACCTCTCGCCTCATAAAGGCCCATCCATCGAGGCAATGATCCGTGCCGCCGGGGCCGAGGTCTGGTATCTGCCTCCGTACAGCCCGGACTACAACCCCGTCGAACAACTCTGGTCGAAGGTCAAGGCGTTCCTCCGCAAGGCCAAGGCCCGAACCTCCCAAGCCCTTCTGACCGCCGTAGGCCAGGCACTGCGCACCGTCACCTCTGACGACGTCAGCGGCTGGTACGCCCACTGCGGATATGTCACTACTCAAGCTTAAAACGCTCCAGCTGTGGCCAGCCATCGCGGCGGGTTCACAGCCGCTACACCAGGACCCTTGCCGATCTGCCTTGGATGGGAACGCCTGTTCAGATGCGGCTGCGGGTTCGGCGGTTCTTCTGCGATACGCCCACCTGTCCACGCAGGACTTTTGCCGAGTCCATGGCCACGGTGGCCCAGTCACATGCCCGAAAGACCTGTCGTCTGGCGCAAGCCCTTTGTCGGATTGGTCTTGCCTTGGGTGGCCAGGCCGGCTCGCGTCTTGCCGGTCACCTGAGTATGCCGGCAAGCGGCGACACGCTGCTGCGTTTGGTTCGCTGTGCCCCCTCTCTCCCTTTGCCCATCGTCAGTGTTCTGGGGGTGGACGACTGGGCCTGGCACAAGGGCCTGCGTTACGGCACTATCCTGTGTGACCTGGAACGACATCGCCCGGTGGATCTCCTGCCGGAACGCTCCGCGGAAGACCTGTCCAACTGGCTGATTGCCCACCCCGGCGCGCATCTGATCGCCCGGGATCGTGGCGGTTCTTACGCTCAAGGGGCCAGAACGGGCGCTCCGCAAGCAATGCAAGTGGCCGACCGATTTCATCTGCTCTGTAACCTGCGTGAAGCCTTGATGAGGGCATTGGACCGGCATCACCATGATCTCCGGGAAGCCGCCCGTACCGCCGCGGCATCCCACCACCAGCCGGTCCAGCCTGTTACCCAGGCAGTGTCGGTTCCGCCGGCCTCTCCGCCGGCTCCGGCCCAGCAGGCCAAGGAGATTTCCCGGTCGCGGAGATTGGAGCGGTACAACCGTGTGATGGAATTGCATCAGCAAGGAATCTCCACGCGCCAAATCGCCCGGCAAATGGGGATGCACAGGGGCACGGTTCGGCGATTCTTGCGTGCCGGGCAGTTCCAGGAACGGGCTGCCCGGAGGTACATCAAAAGGACCGACCGTTTTGTGGAGTATCTCCGCCAACGGTGGGAGCAGGGCTGTCGGAATGCCACGCAGTTGGCCAACGAACTGGCCCAACAGGGATTTGACGGCTCGTACTGCATGGTCCGCCGCTGTGTGGCCGCATGGCGAGAACCGGACTCCGCTCACATCCCTGGGCCCAAACCAGCTGCCAAGCATCCCCCGCCGGTCCACCATCCCTCCGCCAACCAGGTAGCTTGGCTTCTGTTGAAGAATTCGGAAGACCGCACGGACGAAGAAAATGCCTTCGTAGAGGTCCTGTGGCAGCGGTGTCCCGAGTTCAAGACTGCGGCGGAGATGGCGCAGGAATTCGCCCAGATAGCGCATGACCGCAAAGCGGAACTGCTGGACGGATGGATCGCCCGGACGCACGGCTCGCAAGTTCCACACGAACTGCGGGGCTTTGGCGACGGGCTGAAACGAGACTTTGAAGCGGTCAAAGCGGCCTTGAGTCTGGAATGGAGCAACGGTCAGGTGGAGGGACAGATCAACCGTCTGAAGATGATCAAGCGGCAGATGTACGGACGGGCAGGCTTTGATCTGCTCCGGCGGCGAGTACTGAACGCGGGATGGACAGTGTGTCACAAGCAAGAACGGTTGGTCGGTGCTGACTTCTACACCGCAAGCCTGTTGCGGGCATGGGAGGTGATGGCGAGAAGATTGAGGACATCGCCGTACCTCAGCCTGGTGTCGTTGGCGACCTGAACAGGAACGTATCACAATTTTGGCACCAGCGCTGGCCTGGGGCGCCTTACGGTACCCAATCACCAAGAGTGCGGAAGAACCGGTTTTGCCCGCCGGACGACACTGTCAAGCTTTCTTTATTGTACGCATTGTCTTGGGATGGCCCCGGACACCACATGGGGCGGCCAGCATATATAACCCAACAGGACGCCGCTCGATGTCCGTCGGGAGCCGATGCCGATGCGCAAAAACGATGCTTCGGAGGAATCTGCTGCAATCCGGCGGCGGCAGGAGGTCGCCGCGATCCTGGCCGCCAGCGGCGTATGGTACCGTCGCACGGCCAGAACGCACGCAGATCCTTTCACACATGCGCGTGACGTGACCATCGGCGGGGTAAGACAACCCATCGCCGCGCAACAGCCGACATCACAGCAGCTTACATCGTGTTTTCAACGAGAAATCGAAAGTTGCAGCCGGTTGGCGAGTCACTGAGCAGTTGAAAACTAGTCACCACCACGTGGCGACTGACCCACTCAGTGACCCACTTTCAGGAAGTCACAAGCGCCCCAACCGCATCACCTCCGGCTCGTGGGTTAGAGTCACATCCCCGCCAGTAGCCGTGACAGGTGCGAAATCCCCCCCCGCCCTAAGCTAACTCGAAGCACCGAGGAACCAAAGCCTTGGCGTTTTTCGTTTCACGCGAGTTCTCGCAAGGACTTGCGGAGGGCCGCCATCCCCGGGCATCTCTCTCCCGCTCGAACAGAGACACGCCGTCCCGCCGCCCGCCGCCGGGGCTGCTGCGGCAGGTCGCTCTCGGCCAAGGCCTGGAGCCGCCAGACAATCCCCCGCATCATGTACGCCCGGTTCCGCGTGCGGATCGGCTCGGCACACAGCTTGACGCACCGCTGGGCAAGCTCGCCCGTGGTCATCCGCTCCAGCCGCGCCAGTTCCTCTTTGATGTTCATATCCCGTGGCCTTTCTCTGGCTCTCTGGCGTCATAACCGCCGGAACCAGTGGGCACACAGGGCCTCATTTCGCAGGCGGGGCCAAGCGAAAATGTGGAATTCCACATTTGCCCTTGAGCTTTTCCGCCAAGGGCGGCCCTGTGTCCAAGGGAAACGGTAACCCGAAGACACGAGGATAGACATGGCCACGATCTACAAGAAAAAGTACCCGATACCCACGCCCGAGGGGGCGGGGATCATCACCCGCCGGGGTCAGAAACTGGCCCGATGGGAAAGCGGCAAGGGCCAGTTCCGCTCCGCCGAGGTGCTGGACGAGCAACATGTGCAGTTCGTCTCGGATTGCTGGTACGTCCGGTATCGCGACGCCGACGGATGGATGCGGCGGGAATCCACCGGCTGCCGCGACAAGCAAGCGGCGGAGAAGGTGCTCGCGGACATCCTGGCCGGCGTGGACAGGGTCAGGGCCGGAGTGATGAGCCACGACGAGATGACCGCCTCCGGCCAGCTTGAAGCGCCCATCGGCCGGCATGCGAAAGACTATCTTGCCCAGCTAGCCGTCAAGACCATCCGTGGCCGGCGGATCTCGCCCAAGCATGTCGGCCATGTGCGCGAGCACCTCGACCGGGTATTTCCAGAGTGCCGATTCGAGCGGCTCAAGGACATCAACCGTCAGGCACTCCAGCGGTGGATGAACAAGCTCATTCAGACTCCACGAGATGCCGACGACCCGGAGTCCCAGCCGCTAGCGGCTCGGACCGTCAACATGCACCGGGCCGCGGTCATTGCGTTCTGCAACTGGTGCGTCTCGGAGGGACGACTGCCGGCCAACCCGCTGGCCGGGTTGCCCAAGGCCGAGGAATCAGAACCGGCGCGGAAGCGACGGCCGCTTACCGAGGACGAGATTGCCCGGTTGCTCAAAGCGGGGCAGGAGAGGCCGCTAAGCGAAGCCCTCACCATTCGCTGTGGCAAGAACCGGGGCAAGCCGCTGGCCAAGGTCGGCGACCATGAGCGGCAGCGACTTGAACGTCTTGGCCAAGAGAGGGCGCTCGTCTACAAGTTCATGATGCTCACCGGCCTGCGGCGCGGCGAGGTGGCTTCGCTGACCGTAAATGCCATCTGCCTCGACGAGAACAACCCATATGTTCAGGTCGAGGGCAAGCATGCCAAGAGCGGCCGGGCGGCCACGCTGCCCTTGCGTGGCGACCTGGCCGACGATCTTCGCAAGCACGTCGCACGCCTGGCCGAGGCCCCGGGCAGCCACGTCGCACCGGAGACGCGGTTGTTCAACGTCGGGCGGAACTTCCTGCGGACGTTCAATCTGGACCTCGCGGCCGCCGGGATCGCCAAGCGAGACGCCCAGGGCCGCACCGTGGACGTTCACGGCCTGCGCCACACCTTCGCCACGCTCTTGGCCCGCAAGGGCGTCACCCCCAGCGTGGCTCAGAAGCTCATGCGTCACAGCGATATTCGCCTTACCATGAACACCTACACCCACCTCGACCTCGCCGACACCGCCAGCGCCGTGGCCGCGCTGCCAGCCTTCTGATGTACCTCCACCTCTCGAAGTAGATCGCTCCCGCCCATCCATCGTCATCCAGCAGCAGCCCTCACCGCGCCAAACCGCATCCCCGCACCGCATCGAACGCTCCAATTTGGCGAGCAAACTCCCGCCGTTTTGGGTGACCAACTCGGTGCCCTCTTCCCGAAAAGGTGACCAACTCGGTGCCATACGGCAGTCCACCACAGGCGAGGAATGACGCGATTGTCACCTGTTGGCACGACCGGCCGCAAACGGAGGCTGTCGCCCAAGCCTTTGACGGGTTGCGAGTTCGGGAAGGCTGTCGCCGGAAGTCACCGCCTGTCGCGTCCTGACACTTCCTGGCATGAAAGCGGGCGAAGGGATTCGCTTCGCGGCACCTTCGGCGTCGAACCCTCGGTGCGTGGCCGCTTTGCGGCCCCGCGAGGGTTCTCATCCCATCGGCAATGCAGTTGCTCCAGACAGCAATACGCCCTCAACTCACATTGAGGGCATTTCACCAAAGCGGGCGAAGGGATTCG
>Ga0315277_10008779_pt1 | contig 12954 bp, 11 predicted proteins | sample YL17G05_15_MG_FD_203695 | JGI IMG/M metagenome (GOLD analysis project Ga0315277, IMG submission 203695) | Sediment microbial communities from Yellowstone Lake, YNP, Wyoming, USA - YL17G05_15 | ecosystem: Environmental > Aquatic > Freshwater > Lake > Sediment | place: USA: Wyoming | collected...
GACTCCTTTGTCCCGCCTGCGCCGCCCGTTCCCCATCGATGTCGGTATTCATATAAGCAACGAGGGAATACCCCGGTTAGAGGGTATAATCGAGACTGGCACGGGGAAAAAAATACTGGTGAACGATGTCCCCCACGTCAGGTTCCTGCCTGCCCGCACCCGTCCGCTGACTGCTGAACAGATAAGCACCCGGATGAAAAAGACAGGAGGCACCCCGTTTGCTATAAAAAAGATTTCCCTGCATTACAACGGAGGGATGTTCATACCAATCGCGGAACTGAACAGGATGCGCCGGGAGTTCCTGGATCTGGCACAAAAAGAGCTCGTCGCTTCCTTCCAGCCCTCTCCTGAGTCTGTTGAGGAGGCGAAAAACCGATGGGCAACAGTCGTGCCCCGGTTCATGACCCGGGTCCGGCCCACACAGGGTCAAAAGCAACAGAACCTGACTCTTTCGGTCTATGCTGATCGTATTGATGTTGTGAAGGCATCCGTGTCTGCAGGGTGTGACAGGATCTATTTTGAACCTGACCTTGCCGTGAACCCGTGTTCCTGTCACCGGAATGCACATACAATACCGTTGCACGATCAGCTGATGTCTGCCCTTGTGATCTGCAGGGAGGCCGGCATCCCTCTTGTCTGGAAATTGCCGCGGATAACACAACGACCTGAACTTGAGGCCATCCTTGCAGCCATAAAAGAGATCCACAAGTTCGGACTTTCTGCCTGCATGGTGGAGAGCACCGGCGCGGCGGATGCCGTCAGGGACCTGGTCCCCGCTCTCCAGATCTACGGCTCTGTCGGGCTGAATATATTCAACCACCTGGCGGTTCAGGAACTCGGGTCTGCGTTTTTTCTGCTCACCATCTCACCGGAACTTTCCGGATCCGAGATTAAGGATCTGATCAGCCTGGTGCGGACAGGACCACACATGACAAGGCTTGAACTGATCGTGCAGGGCAGCGCCGAAACGATGATCTCAGAAGACTGCCTTGCCCAGCCGCTGTGCGGGTGCACTGTGGATGGGCACCGGGACACGACATCGTACGGTTTCCTTGGACTCAGGGACGATACCGGCCGGATCTTTCCTGCGCGGATTGACGGGTCGTGCAGGACGCACATAAAAAACGCGGCTGAGACCTGCCTTCTTGATCACCTCCCGTACCTCCTGCATTCAGGACTGGACTCGGTGGCGATTGATGCCCGCGGCAGGACACCTGCCTATGCCTCAGAGATGGTACAGATCTACCGGGACGCGATTTCCCGAGCGTCCCGGGACAGGGGAGATACCGGAGGGTATCTCATATCCCTTAAAAAACACATAAAAGCCATTGCCATGGCGGGTATTACCGCCGGTCATTTTGTACGGGGACTCAGGGATCACGGGACCTGATCCGGAAGCTTCCCCGCAATCTTCATCATTTTTCAAACGGTATTCTTGATTATAACAATGGAGTGTCTTGTATGTCATCACCGTTCATCCTCGTCAACCTCAAAACGTTCAAAGAAGGAATAGGTCCCCGGGCCCATGTTATTGCGTCCGCGGCGCAGACAGTCGCACAGGAAAGTGGTGTTTCAATCGGCATCGCTCCGTCATTTATCGACCTCCATCCTATCGCACGGCATTTCCTGATCCCGGTCTATGCACAGCATGTTGACGGGTCCGAACCGGGAGCCCATACCGGCCAGATCACGGCGCATGCACTCAGGGTTGCCGGAGCAGGCGGTTCGCTCGTCAATCACTCGGAGCGGCGCCTGACCCTTGCTGATATTGAGGCATCGGTCAGGGCGCTCCAGGTGCAGAAGCTGGTTGCAGTGGTCTGTTCCAACAACGAGATCACCAGTGCCGGTGCAGCCGCCCTTGCTCCTGACTATGTGGCAATCGAGCCTCCTGAACTGATCGGCAGCGGGGTCTCGGTCTCAAAGGCAAACCCGGAGATCATCAAAAGGTCGGTCGATGCCGTGCATGCCGTCAGCCAGAAGGTAAAAGTACTGACGGGCGCGGGCATCCAGTCCGGGGATTGTGTGAAGATTGCCGTCGACCTTGGTACTGACGGGGTACTGCTTGCCTCGAGCGTTGTCAAGGCGGAGGAGCCGGCAGCGGTGCTGCGGGATCTCGTCTCAAAGCTCTGATGCATTGAATAGGTTCATCGTATCGTTCAGGGTCGTATCAATACCATACAAATACCAAAAAAAGAAAAATTCCGGATTTTAAAATAATTGCATTTTTCATTGGTATGAACCCGAAACGGTGCGCGGTACAGGAGCTCTTCGTTCGTCATCTCACATGATCAGGGATATCAGATCATGCTTGGTGATCACACCCAGAACCACCCCGCCGTCAATCACCAGAACCGCGTGATTCTGCTGGAGGATATTGACAACGGTCTCAACATCCATATCCGGGGGCACAGAAGGGAAGCCGGGCTCGGTGAAATCTCCTACATAGAACGGTTGCACTTTATGCAACCGCTGCTGCTCGATTGCTTTCACAATGACTGCCTCTGAAATACAGCCAACGGGCACCCCGCGATCAATCACCGGAAGCTGGGAGATGTTATTTTTTTCAAAAATATCGAGGGCCCGGCTGACGGTATCATTTGGATTGACCGAGATCACCGGGGTATGCATGATCTGTACTGCGGTAATCCTCGTTTGATCGGCACTATTCAGGACATGGATGATCTTGTTGAGCGTGCTCACCCGCGGATCCACACCCCCTGCCTCGATCCGCGCAACCATGGACTGGCTGATGCCGGCACGGCGTGCGAGCTCGGTCTGCTTCATATCGAGTATCTCCCGCCGGCTTCGCAATTCATCCGGGGTTGGAATATGCATCGCATATTACTCATGGTCATAACCACTAATGAATCTTATTCATACCGTTCACCGTCCGGCATCAAAGTCACGAACCATCATCGATGGCGCACCGTTTTTTCTAAAAAAAACATTCACGCCACCCAAAAATTCTATTAACCGAATTCGTCCATATTACATACAACAGATAATCCACGATCCTGTGGATTAGTGTTCTTTCATGGGCGGCAGTCTCCACAGCGATGATGGAAATGGAAAGAACCATCCGGAGTCCTCATTCTATTCTGAACATTATTGTAGTGGCATCATGCCGTTCACAACCGGACACAAACCGACTTCTGCCAAAGCGGTCCTGTACCCTGCAGATGAACATTCACCAGTGATTTTCCGGCATTCCCCATGCGATGGCAGGGAATTGTATCAGGCACACCGGCAGGGTGGACTGATTCTCTCATGAACGAACGACAGGAGGGTACAAAGACCCTTGACCGTGACGGAATTTCTGTCGCAAGCCCGGTTGCACCTCCCCATGATCCCCCTGCAACCAGAAAAACAGGATTGCCCACGGTTCAGCAGACCGTATCTCCGTCAGGTAAAGAGAAAAAGAACGGCTATAAACCCCCGGCAAAGCGCGAACATGCGCTGGTAAAGGATGCACTGTTTGTCATCAAACGGGATGATACCCATCATGTCATCTCTGAAAATTACTATTATAAGACTGAGCCCTATTACACGATCCTCAGGCATGAACTGGAGGGAAAACGGGTTGAACCGAGCAGCAGCGCTGTGCTCGATGCATATGTGATCCCCATCTGCCTGTCACGGGCTTCCCTCGCAGGAATTCCGGTCTGCGAATGGGGTATCTCCCAGGCATACGTCCCGCTCCCTGCGCTCCTCTACGGACTCAACTATTTTTCCACAACACTTGACTACTTTATCGTCAATGACAACGACAAGGCAAAGGACGTGATAAAACACATCACCAATAACGGAAAATATCCATTCTGTTTCCAGAAATATCCGGAAGGGTCAGAGATCTACACCTGCACAACGATATTTGGCAGGACAGCGGGTGCATGCACACCGGTCGCTGATTATGCAGAGAAAATCTACGAGATCTTCCGTATACCGCTTGTTACCATGGTCTTTGTTGCAAACGGCGCTTCATTCGCCCTTTCCTCCCTTTCACCAACCCGGTATGCGCATCTTTCAGAAGGGGAACGGGCCCTGCTCTCTGCCTACCTTGCAAACCAGGAGTTCCTATGAGCAGAATGGGAATTTTTGTGGACAGAAAAACGCTCTCAAATTCCGAACATCTCAACGCGCTCATAAGGTGCCGGGACGTTGCTGAAGACCTCGGACATTCCGTGGAGTTCATCTTTCCTGTCGACATCAGCAAAATTGAGAAGGTGGATGCACTCTTCATCCGCGCCCGCACCGACCCGATGAATATCACGTACGTCGCGGCACGGATGGCCAGTCTCCACGGGATCCCGGTCATCGACGATCCCCGTTCCATCCAGATCTGCTCTGACAAGATCAACATGTATTCCCACCTCATCAAGGAGCATGTGTCCGTTCCCAGGACCGTTTTTCTCTCCCGCAATGATCTCACGATCGAGCATGTTGCACACCTTTTTGATGATCTGGGGTCACCGCTTGTGGTCAAGGAACCTTCCACTTCGTTCTCCCTTCGCGTCGAGAAAGTTCATGATGTCGCGGAATTTTTCAAAGTCGCGCGACGGTTCATCAGGATGTCTGACTGGATCGTCGTGCAGCAGTTCATCGAGAGCAGGTATGACTGGAGAGTGGGGGTGCTGGACGGGAAACTCCTGTACGCCTGCAAATACACGATCCCGTCTTTGACCTTCAAGATTCAGGCGTCCGTCAATGGCCACCTGGTCTACTGCGGGGTTGAAAGTGTTCCGCCCGATCACGTTCCGCCCCACGTAATCCGGCTCGGCATCGACGCAGCAAACGCGATCGGCAAAGGGCTCTACGGGGTTGACATCAAAAACAATAACGGGGATGCCTACGTCATCGAAGTGAACGACAACCCCTCGCTCGAGAGCGGGGAGGATGCCTGTTACCCCTCCGTCTATCACACGATCGTCTCCCACCTCCTCGGGAAGTAATCGCCAATGACGATAGGAACTGAACACGAATACTCTATCAACGACCTCCATTTCATCCCGCAGCCGGTGTCTGACCAGATCATAAAAAAAATCTGCGGGCGGGTGGAGAACGAGATCCTCTTCGGGGAGGTGAAACTGGGAAAGGAGCTCCAGAAAACGGTACTCGAGATCATTCCCCGCAGGCCGGAGCATGACCTTGCACCCCTTGAACAGCAGATCTATTCCGGCATCCGGAAGTTCTCATACATATTCCGTGATACGTATGTCCTTCTCGGGCTTGGCATGCACCCGACCCTCACGCTCGACCAGACTGCCGTCTGGGATCATGATGAGGGGGACTATTATGAGATGTACGACCGGTTGTTCAATATCCGGCAGCATGGCTGGCTGAATATCCAGGCACTCCAGATCAACCTGTCGTACAGACGGGAAGAGGAGATGGTGCAGCTCTACAACAAAATCCGTGCCCTCCTGCCGTACCTCGTTGCCGTGACCGCATCGTCACCGATGGTGGAGGGGCGGTTAACCGGTTATGCAGACAACCGGCTGATCTTTTATAAAGAAAACCAAAAGGAGATCCCGTCTATCTGCAACAGGATCATTTCAGAACAGATCGGGGATACGGCTCACTACCATGCGATGCAGGAGGAGGTTTTTTCAGAACTCCGCGCACGCGGTGCAGGCATCCTGTGCGAGGAGTGGGTGAATTCCGGGGGGGTCATTATCCGGTTTTCCCGGAAATGTGTCGAGATCAAGGCGCTGGACGAACAGGAATGCGTGCGCTCTGATATGGCAGTCTGCGCGTTTATCCGGGCCCTGGTACGCTGCAACAAGCTCCCCGTGAATGCTTCCCGGGAGGAACTCCTCTTTCTTCTGGACGATGCAATCAGGGAGGGCACTGCAGGGCTGAAACACGATCTCGAACAGTTGTATGCATGCGCCTGGCAGTATGCAACGGATGATGAACGCATATACCTGCCGGTGATCAGGGATCGCATCGGACACGGGAGCCTTGCCGAGCAGATGCGCAACCGGCTTGAACAGGGAAAAGACATCGTCACCATCATGGGAGATATGGCACGGTGCCTGCGGGAAAACCGTCCCTGCAGCAGTTGATCCGGCACCCCCCTGTCGTACAGCAACAACACTCATAACCAACCCTGCAAAGAATTGTAGTAGGGAGTAGAGGGACGTTGGAGGCACATTCACTCATAAAAGAAGCTGAAGGGTACGAACTACTGAAGACCTGCGGGATTCCTGTACCACGCTATGCCATCGCCCGCTCGCCATCTGAAGCAGCGGCCGTATCAGACCAGATCGGATATCCGGTCGTACTCAAGGTCATATCGCCGCAGATCGTCCACAAGAGCGATGCAGGGGGTGTGATGGTGAATATCGGCAGTGCAGCAAAAGCACGGGAGGCGTACGATGCAATCAAAAAATCCGTATCGGAGTTTAACCCGTCCGCAGTCATCGAAGGGATCATGGTCGAACAGCAGCTTCCTCCCGGACTGGAACTGATTATCGGCGGAAAGACCGACCCTGCATTCGGGAAGGTGCTCACGATTGGGATCGGCGGGACACTGGTCGAGCTGCTCAGGGACACCGCCACCCGGGTCCTCCCGGTTGACAGAAATGAGATTGAGGTCATGGTCCATGATCTGCGGGCGTATCCCCTGATCGTTGGGTTCCGTAAGGAACCTGCCCGGGATAAGGAGGCACTGATCGGGATTATTGAGTCCGTTACCCGGCTCTTTGCCATGCGCCCCGATCTCGTTGAATTCGACATCAACCCCCTCATACTCTATGAACAGGGTGCCTGCGCCGTTGATGCACGCTTTTATGTAAGCGACCATATAACCCCTGAGATCCCCCTTCCTGTGAAACAAGCGATCTCCGGGTTGTTCAGACCGAAATCCATCGCGGTGGTCGGCGCATCACCGGAGCCCAATAAAGTAGGGTATGCGATTGTACGAAACCTCCTTTCTTTTCCCGGCTCACTCTACCCGGTCAACCCCCGGCACGCCATGATCATCGGGAGAAAGACCTACCCGACGCTGGGTTCCATACCGGAACCGGTTGATATGGCTGTCGTTGCAGTCCCGGCTAAAACGGTCCCGCAGATTATTAAAGAAGCCGGTACAATGGGGATCCCGCTTGTTGTCATCATCTCATCCGGGTTCCGGGAGAGCGGGGCAGAAGGAAAAATACTTGAGGAACAGGTGCTTGCCATTGCCAACCGGTATGGCATCCGGATCATGGGCCCCAACTGCCTTGGACTGATGCTCCCGTTACAGGGGATCAATACGACGTTTGACCCCGTCTCTCCGAAACCGGGCAAAATCGCGTTCATATCGCAGAGCGGCGCGATCATCTCCACCATCGTGGACTGGAGCCTCCCCGAGGAAATCGGGTTTTCCGCCGTGATCAGCGTGGGCAACCAGGCAGACCTCACGTTTGAGGATTTCATCCAGTACGCAGGTGCTGACCCGGCCACGAAAGCCATCATCCTGTACATCGAACAGATTCACAACGGGAAACGCTTCATGGATATGGTACGTGCCATCACGCCGGCAAAACCCATCGTGGCAATCAAGTCCGGCTCCTCGAAGATCGGGAAGAAAGCGGCATCCTCCCATACCGGATCCCTGACCGGAAGCAATGAAGTCTACCTCGCGGCATTCCGTCAGACCGGTGTGATGCCTGTCCAGTCTATCCGGGAGGCGTTCCAGGCTGCAGAACTGCTCTCATCGGAAGGTTATCCCAAAGGGATGCGGGCGGTAGTTATCACCAATGCCGGCGGATTTGCGGTGCTCTCCTCCGATTATGCCGAACGGTTTGGAATTGACTTGATTCGGTTCTCTTCGGCCCTGATTGCTGAACTCGACGCGGTTCTGCCGGCAGACTGGAGCCGTGCAAATCCTATTGACATGGTGGGGGATTCGAGTGCCGACCGTTTCGCCCGGACCTTTGACATCATGATAAAAAACCAGGATCTCTGGGATATCGCCTTTGTCGTCGCGGTTCCCTCGGCAATCTCCGATCCTCTCCGGGTGGCAACCGAACTCGTCCGCTTCTCAAAACATACCCATAAGATGATCGTGGGCTGCATGATCGGTGGCGACTCCATGAAGACCCCGTTGCGGATCCTGCGCGATGCAGATATCCCCAATTTCCCTGACCTTGAAGATGCGTTCAGGACAGTGGGAAACATATGCAAAAACACCGGGCTGTACTGCCTGCTTCCACAACGGTAAAAACCAGTACCGCAGGAGCGTTGTGATCAGAGGCTGATCTTTTTTAATATCCGCCCGTTTTTGAAGAGCGTGATCCCGCCACCACTCTGTGATACGACAATGCCGACTGACCGGGTCACGTTCGTCATGGCAGCGACCGAATTGTGGCGGGTGCCCATCCCTTTGGGAAGATCCACACCGCTCGTGTCAACCGTAATATACCGTCCTGATGCTTCGATGAACCCGTCTCCTCTGACGACAAATGCACCGTCCAGCTGGGCAAATTCCTTGATGTTTTCCTTGAGATCGGGGTTGGTCACGATGCGCATTGCGGGAGGATGGCCCTCAAAAGAGTTCAACATGATCTGGCGGGACTTTCCCATGACATGCTCGGCATCGCCGATCAAAAATGTTGTCCCGACCGCCTTGCCCTCCCTGCCCTCGACAGAGATCTCGGTGCAGATATGGAAGACCGCATCAAAGACGTCCTCGCGGATATCAGTGTCTGCCACGACCTGATCCTTCCACGTGTCCGTGCTGATCCTCACTTCTGAACTCCCCCTGCGGCGGTCGGTTATGTCGTTTCCGATGCAGAGCACCTCAACGATCCGCCCCTCTTCATTCCGGATTGCCTTGTTGATCCAGGCGATCCAGACGCGGTCACCGTTCCTGCGGACATTCTCCATCACGTTGATGGCGTACCCTTCTGCATTGAACCCGAGATCGTTTGCCATCATCGAGAGGTCATGACCGGAACGCGTCTTTACCGGAATGATGGTGCCCACCACATTTTTCCCGATCACGTCGTCCGGATTGTAATCGAAAAACGAGAGTGCAAAGGTATTGAAAAATGTGATTGTTCCCTGCGCGTCAATCCGGATGATGATGCTCTGGGTGTTCTGCATCATCTCGCGGTACTTCGCTACACTTCCCTTGAGCGCATCAGCAAGCTTTTTGCGCTCGGAAATGTCTGTCACCACAAATGTACCACCTTTTGCACTGTCGCGGGGATCCAGTGGCAGCACCCGAACCTGGCAGGGGACAGGCAATGTATCTTTTCTCACCAAGTCACATTCCATCCTTTCTGAGCCGTCGGTTTCCCGTCTGACCTGGCAAAGACGGAGCACCTGTTCATACTCATCAGGGTTGGCAAACAGCATCCTGACATCCTTGTGGAGCAGCTGGCTCTCGGCATATCCGAGCATGGAGAGGAGGGGGCGGTTCACCCATTCGATCACATGATTTTGCGTCTGGAAGATGCCAAGCGGCGTGGCGGAGAGTATCAATGAGAGCTGGTCGTTCTGTGCCTTGATCTCCCGGTCCGAGCGGCGGCGCAGTACCGTCTGTTTCACAAGCATCACCAGATCCCCCAGCTGCGCGCTCCCGTCACCGCCTCTGGGGAGAGGCAGCTCGATACCATTGATTACATCGGCAATCACGACTTTGTTCAGGCTTTTGCGGGAGATCATAATAAACGGCGTTGTATTGCCCTGGGATTTGAGGTATTTTAATAATTCGATCCCGTTCATGTCCGATACGAACTCGATCCCGTTCACATCCGGCACCTGTTCAAAACAAACGATTGCATCAAACGTCCGGTTCTTCAGCTTCTCAAGTGCCTGTTTTGTGGAGCGGACAAACTCGAGCCGGATCTCTCCGGATTTTTCAAGGACAGAACGGATCTGCACCATCAGCTCGGAACTGTCATCCACAAAAAGAACCGCGATCATTTGAGTTCTCCAGAATCAGCCGACAGAAACACTTCTCATATGAGGTGGAAACCGGTGCAATAAATAGTTGTTGAGAATGGGTTGAAAACAGGAATGAGTTGAGGCAAAAGAGGAGAACCAACATCGTGATCAGAAAAAATAACGGCGAGTGCCTGCTGCTTCTTTTTTTGTGTCCGCCAGGTCCACCTCTCTTGGGAAAAAAATTTGGAAAACTCACTCACCGGCATGCTGCACGATGGCAAGCTGGTACATCCAGTCCATCAGGGGGTGGCAATCCTCAACAATGCACTCGAGATCGCACCCGATGCAGGGGATCAGTTCATCGCCTGCGAGCAGGTTCTCCGGCCTGACCGGCAGACGTTTTGCACGCAAAAGATACGTTTTTATGCCGTCTTTCCGGTATTCAATTCGATCGATGAGCCCTTTCTCTTCAAGCTGTTTCACGATCCGCGAGCATTTCCGGCTGTCGACGCCCAGCTCCTTCCAGAGCTCGCTCTGGAGCACGCCTTCCGGTCTGGACTGGATGAGTTTGAATCCCTCTTCTACCGGGTCTGCCATAGGCACCTCAGATGAGCGGAGCGATTGTCAGGATATTATTGCCCCTGATCACAACAGTCCCGAGGCTCCTGCCCCGCTGGTTGTCGACAAACTCAATCGTCTCGTCCATGTGGATGTTCAAATATTCATCCACCGCGACAAGACGCCCCTGCAACTTGCGCTTTTCATCCTTGATTTCGACGGTAATCTTTGAGTCCACGAGTGCAAAGACCTTTTTTATCGGCAAAACAATTCCATTAACCATCTGCCCTAATTTGGTGGGCAAGATAATTTAAGGTTTGCTTCCCATTCGCCGCATAAATTCATCAGGTTGAGATGCCCGCAAATACGACAAAAAAGGCGAAAAACCGGACGCTCTTTTTTCATGGGTTCTTATCGTTCATCTTTATTGCGCAGGAGCGGGTGTCAAACAAGAGAGAAATTTTCAAAAAATCAGTGATGATAAAAAGGGGTTATTCAATGAGGGGTTCCCACCGCTTCGCAAATTCCTTTTCGACTGCCGGCAGGGTTGTATATTCCATCTCCTGCATCGAGAGACGGTGCGGCTCGAAAGGTCCCTGCGCCCGGATCATATCGGCAAGCTCGTTACAGCGGGCACGCACGCGGTCAAAACCCGGGTCATCAAACATGTCGACAGGGCCGATTAATTTCCCATTGCTCACCTGGAACCCAAAGCACATTACCCGTGGGGGACCGTCAAACCGTGTACAGTTAGAATCCGGCAGACCAACCGGCATGAACGGCCCGTGGTGGGATCCCCGCATCCAGCCGGCAACGAGGACCGGGATACAGAACGGTTCAATCACCTCACCCACCGCCGGCAGCCCGCTCTGCGACCGGACGATCATAACCGGGTCGTCCTTGCCCACGTACTTCCCCGCAATCAGGCTGAGCCGCTGTGTACTCGTGGCTGCCGCGATTGTCCCGTCTTTTTTAAAGACATGCTTGATGACGTACCGGGAGGGTGCTCCGATGTACGCAAGCATGTGGTAGGATTCTTCAGGAGTCCTGAATTTGATCTTGCGTTTCTCAAAGAGATCATGCACTTCAAAAATGAACCCGTCATGCATGCCGGGATCGATGACCAGTCCGGCAGTATTGAACGGGTCAGCAAAAATTTTATACAGGAAAAAGTTCCACGCGCCCGGCTCTGTCTTGTCAGCCATGAAGACCAGCACCGGATCGCTGCCCCGCTCCTCAAATTCCATCTCTGCGACACCGGGACCCATCCCCTTGACATTGCCACTGAAGGCATCGGACAGGATATCCTGCCCTGCTCCATAGAGCTTCATGCTCTTTGCGATCGCAGCGCATTCGATAAAGACGTCCCACGCCAGTTTGTGCACCTTCTCATTATCCACACCATGGGTATGCGTCATGATCAGCTCAAGGTCGTCGCCACAGTGGGTTACGACCGAGTCGGTCAGCAGCTTGCCATGCTGGGCCTTGAGCATCTGGGCTGCTTTTTCAAGGAGCTTGGGATGCGTCCGGGAGTGTCCGGGAAAACTCCCCACATCTGCCTTAATGACGGAAATGGTTGTCTTTGGCATGAAAATTCACCGTATAGTAGGTACTGCCGGGACTATAAAATAGGTGATGATTCAAAAAAGGGAGTATGAATCAGGAGTGCTGCTGCTCTTCTCCCAACGGTTCATTCAATGCCGCAAACGTGACTTCGAGGACGCCGTTTTTGAACGACGACCTCATCGATCCTGCATCAACGGGCGGAAGATCGGCCGATGTGCGGTAGTGCTGCCCGTTGCCGTCGGCCATAATAACAATCACACCATCCCGTACATCGAGCCGTATGCTGTCCTTATCCACGCCGGGTAATCCTGCCACAACCTTCACTTCGTCTGCGACCCGGTGAACCTCCGGTGCAGGATCCTGCGCACCGGGGGAAGTGGTGATACTGTCCTGTGGTGCCTCCGGTGGTGCATCACTCCCCTGAATAATGATTCGGTAGCCCATCGGATGGGGTGATAAACCGGAAACCATCCCGCGGGTCATTTCCGCAACCATCTGTGCAATCATCGCATCCATCTGCCGGAATACATCCATTGAATCGTCCTTCATGATACTCTGCCCCGTTCAGGTAGCTTTTGTTCCATCGTCTTTTCCAGTGCTTCCGTCTGTCTCTTTATTGCGGTAAAATCCTTCTTGCGCAGGAAGGTCTGCCTGCGCAGATCATCAACCGCTGCTGTGTCAACCTTCTTGCCCATCATCTCGGCGCGCTTGAGAACGGAGGCTGCCTGATCGAGTACGGCGCGCTGCTCCTGGTTGTACAGCATCTCCCATGCCTGCCGCTCTGATCTCTCGATCCCATCACGGTCGAGCGACTCCCTGACATTGCCCAGGGCGTCCTCGAAGTGGTTCTTCGTGATCATGACATTCTTGATCGCATCGGTCCGTTCCTGCTCGCCCTTGTCTGCCATGGCAAGGATGAACTCACGCATTGCGCCCATCTTTGCCTCGCGTACC